>OFTY01000840.1_pt1 | contig 17294 bp, 12 predicted proteins | sample 1775061 | NCBI WGS metagenome assembly OFTY01 (sample SAMN08195773, study PRJEB24354) | sludge metagenome | isolation source: sludge from phenol fed wastewater aerobic bioreactor B | place: India: Nagpur | collected 2016-09-16 | reverse complement strand
GTGATCGGCTCCGTTGCACAGATCGGTAGCGATCAACTGAAACAGGCGCCGACGATGAACCTGACCAATACTCTGGCAGGCCGTTTGCCTGGCCTTACTACTTTGCAGCAATCCGGAAGGCCGGGGAATGATAACGCGACGATGAGAATCCGTGGGGTGGGCACTTTTGGTCCCGGCCAGGGCCCCCTGATCATTATCGACGGTATACAACGTCCGTCCATCGCGGATCTGGACGTAAGCGAAGTGGAAAGCGTAACGCTGCTGAAGGATGCGGTTTCTACAGCAGTATATGGTTTGCAGGCTGCAAACGGCATCCTGATGGTGACCACCAAACGCGGTAAACTGCAAAAACCGGTGATCACTTATGACGGCGCCCTGCAAATGAATCAGAACACCCGCTTCCCTAAGTTCCTGAACGGTCCGGATTATATGACCTGGTACAACAAGGGCACTGATATGGATAATGATTACCTTGAACATACCGGTGGCGATCCTGTTCCCTATACCTATTCCAAAGCCCAGATCGACGCGGTGCGTAACGGAACCAACACCAACCCGCTGCTCGGCAACACAGACTGGGTGGGCAAACTGGTGGGCAGGAACAGCTTTACCCACAGTCATGCTATTACAGTAAGAGGCGGTACCGATAAAATAAAATATTTTACCAGCGCAGGGTTTATGGATCAGAACGGTGTAGTGGAAAACACCGGTTACAAGCGTTACAACGTGCGTTCCAACCTTGATGCGGAACTGAATAAGGTATTCTCTTTTGCGGTGGACCTCGGTGTACGCCAGACCAACAGCCGCACCCCCGGGATCTCTCCCGATGACGACGCTTACCTGAACCCTTTCTACCAGGCGGTGCGAATGCTGCCCAATATACCGGAATATGCACCGAATGGATTGCCTACTGCTTACAACAGTAATGCAGGATGGGTGAATCCGATAGCTTCTGTGGAGCAATCCGGTTACCAGCGTTCACAATCCAACATCTTCCAGGGAAGCATGACGCTGAAAGCGAGGATACCCTGGGTAGAGGGCCTGGAAGCCAAAGTGCTTGCGGCTTACGATAAAACATCTACTGAGAATAAAAGCTGGTTAACCCCTTATCGACTGATGGGCCGTGGTCGTGATCAGATCAGCGGAGATTTTGTAGAACTGACTACTGTGCCGGGTATTACGAGAACAACCCTCCGCCAGTCTTACAGCCAGTACTTCCGCAAAACTTTCCAGCCCAGCATCACCTATACCCGCACTTTCGGCGATCATGACGTGAATGTGCTGGCCCTCTATGAGTTCCGCCAGGGCAGGAACAGCGTGTTCTCCACTGGCGCCAGTAATTTCCCGCTGACGGATATCCATGAGATCAACTTCGGCGGCCAGGGCCCGCTGGATGTGATCTCACCCACCGGTTCCAGTTCTGTGGAATCAAGGGCCGGTTATGTTGGTCGCGTGAACTACGCGTACAAAGGCAGATACCTGGTGGAACTGGCGGGCAGGTATGATGCTTCCGTGATGTTCCATCCTGATTACCGCTGGCATTTCTTCCCTGCTGCTGCATTGGGCTGGATCGTGAGCAAAGAGGATTTCTTCGAGAAAGCGAAAGGATTGGTGGACTTCCTGAAACTGAAAGCCTCTTATGGTCAAACCGGTAACGACATCATCAGTGGCGGTAACTTCCAGTATCTGCAAACGTACCAGTTAACTACTGATCCGGTGATGGTGATCGGTGGCAAACCAGTATCCGCTATTTATACCAGCGCTCCGCCGAACCCGCGGATCACCTGGGAAACTTCCAGCATGACCAACGCCGGTTTTGAGGCTACTTTGCTGAACGGTAAGCTGGGGGTTGATTTCGAATATTTCTACCGTCTTACTACCAATATCCTCGCCAGCCAGGGCAGTCTTTATCCAGCCACTGTAGGCGGATATTATCCTTCCAATGTAAACTTCGGGGTGATGGATAACCGCGGTTTCGATCTGCAGATCCGTCACAATAATCATATCGGCAAACTCGAATACGGACTCACCGGTAACTTCAACTGGGCAAGGAACAAAGTGATCCGCCTGGATGAAGCCAGCTCCACACCGGAGTGGATGCGCCTCGTGGGCAAGCCGCTGGGTACCAAGTTCGGTTTCCAGGTAGACGGGATATACCAGACCTGGGAAGAAGCCAGGAATGCGACTTCTCCCAGCGCCGGCGTGGTGGCTCCCGGATTCTTCAAATACCGTGATATTAACGGCGACGGCCGCATCACCCGTACGGATGACTTTGTGGCCATCGGCCGGAGCAACCTGCCGGAGATCATGTATGGCCTGAACATTTTCCTGAAATATGGAGGTTTCGACTTCACTACCCTGCTGCAGGGCGCCACGCTTTGTAATGTGAGTCTTGCCGGTACTTACCAGGGTTCCAGCGGAACTTCCGGTGTGGACGACAATACGCCTTTCACCAAATCTTTCTATGGTTACGGCAACTCGCCTTACTTCCTCGTAGAGAATGCCTGGACGCCTGAGAATCCCAATGCGGAATTCCCCCGTTTGTCCGCCTACAAAGCCCAGCTGACGGCTCACAATGCGCATATCAATTCCGCCTGGATCCGGGATGGAAGCTATCTGCGTGTGAAGTCCGTACAACTCGGCTACAACATCCCGAAGAAACTCCTGCAACGTGCAAAGATCGAGCAACTGCGTTTCTATTTGTCCGGTTTCAACCTGTTCACATTCGACAAACTGAAGTACCTCGACCCGGAAATGCCTAACGTGAACAACGGTTTCTATCCACAACAACGCATTTACTCAGCAGGCGTAAACCTTTCATTCTAAAAAGTACAGCGATGACCAAAATAGTTTCAACCATAAGAACATCTTTCCTGCTCGCCGGCATGGCACTGGCAGTACATAGCTGCAAAGTGGACATACAGCCGACGGATCGCTATACGGAAGAAGTGATCTTCAAGAACCCGGAAAATATGGAGCTGTACGTGAACGGGCTCTATTCTGAATTCCAGACCTTCAAGTTCGGACAGTTCCCCATCGGTTACAGCAATGCCACCGATGCGCTGACCGATATCGAAAAATATACTTCCACTGCATCCGGTAACGGCACTGTGAATATCCTGGCGATGGATGCCGGAAGGGTAAGCGCTGCCGGCCCCCAGCTGAACTACTGGAATGCCGCTTACAGCCGCATCCGCAGGATCAACGAATTCCTTTATGGTCTTGGTAAATACGCCAAAGTAGGGGAAGCGGAAAAAACGATGTATGAAGCGGAAGCGCGTTTCATTCGCGGTTATGTGTATTTCTGGCTGGCCAGGCTGCACGGCAGCGTAGTGATTATGCCTGCACTGGATGAATATAAAGTGAAAGATCGTCAGCGCTCCAGCGAAGAAGAAGTCTGGAAATACATTGCGGCCGATTTTGCGTTTGCCGCAGATAAACTGTCTGTAACCCAAACGACTACACGTACCGGTCGCGCTACGAAAGGCGCCGCTTACGGCATGCTGGCGCGTACCTGGTTATATGCCGCTTCTGTTGCGGAATACGACAAGAAACAGTTTAACCAGGATCTGCTGACCGGCGTCGCCAATGCAAACGCCACCACCTATTACCAGAACGCCGCGGCAGCCGCCACGGAAGTTATCAAACTGGCGGATCAGGGGTATTACGGACTGGACAATAACTTTGCGCAGCTCTTCCTCAGAAAGGAAACCAAGGAAGCTATTTTCAAGCTGGATTTCGTGGCACCGCAGTTCACGCATCAGTATGATTTCGGATTCACACCGCCGGGCGATATTCCCGGGCAGGGCATGGTATACGGTGTGCCCACCGCGGAGCTGGTAGATGAGTTTGAAATGGCGGATGGTTCCAAATTCTCCTGGAGCAATACGGCGCAGGCGGCAGAGCCTTACAAGAACCGCGAGCCGCGTTTTTATGCCAGCATCCTGTATAACGGCGCACCCTGGAAAGGGCGGGCCATCAACTCCCAGGCCGGTAACGGTATCGAGAATTTCATTGAATACGCTGTTTCATCCGAGCCGAAAAGGACTGTGACCGGTTACTATATCAAGAAGATGCTGGATTCCACAAACACGAATTTTGTGACCAACAAAAGCACCCAAAGCTGGATAGAGATGCGGTATGCTGAAGTATTGCTGATTGCGGCGGAAGCCCGTGCCAAAGCAGGGGATATCCCCGGTGCACAGGCGGCCCTCAATGCATTGCGCAAAGCAAGGTATCTGCCAGAGAATGCGCCGGGTGATGTGGCCGGACTGATGAAAGCCGTCGAGCATGAGCGGAAAGTGGAGCTTGCTTTCGAAGGGCATCGTTACTGGGATCTTCGCCGCTGGCGCAAGGCGCACCTCGTGTTGAACAGCGTGCGTTTCACCGGGCACAGGATCACCCCGCAGGGTACCGGCTGGAAATACGAAGTGGTATCGGCGGATAATGCCAACCGCCAGTTCACAGGTGCCCTCTATTACATGCCCGTCCCGATCGATGAGCTGCAGCGGAACGGCGCTATCACGCAAATCCTCGGTTGGTAATCTGCATTCACAAAAAAAATCAGCTACATGAAAAAAAGTATCCACTCACTTATCATAGGCGCTATCGCCGCAGGGAGCTTTTTCACCGCCTGCCGGAAAGCAGACGAGATCAAGCGCAATTCGCTGAACCTTCTTAGCGATATTTATGCCACCAACGAGGGCAATGGGCGGGAACGCCTCTTCAATGCGCGTATCAGCAACGATACCGTCTATTTCGATATCCCGTATTATTATCCGGAAAATTCTGATAACGAAACAGACCTCACAAAGATCATCCTCCGTGGTACGATCCCTTCCGATGCTGTTCTCACACCCGGACTCGGCATGTTTACAGACCTGACGAAGCCTTTTAAATTTACGATCACATCCGGGAAAGGGGAGAAGAAGAATTATGTAGTGATCGGTAAAAAAGTAGGCAACGTTACTCTCAATAGTGCCAAAGTAAGCTATACCGATGCAAATGGTGCTACGCAGGAAATCGAAGGGGTGATCCAGCCCACCGGCGAAGTATTGTTCTACGTACTTCCGGGTACGGTGCTGAAAGACGCCAAACTTTCTTACCAGATCAACCGCCACTCCACCGGATCCATCGCCAGCGGCAGCGCTGTTACTTTGGACCAGCCGCTTCCTTTTACGGTGACCGGCAAGGACGGGTCCACTAAAACATACACGCTCAAAGCTACCGAGCCGGTGAAGCTGGCCTATGGTGTAGGGATCAATCGTGTGCTCTGGACGAAGGGCGGCGCAGATTTCGGTTTCAGTGCGAATAACGAAGTAGGGCTTGCCATCAGCGGAGATTACATGGTGATCGTAAGAAGGACCAATCCTTCCAAATTCAGTGTGTATAACCGTTTCACCGCAACTTATGTACAGGAAATGATGAACCCCTTCGGTTCCCAGCTGTCTTTCCAGATGGTGGAAGATACGGTAGGTAACCTGCTGGCGGCTTCCTGGGCACCCAAGAACGCGAAGTTCATGCTGTACAAATACAAGAACCCGATGGATGCCAACCCGGTGAAGATTGTGGACTGGACGAACAACAACCCCGCCGGGATCACCGGTGACGGTGGCGTTGGCCGCAGGGTGAACATTTACGGCAGTCTGGATGGCGATGCCGTGATCATGGCGCCTGCAGGTGTTTCCAATATCATTTACAAATGGGTGGTGAAGAATGGCGCAGTAGTGAGCCAGACGCCGGACGTGATCACTTATAAGGGACTGGCGAACGGTGCTACCAGCTTTGGTTATTATGCGGAAGCACAACCCATATCCGCTGACCCGAACACCAACTATTACATCAATTATCAATTTGACATCGCGCTGGTGAATGGTACTTCGCATGACAGAGCAGGGGCTTTTGCCAATGAAACAGCTGTGTATGGCATCTTCCATATGCCTACCGCTTACACCCGTTTCAATAATGCCAATTACCTCGCCATTGTGAAGTATGTGGATACGTATGACCTGAATAAAGTGCATATGTCGTTGTTCGATGTGACCAATACTTCCAAACTGGGCACATCCGCATCCGATCCTGCTTATTCCAGCTTCAATGTGTTCACATCTGCGCAGCTCTCCGGTACCACTAACGGTAACGGTACGGCAGACATCGCGATCGGGTTCTCTCAGAACAAGGAGCGGATGCAGGTTTACACCCTGCTGACCAACGGCGGCGTTATGGCACATGAGTTCACTATCTACAAACCCTAAGCATCATGAAACAGACCTTTCTTTCCATAAGCGCTGCGGTAGCCTTTCTCCTTTGCGCCGCAGCCTGTAAGAAAAATTCAGAAACACCGCCGGTAGTGGGACCACCGGTGGATACAACGCCTACGCCTAAACGCGATGTGATCGCACGGGCGGATGCACGGTCCAACGTTTTCGGTACTTACGGCCGGTTGCACGACACCGCGAATATCAACAAAGTGCTGGATACCCTGCGGATGGTGGGCGTGAACGGACTGGTGATAGATGTGAAAGGCAGCAGCGGATATACCATGTATCCCAGTACCATCGCGAAGCAGATCACTACCCTCGACGGGAAGTCCATCACACCCGGTGTGGATTATGTGGATTATATGATCAAAGAGGCGCGGAAGCGTGATTTCAAGGTGTATGCCTCCATCGTGACATTTGTAGAGGGCGACGGGAGCAGGAACTTCGGCACCGTGTTCGATGATCCGGCTTTCAAAAGCAAATACGAAGCCATCGTTTGCGATGTGACCGGCAAACGCGTACCCGTGACCACTACCGGCAGGAACGCATTCGTGAATCCCGCCCAGCCGGAGATACAAACGCGTGCATTGAACATCATCAAAGAAATCAGTACGAAATACAATTTTGACGGGTTGCTGCTGGATTACTGCCGGTATACGGATATAGACGCGGATTTCTCCGACTTCTCCAAGGCAGAGTTCATCAAGTTCCTCGAAACGAAGTATCAGGATAACGATGCGAAGAACATGCAGTTCCCCGGAGATATCGTGGCATCATGGAGGAGCAGCAATGGACAAACTCTTCCAGCTACTACCGGGAAGTATTACAAGAAGTGGCTGATATACCGTTGTTCTGTGATACAGCAATTCTTTATCAAAGCGCGGGAAACAGTGAAAGCCGCCAAACCAGGGATGAAGTTCGGGGCCTATGTTGGTTCCTGGTATGGCACTTACTACCAGGTAGGGGTGAACTGGGCCAGCAAGGACTATGATCCGTTCAATGATGAACAGATCCGGTTCGACTGGGCGTATCCCAAATACGGGGAAACCGGCTACGCTGAACAGCTGGACCTGTTGATGACCGGTAACTATTTTACCCAGATACGTCTGGCCGACAATCCTGCTACCGCCAGTCTCAAGTACCACTGGTGGAGTATTGAAGGTTCCCTCAACGGAGGCATGTATATTACGAGGAATAAAATGCCGCTGTATGGCAGTATTGATATGGGGAATATCGACTGGAAAGATCAGGGTGAGATCACCAAAGCTATCCAGTTCATTCTCGGCAAGGCCAGCGGCGGTATCATGCTGTTCGACATCGTACATATCTACGCACCGCAATACAACCGGTTAAAGCAACCGCTGTGGGATGCGGTAAAGAACGGATTGAAAAAGTAGGCAGGCTTTCTGAGCGGCAGGCAATGACCTCTGCACGCTGCCGGCGATTACCGGCAGCGTGCTATGAATAAGTAACCATATGAATCGCAGCAACAGTTTAGACGCACTTCGCGGCTTCGCCATCCTGGCGATGGTGCTTTCCAGCAGCATCGCTTTCGGCATTCTGCCTGCATGGATGTATCATGCGCAAACGCCTCCGCCCTGGCACAAATTCAACCCGGGATTACCCGGGATCACCTGGGTGGACCTGGTATTCCCTTTCTTCCTCTTCAGCATGGGAGCCGCTATTCCATTGGCTTTGCAACGGAAGCTGAAAGAAGGGGAGCGGGCGTATAAAGTGCTGGTGCAGGTATTGCAACGGTACGTGTTGCTGGTGTTCTTTGCCTTGTTCACCCTGCATGCGCGGCCGGGTATGCAATCCGCCACACCGGGGCTCCCGGAATATGGTCTCTCCATCGGCGCATTTGCATTGCTGTGTTTCATTTTTACAAGACAGGCTTCCAATATCCTGAAGTTCGCGGCATTGGCATTGGCGGTGGCTTTCCTTTGGTGGAAACGGATCGATGTATACAAGAGCGATATCATCATCATTGTATTGGCTAACATGGCTTTGTTTGGCGCTGTGATCTGGTGGCTGACCGCCAAACATCCACTGATACGCATCGGCATACTGCCTTTCGTAGCTGCGATCTTCTGGGCAGGCGAAACACCGGGCAGCTGGGTGGGGGAAATCTATAACTGGTCCCCTCTCCCCTGGGCCTACAAGTTCTACTACCTGAAATACCTCTTCATTATCATTCCCGGCACTTTCGCCGGAGAATGGCTGCAACTGCCGGTGAACGCTGCAACCACGGGAACGGATAAACGCATATGGAAACTGCTGGCGGCAGGAACACTGTTACTGGTGGTGATCAATGTAGTGCTGTTATTCAACAGGATGACGTTGCTGAACCTCCTCCTTTCCGGGGGCATTGGTATAGCTATGCTTGTGTTGGCCGGAAAGATCAGGGTAGCGGTTCCTGCCTGGAAGCACTATTTGCAGGCGGGTATCTACCTGTTGTGGCTGGGATTATTCTTTGATTGTACACAGGGTGGGATCAGGAAAGACCCCTCTACCTACAGCTACTACTTCGTCACCGCCGGTCTCGCCTTCCTCGTGATACTGGGGTTTTGCGTGCTGGAATATTATCATCAGGCTACCCGTATTATCCGCTATCTTGCCGCCAACGGGAGGAACCCGATGGTGGCCTATGTAGCCGGTAATCTGCTCCTGATACCCCTGCTGAAGATCACAGGAGGGATGCAGCTGCTCAGCGCGATGGAAGGGAATGTATGGCTGGGGGTGCTGCGGGGACTATTGTTCACCGGGATCGTGTCGCTGATCACGCTCTTTTTCGTTAACCGGAAATGGTATTGGAAAACATAAAATTTATTGGATGTCATTAAGTGTATTGGATATCGGGATCATTATAGGATACATCATTGCGATCCTTTTCCTTGGTTTTTATATTGCGCGGAAAGCGTCAAAAGACCTGCAGTCTTATTTTCTCGGCGGTAACAAGATGAAATGGTACATGCTGGGCCTGAGCAATGCTTCCGGGATGTTCGACATTTCCGGAACGATGTGGACGGTGAGCATCCTGTTCATCTACGGCCTGAAAAGCGCTTTCATCCCCTGGCTCTGGCCGGTATGGAACCAGGTGTTCGTGTTCGTATACCTCGCTATCTGGATGCGCCGGTCCAATGTAATGACGGGTGCGCAATGGATCACCTTCCGTTTCGGAGATGGAAAGGGAGCACGTTTATCGCACATCATCATCGTGATCTTTGCTATTGTGAGCGTGATCGGGTTCATTGCTTACTTCTTCGAAGGAATCGGCAAGTTCTGTACGGCTATCCTGCCCTGGGACCTGAGCGTACAGATCGGCGCCCTGCACCTGTCATCCGAAAGAAGCTACGCCCTGATCCTTTGTGTGATGACCACGCTTTATACCATTAAAGGCGGTATGTACAGCGTAGTGGCCACAGAAGTGATGCAGTTTGTGATCATGACGATCTCCTGCTTCGTGATCGGTTATATCGCTTATACTTCCGTAACGGCCGAACAGGTAGCCGCCGCCATTCCTCACGGCTGGAAGGAATTACAGTTTGGCTGGGACCTTGCACTGGACTGGAGCAATACCCCTTTCCCCGGCGTGAATGAAAAGATCGCGGCGGATGGTTTTGGTTTATTCGGCATCCTCATCATGATGATGCTGTTCAAAGGCATCTTCGCTTCTATTGCCGGTCCGGTTCCGAGCTACGACATGCAACGTGTATTATCTACCCGCACGCCCGGCGATGCAGCCAAGATGAGCTTTACCACCATCTGGGTGTATATCCCGCGCTACCTGATGGTAGCCGCATTTGCCGTACTGGCTCTGGTGTTTCTGCAATCGGAGCTGGGGGCGCAGGGAGGCAGTATCGATTTTGAAAAGATCGCGCCGCTGGCCATTGCCCGGTTCGTTCCCGCAGGCTTCAAAGGCTTACTGCTGGCCGGGTTGCTGGCGTCCTTCATGGGCACTTTCTCCGCCTTCGTGAATGCGGCGCCCGCGTACATTGTGAACGACATCTACAAAAAATACATCAATCCCAACGCCAGCAATGCCAAGTACATCCGTATGAGCGTGATCTCCTCCGTGATCCTCGTAGTGATCGGTATCCTCTTCGGATTCTACGGCGCCTCGCTGAATAAACTGACGCTGTGGATCACCTCCGCACTCTACGGTGGCTACGCCGCGGCAAACTTTCTGAAATGGCTGTGGTGGCGGTTCACAGGATACGGCTATTTCTACGGTATGCTGTTCGGGTTGATCGGCTCTACCATCAAGCTGTTCTTCTTCCCGCAGATCGTGGACATCTACGTATTTCCGATTATCCTGCTGTTCTCTTTCACCGGCTGTATCATCGGCACCTACATTTCCCCGCTGGTGAACCGCGAAGCGGTGAAAGCGTTCTATAAACAAACGAATCCATGGGGCTTCTGGGGACCGATCAAAAAAGAAGTAATGGCGGAAGACCCGGGTTTTGTACCGAATAAAGATTTTAAAAGAGACATGTTCAACATCGTTACCGGCATCGTATGGCAGATGGCACAGGTGGTGATCCCGATCTATTTCATGATCCGGGAGAATTACCAGGTGCTTGGCTGGGTGATCATCTTCATTGCCACTACCTGGCTGCTGAAGAAAAACTGGTGGAACCGTCTCGGTGAGGTAGACAAGAATTTTAAACAAGCTCAATAATAATGATCCGGAAACTGCAATTGACAGCGCTGTTCTTCGTATCCGGCTTTGGCGCCATGGCGCAGCAGATCGACAGCACGTACGATAACAATCACTACAAGGAAAGATGCGCGCTTTTCGCGAAAATGCCGCATCCCAAAAATGTCATCGTTTTCCTCGGCAACAGCATTACGGAAGCCGGCAAGTGGAACGACATCCTGCCCGGGTTGCCCGTGCAGAACAGAGGCATTAGCGGCGATAACTCTTTCGGCGTGATCGCCCGGCTGCCGGAGATCATAGCGGACCGTCCCGCTAAAATATTCCTGTTGATCGGCGTGAACGATCTGAAACGGGAGGTGCCCGTGCCAGTGATCGTCAATAACTACAAAAGAATGGTGGAGATGATCAAAAAGGGATCGCCCCGCACGAAGGTGTATCTGCAGAGCGGACTGCCGGTGAATGATTCCATGCTGATAGAACCCTTCCGCAAGGTGACCAATGCGAACGTACAACTCCTCAACCAGGCGCTGCAACAGCTCGCTCAAGATAACGGGTACGCCTATGTGAACCTGCACGAGCCTTTCGCGGATGAAAGAGGCCAGTTGAAAAAGAATGAAACACCGGACGGACTGCATCTCAAAGTAAGTTCCTATCCGGCCTGGGTAAACTATCTGCGGAGCAAAAAATATTTGTAAGATGAAGAAACTGATCATGGCCCTTTGCCTGCTGCCAACCTTCGCCTTCGCGCAGCAAAAGATCGACAGCAGCTATAAAAACTGGTACTATGAGAGCCGCATGGACCTCTACAACCAGCTCAACGAACAGAAGGCGGATATCCTTTTCCTCGGAAACAGCATCACGGAAAGAGGAGAGTGGCATGAACTCCTGCCCGGTAAAAAAGTGGCGAACCGCGGTATCGGCGGGGATAACACCTTCGGCGTATTAGCGCGACTGGATGGGGTTATCCAACAAAAGCCCGGCAAGATCTTTCTGCTGATCGGCATCAACGACATCGGAAGGGGACTGCCGGTGGAGGTGATCCTGAACAACTACAGGCGCATCGTTATCCAACTCACGCAAAGTCTGCCGAAAACAAAGCTGATCGTGAACAGTGTACTGCCACTGAACGAAGGGAAGCTTGCTTATGCCTACCTGAAAGGGAAAGCGGATAAAGTGAAGCAGGTGAATGAAGGTATTGCCACATTGGCAAAGGAATTCAACCTCACTTATCTCAATCTTCATGAACTGTTTGCAGATGAGAAAGGAGCGCTGAAGGCCGACTATACGAAAGACGGCATCCACCTGGAACCCGCTGCTTATGTGGATTGGGTGAACTGGCTGAAACAGAAAAAACAATTGTAGTATGAAAATTACAGGCACATTCCTGGACGAGATCAGTCACGATATCCCCCATCAGAACTGGGGGCGTGAGGAATGGGACAAGGATTTCGGATATATGAAGGCGATCGGTATCGATACCGTGATCCTGATCCGGAGCGGTTATCGCCGGTTTATCACTTATCCGTCCGCATACCTGCAAAAACAGTTCGGATGCTATGAACCGCCGGTGGACCTGGTGAAGATGTACCTGGAGCTGGCGGAGAAGCACGGCATGCAGTTCTACTTCGGGTTGTACGACAGCGGCCACTACTGGGATACGGGCGATATGCAATCAGAGATAGACGCGAACCGCTTTGTGATCGATGAAGTGTGGCATCAGTATGGCCACTATAAAAGCTTCCGGGGCTGGTATCTGAGCATGGAGATTAGTCGCCGTACAAAGGGCGCCGTGGAAGCCTTCTCCACCCTTGGCCGCCAGTGCAAGGAGGTGAGTAATGGTCTTCCTACTTTCATTTCCCCCTGGATTGACGGGAAGAAAGCCGTATTAGCGGCTTCGGCGGGGCTTACGAAGGAAGACGCCGTTTCCATCCGGGAGCATGAAAGGGAATGGAGCGAGATATTCGACGGCGTGAAAGGTGCGGTAGATGCTGTTGCTTTCCAGGATGGACATATCGATTATCATGAACTGCCGGAATTCTTTGCCATCAACAAAAAGATGGCCGACAAATACGGCATGCAATGCTGGACCAATGCGGAGTCCTTCGACCGGGACATGCCCATCAAATTCCTGCCCATCAAGTTCGAAAAACTGCGTCTCAAGCTCGAAGCAGCCAGGGTGGCTGGTTACGATAAGGCCATTACGTTTGAATTCTCCCATTTTATGAGCCCGCAGAGCGCATATCTGCAGGCCGGACATTTGTATAACCGTTACCAAGAGTATATAGCAAGATTATAAGAGATGAAACAGTTCGCAGCACTTTACAGGAAAGAATTATTAGAGAATGTGTTACCCTTCTGGCTGAAGCATTCCCGGGACGAAAAGCACGGTGGATATTTCACCTGCCTGGACCGTGAAGGGAAAGTGTTTGATACCGATAAATTCATGTGGCTGCAGGGGCGGGAAGTATGGATGTTCTCCATGCTGTACGACAAGGTAGCGCAGCAACCGGAATGGAAGGAGATGGCCCTGCATGGCGCGGCCTTCATGGAGAAGTATGGCCGGGATGCACAAGGGAACTGGTATTTCTCGCTTACGCAGGAAGGCAAACCCCTCATCCAGCCGTACAACATTTTCTCCGACTGTTTCGCCGCCATGGGGTTCGGGGCGTTATACAAAATCGAACCGAAAGAGCAGTATTACCGCATCGCGAAAGATACCTTTGAAAACATTCTCCGGCGCCGGAACAATCCCAAAGGGCATTACACGAAGAACGTACCGGGCACGCGGAACCTGAAGAACTTTGCGCTGCCAATGATCCTTTGTAACCTTTCCCTGGAGCTGGAGCATATCCTCGGCAGCGGGAAAGTGGAGGCGTTCATTCCGGAAGTGCTGGAAGAAGTGATGAATGTTTTCTATCTGAAAGAAGAAGGGCTGATACTGGAGAACGTGCTGGAAGACGGCAGCTTCTCCGATTCCTTCGAAGGCCGTCTCCTGAACCCCGGTCACGCTATTGAAGCCATGTGGTTCATTATGGATCTGGCCGTACGCCTCAACGACATGGCACTGGCCAATAAGGCGATGAACATCGGTTTGCGTATGCTGGAATATGGATGGGATAAAGAGTTTGGCGGGATCTTCTATTTCATGGACCTGCACAATCATCCGCCGCAACAGCTGGAATGGGATCAGAAACTCTGGTGGGTACATATGGAAACGCTCGTATTCCTCGCCAAAGGCTGGCAATTGACAGGGAATGAATCCTGCAAGGCCTGGTTTGAAAAAATACATGCGTATGCGTGGGCACATTTCAAAGATGCGCAGCATCCCGAATGGTTCGGTTATCTTAACCGCAGGGGAGAGCCGTTGTTACAGCTCAAGGGCGGGAAGTGGAAAGGATGTTTCCATGTGCCGCGGGCATTGTACCAGGTTTGGCAGACGCTGGAGAAAGCGCCGGCTTTCCGGGAAACGCTGGTAGGATAACAGGAGATGTATTAAATTGGGACTATGAGATTTTTACTTTCAGCGCTCCTGCTCTGCAGCGGCATCGTGCAGGCGCAAACCCGCATCACTTACGGTGTGAAGGATACGGATACGCTTTACATGGATCATTACCAGCCGGAGGGCAGGGCCAATGGCATGTCTATCATGTTCATCCACGGTGGTGCCTTCACCGGTGGCGATCCGGTGAACCAGCGTCCTTTTGCGGAGGGGATGTGCAAGCGGGGATATAATATTTTTGTGATCTCCTACCGCCTGTACCTGAAAGGCAAAGATTTCGGATGCAATACCGAAACATCGGAAAAACTGAAAGCCATCCGTACGGCAGTAGACGATGCTGCCGATGCGGTCCGCTATATCCTTGAAAGACCCGCTGCGTTGGGTGTGGACACCGGAAAGTTCTTCATTGCCGGCAGCAGTGCCGGCGCGGAAACCGTCCTGCAACTGTTATACAATCCTTTCGCGGTGTCCGACCCAGCCCGGTATGATTACTTCAAACGCCCCCGTTTCCGGGGTGCCATGGTATTTGCGGGAGCGTTGATAGATATGAATACCATGCGGCAGGATAACTGGGTGCCCACACTTTTCATGCATGGTACAAAGGATCAGCTTGTCCCCTTCGGCACAGCCGCTCATCGTTTCTGCCGTGCCAATTCCCTCGGGTGGCTGATGATGTTCGGAGCCAAAACCATCTACGAACAGGCGAAGGTTTGGAAGAAGCCGGTGGTGCTGTATACATACACAGATCGCGGGCATGAGGTGAGTAACTACATGTTCCGGGAATTTGACAAGATGGATGTGTTCCTGAAGAGTGTTGCGGAAGGGAGGGGGCCTGGGGTGAAGGAGGTTGTGATCCCTAAAGAATAGTGTTATATTAGCTACATGACGTACATCCGTATACTGTTAGCTTTTATCCTTCTCTTTACTGCCTGTGCGCAAAGCCGGAAGGAATCCGTGGGAAAGCCCATGATAGCCCCGGAAGAGATATTGAAAGATGTTCGGCATTTCATGTATTACGACCGGGATTATCTGAAACTTTCCGGGAATTACACCACACTTGACGCTGCTTCACATCCTGTAAGCAGAGCCGCATTTCTCGAAGCTTTCGCCACCGGGAACTATTTGCCTTTACGTATTATCACCGCGGATTCCTCGCTTCAATACAAACTCTATCCGTTGCCGGATACCGTGGATAAGAGTATCGGGGAAACGCTCTATCAGTTTGGGCAAAACCACTATAAGAATTATAAGCGGGAAGGAGAGCATCTTCCGTTGACTGCTTATGCTGATATCAATGGAAAGCGGTATAGCGGGGATAGTACCAAAGGCAGGATACTGGTCTACAAGTTCTGGTTTATTCATTGTTTAGTCTGTGTGCAGGAAATGCCGGAACTAAACCGCATCGTGGAGAAGTTCAAAGACCGGAATGATGTACTGTTTATCAGCTTTGCTTTTGATTCCCCGGAAAAGCTGCACGCTTTCCTCGAGAAGCAGGCGTTCAATTATGCGGTGGTTTCCCTGCCTGAGAAATTCATATCAGACTCTCTCAAAATAAATGTTTATCCCACCCATATGATCATCGGGAGGAACGGAACGGTTTCCCGGGTAGTGGACGGTGCGGATGAACTGGAGCAGGTGCTGCGGGAGGAGCTGGCAAAGAAAATGTAAAAAGGGAACCGGTCGCTCCACCAGTTCCCTCGTAACAATCCATTGTTCGCCATTCTTCCTTAATTATCGGAACTTACTTTACCTACGGTCTTATATCCTGCGATGGAATTATCACTGTTCACAACAGCCTGATAATATACGCCATCCGGGGATACGAAATACTGCGATCCACTGATGGTTGCGGTAGTGCAATCATCCGGCAGGCTGGTGATCAGGTCCTGGTTATCGTTTTCTTCCGCATAAACCTGATCATTCGGGTATGTCACTGTTTTGTCGCCTGAACGATCGTCCTTACCCACTACCACATATCGTTTTCCTTTATTGGTGACAGTTTCCTGGTAATACGTACCATTCACATCGTAATATGTTTTCCCGTTGATGATCACTTCTACCGATCCATCCGGGATATCCGGAACAGCTGCGCCCATAGGCGCTTCCACTACTTTATATTCGTTCCGTTCGTCAATCAGTTCGTAATAGGACCCTTCGGAATAATAAACAGGACCATAGAAGAAGGGATCCAGTGCATAATAGCCAAAAGGCAGGGTGGAGAAATATATTCCTATCCGGGGAAAGAACCAGTGGCGCCAGGGTCTGTATCCGTATCTGTACCAGGGGTGAACCGGGTAATTGAGATGGCCGCGGATGACCGGAGCGCTATGGTAATAGTAGCCGCTCCTCGGCGCAACTACTCTGGGAGCGGAGATCCTCGGGGCAGACATTCTCGGTGCCGTCATATGATGAGGGGCTGAAAACCCGCCGCCGAAATGACTACCACCGCCGAAATGTCCGCCACCGGAGTGGCCACCGCCGTGTCTTTGGGCGTAAACGTTCGTAACTGTAAATGTGCTTAGTCCGATCAGCGCAAACAGTATAAACAATCTGTTTTTCATTTCATTAACATTTAGCAGTAATGCTCGGTCATACAAGCCGGTTTACAATCGGCTATTAGACGGGAAAAGGAAGGGAAGGTTTAATTTTCGCTACCTTTAACAGACATTTAAGAACCACGTTTTTTACCTGTTCCCCGGTAGCCAGTCATAATAGCATCACAACGGAAATGACCATTATCTGTAAACCTTAAATCTGGGTTTAGTTATTTTAAATTCATTATCTTGTAATGCACGATATTTAAGTAAATGACCAATAAGATATGAATGTTTACATGAATTATATGCAAGAAATTCTTTATCTGTTGCAAGTGAAT
>OFTY01000839.1_pt1 | contig 17294 bp, 9 predicted proteins | sample 1775061 | NCBI WGS metagenome assembly OFTY01 (sample SAMN08195773, study PRJEB24354) | sludge metagenome | isolation source: sludge from phenol fed wastewater aerobic bioreactor B | place: India: Nagpur | collected 2016-09-16 | reverse complement strand
TGCTGTTGTACTCCTTTGTGTACACCATAGACCCGAAGCTCGCCAATAAAGCATTTGCCAAGAATGGCGGCCTCATCGTTTCCGCTGTGAAGAATACGATCGAGTTCACCATCACTTACTACGTGCTGATCTTCGTGGCCTGCCTGCCCTTGTTGCGGTACCGGAGAGCAGGCCGCTTCTTCCTGACCATCGGGCTGCTGTTCGCCGCGAAATTCGCTTATGTCATGATCTTTGAGTACAACGCCGTGGATTTTCAGGCAGGCGTCAATTCAAACTCCCAGGGATCCAACCAGCGGATCGCCGAGTTCATGGTGAATAATAAATTCCCTGCCTTCTGCATCAGCGTGGCCGTTGGTTACATGTTTCTCTTACTGACTTCCTTCATTGTAGCCTCCATCATAGATTTCAACTATCGTATCAAGCAACAGAAAGATCTGGAAAAACAAAAATCAGATGCCGAACTCTCGGCCATCAAATACCAGATCAATCCGCATTTCCTCTTCAATTCGCTGAGTTTTATTTACAGCAAAACGGTTCCTCTGAGCGAAGAAGTATCCAATGCCGTACTGCTCCTGTCTGACATCATGCGTTATGCGCTGGGGAAAGAAGAGGATGCAGAGGGAAAAGTGACGCTGGAAAAAGAGATCACCCATATGAAGAACGTGATCGAGATCAACCAGATGCGGTTCAACAATCAGCTCAGCATCCAGTACAGCGAAGAGATCACCAATCACAAGGCCCGCATCATCCCGCTCATCCTCATCACCCTCGTGGAGAACGCTTTCAAGCATGGCGACCTCCTCGACCCCGCGAACCCGCTCGTAGTGCGAACGGAAGCAGATGACAAGATGATCCGGTTCTACATCACCAACAAAAAGAAAAAAGGACCCAAGGAATTATCCACCGGCATCGGACTGAATAATGTTAGACAACGATTGCAGCTCACGTATGGCGACAAACAAAAATTCATTGTCACCGATAACGATGCCTATTATTCCACCACCCTCAAGATCAATTTGTAAGCTATGATCAACTGTATTGTGATAGATGACGAACAGCATGCCATTGACCTGCTGACCCATCATATCGGTAAAACACCCTTCCTGAACCTGCTGTATACCACCACAGATCCAGTAGAAGGGCTGCAATTACTGAATCAGCATAAAGTAGACCTTATCTTCCTGGACGTGCAGATGCCTTCCATGACCGGCATTGACTTCATCAAGGCCATCAACGGCAAAAGCAAGGTCATCCTCACCACCGCTTACAGCGAATATGCGATGGAGGGTTTCGAGAACGAGGTGGTGGATTACCTGCTGAAACCAATCTCCTTTGCCCGTTTCATCAAAGGCGCGCAAAGGGCTTTGTCACTTATCCAACCCATGGCGGCAGGCATGTCGAAAGAAGAAGACGATTTCATTTTCGTGAAAACGGAGCAGAAAGGCAAGCTGATCAAGATCAATATCAAAGACATCCTTTTTATTGAAGGGCTGAAGAACTATGTGCGTATTCATACGCGGCAGGGTGAGGGCATCATCGCACTCCTCAACATGAAAGACCTCGAAGAACGCCTGTCCACAGCGGAATTTGCACGCACCCATAAATCATACCTCCTGGCCACCGGCTATATTAAAATGATCGAAGGGAATATCGTACACCTGCAGCATACCAAAGAAACCGTACCCGTTGGCGATACCTACAAGGAAAGTTTCATGAATATGATGAAGGATAAGATCATGACGAATAAAAAATAAGTCCGCACACCTACGAAAACTTCGTAGATTTGGAGAAACATTACAAACATGCGTTCTCTCACCTTACTATTGCTCCTGCCTCTCTGCCTGTTTGGCCAGCGGAAGGATTTTCTTATTCAGGGATATATTAAAGGTGCCGTCGACCGGAAAATTTACCTCAGCAATCTCGGAAGAGGTTATGGGCCGGGGGTTCAGAATATCTATTATGATTCCGTGAAAAGCGCAGACGGTCATTTTGCTTTCCGCGGTCATGTGGATGAAATTGGCAGACGTTCGATTGAAATAGAAGGCGGGAAAGGCTGGCTCACGTTTGTTGCAGAAAATACGAACATTCAGATAGAAGGCGATACCGCCTCCATCTGGCTGTCCAAAGTCTCCGGTTCGCCACAGGATTCTCTCGCCCGTTTGGTCCGGCAGGAACAGCTGCCTTATATAAAAAAGCTGAATGCCTCAGCGGATAGTATACGCGCGGCTTTGGGCAGAAAAGATTCACTGCTTGCGAGAACTTTCAGTGAATCAAACAGGGAATACAACAAGAAGATAGCACAGACCGGCTATGATTTCCTCAAAGCGCATCCTGATGCATACAGTAACCTTGAACTCCTCTCTGACATTGACCGCATACTCGGCAATGCGGCCGCAAAAGAAGCTTACGGAAGCCTGAGTGAAGGATTAAAAAAACATTCCCTTGCTAAAGCCGCCTACTACAAACTATTTGAACTGGATAAAACGGTAGCGCTTCAAAAGAAAGCCCCCGGTTTCAGACAAAAGGATACGTACGCTAAATGGGTGGATCTCGATGCATACAAAGGCAAATATGTACTCCTCGATTTCTGGGCCAGCTGGTGCGGCCCCTGCCGGGCAGAGAACCCTAACGTACTCGCAGCTTACGAGAAGTATAAGGGAAAGAATTTCGAGGTGCTGGGCATCTCCCTCGATGCAGATAAACAAAAGTGGCTACAGGCGGTGAAGGAAGATAAACTGCCCTGGAAACAGGTATCAGATCTGAAAGGCGGGCAGAATGAAGTGGCTTTATTATATGGTATAGAATCCATTCCGCGTAATTTCCTCATCGATCCGGAAGGGAATATTGTGGCGAGGGATCTGCGGGGAGAGAAATTGCAGGAAGCTTTGGGGAAGATATTTGGCAATCTGTAACAAATAAAAAAAGCCTCCCTTTATACCGGGAGGCTTTTTGCTGCTTATCAGGGATAAAAGAGTTTCCATGTAATGTCCCAGTTGCCTGGTCGGAATACCGTAAAGTGAACTGCCGAGAATAGATCATAGTGATCATCCTTTCCGAAAGTTTTGCCCGGTACCCACCACTCAAATTCACGATCCGCGGTGTTGAACGGATAAGCCACGTCATATTCGATCCTGTCAGGCAGGATACGCTGTGCAAAGGTAAAGTCCTGCATACGCTTACCTTTCTGCTTGCTGCCCTCGGGGAATGCGCGCGGGTCGATCACTTTACCGTTCGGGTCCTGGAAGCGCACCGTAATGGTATTACCCGGGCCCTTATACTGGAATTTATCGATGCGGATGTCGATGGAATCAAAATAGGGAGCGCAAAGGTCCCAGTTATAGTCTGCACAAACAATCCACGCATAATCATTACGATACTGATAATCCGCTCCTTTCACCACCTTGATCTCCATTGCATTTTTTATTACCTGTGATCCGGCGCTATTGGAGACTCTTACATCGATGAAATAAGTGGCAGAGTCCATATCATAGCTTTCTTTCCGAAATTTGATACGGCCGTCTGAAGGATTGATCTCAAATACCGGGCGCTTCACGATCTTCTTCTTGGCATTCAGCTCTTCGAGAGTTTTCTCCTGGCCTGTGAATTCGTCAATCCATTCTACCGCATCCACCTGCTGCAGCATTTCCGGGGCCGGCTTGCCATCCCAGCGGCGGATATCTGCCAGTTCTACTTTAATAGGGAGTGTGGAACGGTCGAGGATAAGGTCTCCTTTAAATATATCCCTTCCCGTCTCGAGTACCATGATCTTGTCTTTGTAACGGATATTCTGTCCGAAATAACCATCCTGCACATCTACCTTCCGGCAGGCAAAGAACAGTCCGCCAAACAACCCTGCTGCAAGGGCGACTTTCGCTATATGTTGATAATATTTTTTCATGATGAGCGATTTAGAATTGAAGTGTGAAGTTTACCAGGGAAAATCGAATGTATGGCTGCCGCTTAATGCGTGAATCACACCATTCGTAGCTTCCAGGTTACTGGTAATGACGTCAGTGGCCACCCAGGGATCATACTGGTAATTTGTTTCAGGCCAGGTAGCTTTACCTTTGCCTCTGCGGGACGCGTCTGCATATCCGTGGGGATCCCACACCTTGATGAAGATCGGGCCCGCATTGGGAACACCGTTGTAGCTTTGCCTCCAGGTGTCAAAGAATATCTTGTACCCGTTCAGGCTTGTAGCCCAGCTTCCCCCGGGAGTTAAAGGAATACTATCCCTCCATATCTTCACATTCGGAATAATATACTTGCTCATGGCAGTGCGCAATGTTTCCACATTGATCGTATCCAGTTTCGCACCGCTTTTCCTTTTCAGGTAATTCACCACGTTGAGATCGCGGGGAGCGAGGAACGTAACGTTCTGGTTCTTCACAACATCGGCCAAACCGGTTTTATCCAGTATCCATACAATCGTATCAAACTCAAACGGCCGCGATTTGAGGAAATCGTAGATGGTCATATTCAGCTTGCCGGTATGCACGCCGCCATCCTTGTAGTAATCTTTCTTGCAGGCTGCAGTACTGGCTATCACGACCAGCAACAGAAGTATATATTTCAATTTGAACAGTTTCATCTTGATCGGTTTTAATGATTAATAACGCTGCCAGTAACGGAGTTGCTGCATGTTCGGATTATCAGTAAAGGCTTTGTTGGAAACAGGCCAGGTCCATGCACCGTCTGTAAAGTCACCAGGCGTAACATCCGGGCGGCAGGGCAGCTTTGCATAGTCAGGATCTGTCAGCAAACGCGTTCTTACGAGATCATAGTAATAATGCCCTTCACCCAGCAATTCCTTGGTACGCTCGCGGAATACCTCCAGCTTCAGCTCACTATCCGCTCCCGCGAAAGGTTTCAGGTAAGCCCTGAAGCGGATCCAGTTAAGATCGGCACGGGCGGCATTGAAGTTGTTCATTTTTGCATAAGCTTCTGCTCTCAGCAGGATAAGGTCTGCAGTTCTGAATACCACGATGTTGGCTTCAAAGAGGTTGCGGGAAGCGTCTACTACCCATGCATATTTCGTAAACACTTCACCGTTCATATTGGTAGGTGCTACACCTTTCTCAAAGAAAGCTACATAACGAAGGTCATTCGTCGTATCCGGGAAGAATTGCTTTGCTGTACCGTTCTGGAAAGTACGGGTGTTCTGCGCGTCATTGGGATCGCCTACTTTCATGGCATTGAGCGCCCAGTACGGTTGGGCTCTTCCGTTGGTAAGGCGGGTACCGAAAAGCGTCATATTCGCCAGGGAACCATTGGCGCCAAATTCGCCGGTGGCCGCTGCAAAATCAATTTCAAAAACCGTTTCCTGGGAATACCCTTTGAATATCTCGCGATAACGGGGGATGAAGTCAGATTTGGCCTTCGCAACAGCATCCGGTGTCATTGTTTTCACGGCATTGCTGTCTGCAAACGTCAGGAACTTGTATACCCCGCCACCCAACACACGGTTCACATAGTCGATAGTTTGCGCCGGTTGCTGACGCCATGCATATAAATGCGCTAACGTCGCTTGCACAGTACCTTTTGTAACGCGAATGGAGTTCTGATTCGCATTATTGAAATTCAGGGGAAGGATATTCTCGATATCCAGCAATTCCTGTTGCGCGAAATCCAGTACCTTGTCTGCTTCCGTTCTGCCCAGTTTGTCTGTGACCTTTGATTTGGTCATAAAAGGCACATCTCCCCAAACCCTTACAATATAGAAATAAGTGAATGCGCGGATAAAACGTGCTTCAGCGATATAATTAGCGCGGGTGGACCGGATGAATTCACTTTCCGGTATGCGGTTAGCGTTTTCCAGGATGGTATTACACTGTACTATCACCTGGTAGAAAGCCGTCCAGTCAAACAGCTTGGAATCCCATTCCCGGGCGCCACCCATTTCCGTGCGGAGCCTGTTGCGCTTAAGATTGGCATCCGTGCTGCCGTTCACGGGATCTGTAGTATAAGATTTAAAGATCAGACCTCTGCGGTCACCATACATATAGAACCTCGGATGGTACACGTTGATATCGGAAGCAGACGCGGTAGGACCGTCGGAGAAGGCTTTTCTCAGCAATGCATAACCTCCTGCCACGGCTGCATCCAGGTCTTTCTCCGTTTGCCAGAAATTGTTATCCGAGATCTGGTCGATAGGCGTGATGTCCAGCTGTTTATTGCAGGACGCTGCCGTAAAACCCGCCAGAACAAGCATCAAATAATATATTCCTCTTTTCATACGAACAAATGCTTTAATGTGGATTAGAAAGTAAGGTTCAGGCCAATGGTCATCTTACGTGACAACGGATAGTTCCTGCCTCTGTCGTAACCGGACGGGAATTCAATCGCCTCCGGATCGCGGCCGCTATACTTGGTCAGAATGAAAACATTCTCCACGTTGCCGTACACCATCAGGCGTTGCAGACCAATGCGTTTCGTCAGCTTGGGTTCCAGCGTATAGCCCAACATCACGTTTTTCAGGCGCAGGAAAGAAGCGTCTTCCACAAATGCGCTCTTGTAGTCATAAATATTCCAGAACGTCTGGATAGAACCGGTCCAGTAATCCAGCGTTGGGAAACGTGCGCCGGCGCCACCACGGCTACCGGGGGCAAAGCCATAAATATCATAGTAATCCAGCGGAGGAATGCCACCCCAGTCCAGTGCGTTCCCGTTAAAGTAATCCTGGCTGGTATAGTTCGGGTTGTATCCGCCAGTTACTTTTGTGGAGTTCCAGTAACGCTGCATGGCAGAGTTCACAACCTTCACGCCCAACCTGTAGTTGAACATCATGTCCAGTGTAAAACCTTTCCAGGTGAAGTTGTTCACCCATCCACCTTCCATTTTAGGTGTTGGATCACCTACCCACATACGGTCATTTACTTCACGGCCACCATCGCCATTCAGGTCATTGATCTTATAATCGCCGTTCAGGTCCAGGAACTTGGGTGAACCGGCGCGGTAGGGCAGATACCCGTAATCGAAATACAGTTTTTTACCGGTGAAGGGATCAACCGGTACGTCGGAATCCTTCTGCCATACACCGTCGCTAACCATGAACACATAGCCGTAGGGGGCGCTGCCCACTTTTACCAGCGTTACGTTGTCCACATAGAAAGGTCGGTTATTGTTCGGCAGCTTCGCTACCTGGTTGATATTTCTGGCGAACATAAAGCGGGTGGTCCATCCCAGCTTCAGACGCGTATCCTCAGGCCGCAGAATGGTAACGCTCAATGTGGCTTCAAAACCTTTATTCAATACGTCAATACCATTTCTTTTGATCACGCTGTAACCCGCACTGGTAGGCAATTGCTCATCATAAGTACCACCTTCTGTATAGCGCTGGTACAGATCTGCGATCAGGCTCACCCTGCTCTTCAGAGCGCTCAGCTCAATACCGAGGTTGGTTTGATCTGAATACTCCCAACGCAGATAAGGGTTCTGCATCTGTGAGAAGTTCTGGACCGCTGCCGGTGTACCACCGTAACTGCTTACGAAAATATCATCCGGTTCGCCGAATCCACCGGCAACTGTATTCAGTGAATTGATGCTCGCGAAATTCTCTACGTACTGGTTGGCATTCTTACCCCAGCTCAAACGCACTTTTGCTTCGTTCAACCAGGGAAGATTGTTTTTCACAAAACTTTCTTCCGCAATGCGCCAACCCACGGAGAAGGTCGGGAAATAACCCCATCTCTTGTCCCGGGCAAGTTTGGAAGAACCATCCGCACGCAAAGATGCATCGATCAGGTATTTCTCACGGAAACCGTAGTTCACTTTACCCAGAACGGAAGAGGTGGCATTGGCACCAAACCCTGTTCTGGCCACTGTATTCCTGCGGCTATAACCCTGCACTACCTGGATCGGATCCAGGGATCCTTTCTTGGCATCGATCTGGGTTATTTCGGTGGTGTTCTTGTTGAACTCCTGCACCAGGAAAGCCCCGAAGTTGTGATCGTTGTTCTTGGTAGTATGACTGTAGGAAAGTTGGTTGGTGATCGTATAGCTGTTGCTGATCACATTGTAGGTACCACCATCCGCAGAACCATTATTGGCCACCGCAGCAAAGAAATAATCACGTTTGTCATTGGAGTAGCTCAAAGACCCGGTGGAAGTGAATGTCAACTCAGGCGTAATAGCATACATCAACTGCAGGCTCGTGTTTACACTGTTGGTGAAGTTCTTGTCGCGGTTCTTTGTATAAGCAGATAAAAGGCTGCCGCCTGCCGGATTCTTGTCCGGCACCATATAAGTGGAGGACGGAATACTCCAGATACCCTGCGAGTTGATACCCTGACCATACTTGCTGTTCCCGCGGGAACGGTCGGTGCGGCCCAGATAAGTTTGCATCACAATGGTAGTTTTCTTATTAGGCAACAAGCGACCGGTGAAGTTCGCGGTGTAGCGCTTGAAACCGGAGTTCAGCACAATACCGTCCTCACTGTAATAACCAGCGCCGATGCGATAGTTACCCATATCGTTACCCGCCTGGATGCTGGCATCATAGTTCTGGATCTTCCCGGTACGGAAATACAGGCTCTGCCAGTCGGTAGAGTTATTGAAATAAGGATTGAGACTGTCTGTCATCTGGATCGGCATGCCGCTCATCCGCGCATCATACGGTGCAAAACGGTTCCAGATATCCACTTTGGCATCGCGTTCTGCTTTACCACCGAGGATCGGGAAAAGAGAGGGCGCAAAGTTGATACCGGTATAAGCGCGGATATCGATCTTAGGTTTACCGGATTTGGCCGTTTTGGTTTTAATGATGATCACACCATTTGCACCGCGGGAGCCATATATCGCAGCAGCGGCCGCATCTTTCAATACGTCGATGGATTCAATATCGTTCGGGTTCAGCCAGGAAATAGGGCTGTTACCTGTACCTAAAGCATTTACAGAAAATCCTTTCGCTGAAGCGCGGTCAGGGGGAATGATAATACCGTCCACTACAAACAACGGATCGCTGAAAATACGATCATCGCTGAAGCTGCTGGCTACACTGGCATTACCACGGATAAAAACCGGCGCGGCGACACCGGGAGAACCGGAGTTATTCACCACCGCCAGACCGGCCACGCGGCCCTGCAGAAGGTTCACCACAGAAGCTGCGGGAATATTCTGGATTTCCTCGCCTTCCAGGCGGGTCACAGAGGTAGTCAGCGTTTTCCTTTTCTTAGATTCATAACCGGTGATCACCACATCCTTCAGGTTCTGGGCATCCGGCTGCATCACAACCATGTAGTCGTTCTTTGCATCAATCTTAAGCGTTGTTTTCGCATAACCCATGAATGTCAATTCCAGGCTGTGTGCATTTCCTTTTAAGGTAAGGGTGAATTTTCCATCCGCTCCCGTGGCAGTTCCGTTAGAGGTTCCTGTTTCCCGGACGGAGACACCCGGCAGTACCTCACCCTTGCCGTCCTTGACAATACCGGAAACTTTCCGGCCCTGGGCCATGGCGGCGGAGCATGCCATGCCTAGCAGGACCAACAAAAAGAGTAGCTTCTTGGTCATAGATCTTGATTTGATAAAATGGTTTGATAGTAGATTACCAGCCCTTGCAAATTCTCAGCGTATTCATTGCAAACTGTTCAACGGAAAGGTATAATCTTTAAATTTTTGTTAAAAAAGAAGGAGCGGAATCATGATAATTCCATTACAATAGGGGTGTAATCTATTTAACAAGTAGGGCGCTAATGTCTAGATAATTTTTATCTTATTGAAAATCAAATAATTAAAAGGATAATGATAATTATTGTTCCAAAATAAATTCACATAGTATTATTATAAGATAAAATAATATTATTTAAGTGCCGTCGAAATGACATTGACATGACACATATAAAAATCCCTAATCCTTATATATCCTTATTTCCACCTTCCCATCCTCCGTAACCGTACCTCTGTACATACCCGCCGTATTGAACGGCATCGCTATATTCCCTTCTTTATCAATGGCTATCAATCCGCCATCCCCTCCCAAAGCCGGCACTTTCTTCATGATCAGCTCATCAGCCGCGGCCTTTAGTGTCAGTCCCTTGTATTCTATCAGGTCACTCACGGTCTTGGCTACACTTAAACGAATGAAATACTCACCCCAACCCGTACACGAAATGGCACAGGTCTCATTATTCGCATATGTACCGGCCCCGATAACAGGTGCATCCCCTACCCGGCCGAACTTCTTGTTCGTCATCCCGCCTGTGGAAGTAGCCGCCGCCAGGTTCCCCTGTTTGTCGCGCGCCACCGCCCCTCCGGTCCCGAATTTATGATCCCGGTTCACAGCCCCCTTCTTTGTAGTGTCCGCATGATCCAGCTGGGTGGCCGTGGAATCGAGCGCCTTCGCCCGCTGCAGCGCACGCCATCTTTCTTCGGTATAGAAATAGGAAGGATCCACGATCTCCAGACCCGCTTCTTTGGCAAATTGCTCAGCCCCTTTACCGATGAGCATCACGTGTTTGGAGCGCTCCATCACAGCCCTCGCAGCGGTAACCGGATTCCTGATGACGGTTACACCGGCCACCGCACCGGCGGATAACGTACGCCCATCCATAATGGCGGCATCCAGCTCATTCTTTCCATCCGCAGTGAACACGGCGCCCTCGCCGGCACTGAACGGCGGCGCAGCTTCCATCACCCGCACTGCCGCTTCCACGGCATCCACACTGCTGCCTCCTTTCTTCAATATGGCATACCCTGCCTGCAAAGCCTTCTGCAATGCTGCCGTATATGCCTTCTCCTTCTCGGGCGTCATCTGCGAACGAAGGATGGTACCGGCTCCGCCATGTATCACCATGGCGTATCGCTGCTGCGCTCCGGCAGTGACCGTAAATAGTAGTAAGAAGGCGGAAAGAAGGATCCTGTTCATGGCCAGATATTTCCGTAAAAGTAGGAAACCCTTCTCAAGTGTGATATTCAATTGGCAGACATTTTGCGAATACCTATTTTTGCCGGATAAATCAACGTTCCCCTGAAAAAAGCACGTAAAATATTGATGACTGCCCTGCTAAGCCTGCTGGGCCTTTTGCTGTTGGTCAGCATTCTCATCAATATTCCCTACGTGCAAAACCTGCTCGTGCAGGAAGTGACTGCACGCCTGTCAAGGCAGCTGCGCACCCGCGTGGAGATCCGGCATGTGAACTTCCGCCTCTTCAACAGCATGCGGCTGGAAGGCGCGCTGATAGAGGATCGTAACAGGGATACGCTCCTTTACGCCGGTGCTTTGCAGGTGCGTATCACAGACTGGTTCTTTGTGCAGGAAAAACCGGTGCTGAAGTTTGTGGGACTGGAAGATGCACAGGTGAACCTCATCCGGCTGAAATTCGATTCCGTCTGGAACTATCAGTTCATCGTCAATGAGTTCGGCTCCTCCTCTCCCGCTCCGAAAACGAAAGAAAGCGGCGGCATTGCCCTCGACCTGAAAAAAATGGACCTCCGCCGTGTGAAGTTCAATATTGTGGACGGATGGGTGGGAGAAGATATGAACGTGTCCGCCAACCGTATCTACCTGGATGCAAAGCAGCTGGACCTCAAAGCGCATGACGTGTTCATCAACGAGCTGTTGCTGGATCAGCCTGTTTTCGTGGTATCCGGTTATTCCGCCACCCGGCCCAAACGGGAAAGGCCACCGGCTGCGCCGGCACCGCCTGACACAGCTCACCCGGGCGCCCTTCAATGGAATAACGCCAACTGGAAGCTCATCGTGAAAGCGCTGACGATCCACAATGGCGCCCTCGGCGTTGAAAACCTCCGCGACACCGTCTTTTCCCCGGCCGGACAATTCGATCCGTCCCATATCCGCTTTTCCAATATCAACCTCACGCTCACCAACAGCCGGCTGGTGCAGGACAGCATCTTTGCCGACCTGAAAATGTCTGCCAAAGAACGTAGCGGGTTTGAAGTAAAACAGCTGAAAAGCCGCTTCAAAATGTCCCCGGTGGAAATGGAATTCACGCATCTGGACCTGGTGACCAACAAGAGCCACATCAAGGACTATTTCACGATGCAGTACGCAGACCTGAGCGATATGGGGGATTACGTGAATGCCGTCACTATGCGGGCCCGATTCAACAACACTTACCTCTCCTCCGACGATATCGCTTTCTTTGCCCCGCCGCTGGCCAGCTGGGACACCGAGCTGAAAGTGAGCGGGCGTGTACGCGGCCCCGTTAGTCGCCTCTCCGCGGACAGTCTGGATATCAGAGGTGGCACCAACACGCACTTCAAAGGAAGCGCGGACATGCGCGGCCTGCCGGACATTCATGAGACCTATATCGAATTCACGGCCAACGAGCTCGTCACCAGTGGTCGTGACGTCCGCCAGTTTGTGCCCGTATTGAAAACCATCAATACCGTTCGCACAGACCTTATCACCAGCCTCTCTTTCCAGGGCTCCTTCCTTGGTTTTGTGAACGACTTTGTGGCATACGGAAAATTCCAGACCAATCTCGGCAACCTCGATTCCGACCTCAACTTCAAGACCAGCAAGGATGTGCCCGTATATTCCGGGAATCTCACCACTTATAATTTCAATCTCGGTAAACTACTGGACAACAGCATCGTTTCCACCCTCACCATGAAAGCTAAGGTGAAAGGGGAAGGCTTTAACCTTAAAACGTTGAAAGCTGCGGTAGATGCGGATGTACAGAAGATAGGACTCTACGGGTACGAGTATCAGAATCTGAAAACCGCGGGAGAAATGAGCAAGAAGTTCTTCAACGGCTCCCTCACCGCCAAAGACCCTAACCTGGACATGGACTTCGCCGGTACTATCGATTTCAACAGCCGGCTGCCCATTTTCAAATTCTATTCCGAGATCCGTAACAGCGATCTTAAAGCCCTGCACCTCACCGAAGATTCCATCACCCTTCAGGCCAAAGCAGACCTCAACTTTGCCGGCAGCAACATCGATAATTTTGACGGTACCGCGCGCCTGTATGATGTGTCTCTTTTCAAAAACAAAAGCCGGGTAGAGTTCGATTCCCTCTCCGTAGCCACCCATCTCGAGAACAACCAGAAAACGCTGCGGATACAAGGGAACGAGGTCAACGGCTTTGTGCGTGGCTCTTACAGCTTTATGGAACTGCCGAATGCTTTCCAGCTGTTCCTCAATAAATACTATCCTAGTTACTTCAAATCTCCTCCCACGGCCAACTCGGGGCAGGACTTCACGTTCGCCTTCGAGTTCGGGCAGGTAGATAAGCTCATACAGGCTTTCACGAACGATATCAAAGGATTGAACGGCACGCAGATATCCGGGGCCCTCAACACGCTCAGCGGACAGGTGAACCTCAATGCCGCCATTCCTTACGCCGCCTACAAGATCTACGGCGTGCGAAACCTGTTGCTCAAGGCCAGCGGGGATTTTAACAAGATCAATGTCAGTACCGGCCTGGGGCAGGTGTTATACCGGGACAGCGCCTTGTTCCATAATCCGCTTATCATTGCCAGTTCAGGGCGGGATACTTCTTATATCAAGTTGGATCTGAAGGCCGAGGACACCACCAGCCTCGATGGCTTCTATGCCCGCGTGATCACCGTTGGCGACGGGGTGAAGATCAATTTTCTCAACAGTACCTTCACCGCTAATGGTAAGCAATGGAGCATGACGCCAGGCAATGAGATCTACTGGAGCCAGCATTTCCTCACCGTGCATAACCTGCGCATCTCGCGGAACGAGCAGAGCGTTACCGTCAAAACCAACGAATTCAATCCGGATGAGTCGAAATTCATGATCAACCTCAAAGACCTCAACCTGGCGGACATTATCCCCGCAGGGCTTACCAGTACCCGGATAGAGGGTTTGGCCAATGGGGATATCAACGTCAACAATCCCTTTGATCATCTCTCAGTAGATGCGGATATCAGGGCGAGCCAGTTGCGGATCGATAATGACTCCCTCGGCCTGGTAAGCCTGAAAGGTGACTACGATAACAACTCCGGGAATGTGAATTTCAATGTACAGTCAGATAACAAACTGGCCAGCTTCCTCGCCAAAGGCTCCATAGGCGTATCCGGCACCAACAAAGCCCTCCAGGCTTCCCTCGATCTTAACAACGCCTCCATCACCCTGCTGGAAAAATACCTCGGCGCTTACGTCAGCAACCTCTCCGGCTCCGCCACCGGCAAACTCACCGTGACCGGCACTACAGACAAACCCTCCTTCCGCGGATCCGTAAAAGTGGAGAACATTGGCATGAAAGTGAACTACCTCGGCACGTATTACAAAATCCCCTTGCTGCACGTGCATAACATGGACGATAACCTGATAGAAATGTATCCTTTCACCCTCATCGATAAATACAACAATAAAGCGCAGGTGAACGGATTCATCGGACATCAGTTCTTTTCGGACATGGATTTTGAGTTCGATATCAAAACGGCGGACAAATTCCTTTTCCTCAACACCACCTCGCGGGACAACAGTCTCTACTACGGCGATGTGCTCGCACAGGGCCGCGTATATTTCAACGGCCCGCTGAATGATCTCCAGCTGCGCGTATTGGCCAAACCTGTTGCCGGCACTCACTTCTACCTGCCCATTTCAGACAGTAAAGACATCGGCAAGCACGATTTCATTCACTTCAAACAATATGGAACCGTTGCAAAGGAACCGCCGAAGAAAAGCAATATAAAACTGAATGTGCGTATGGACATTGCCGCCAATCCCGATGCCCAGATCGATGTGATCCTCGATCCCACTACCAATGATATGATCTCCGCCAACGGGACCGGTACGCTCAACATCAACGTGAACCTGGATGGTGACTTTACCATGTACGGCAACTACATCATCAACCATGGAACCTATAATTTTTCCCTGCAACGCTTCGCCAACTGGAAGTTTGATATCGATAAAGGCAGCACCATCGCCTGGAACGGCGAACCGGCGGAAGCCAAACTGAATATCATTGCCAAATACACCCTGCCCAAAGTGAGCCTGTATAACCTTTCCAGCAGTCCGGGTAACCCCAGCGGACTTACCAACGACAAACTCAACCGCCAGGAAAAAGTGGACATTCTGTTGAACCTCCGCGGTTCCATGCTGCAACCGGACATCACCTACGAGATCGCGCTGCCCGATGTAGGATCGCTGGCATATGAAAGCGCCGCTGCCGCACGATTGAAAGAAATTAACCAGGATCAGAACCAGGCGCTCTACCAGATGTATTACCTGCTGGTAGCCGGCCAGTTCCAGCCTGTGGACGGTGGAGGCGCCAACGTGGCCGTAACCGGCAAGAACACCGTGGGCCAGGCCCTGAGCGCGCAGGCATCCGCCATCCTCAACAACCTGTCCAGCGCCCTGCTAAAGAACAGCGGGATCGGTTTTAACGTGAACTATACGGCCTATAACTTCAATCAGAATACCAGCAGCACGTTTGACCGGAACCTGGTCAGCGCCGGCATCACCAAAAATTTCTTCAACAACCGGATACGGCTATACGTAGGTGGCGACTATGACTGGGGAAGGGTTTCCGCTACGTCCTCCTCGCAGAACTTTGCGGGGGACTTCCGGATGGAATACCTCCTCACACCGGATGGCCGCGTGCGGATCAATGCCTTCAGCAAAACAGATTATGACGTATACCTCGGAAACAGGACGCGAAGTGGTCTGGGGCTTTCATACGTGCGGGACTACAACCGCTTTATGGAACTCTTCCAAAGCCGGCAGCGGCAACGGCTGGGAGACAGCCTCCGCAGAGCCGCAACCCTGCGGAGGGTGGATAGTGTGAATCTTTCGCCGGGAGACTCCGGGAAAAAAATTGCGAATTAACTACTACCCCTTCAATATCTCGTGGCCCAGTTTGTCCCGTTTCGTTTTTAAATAGAATTCGTTATGCGGATTGGGGCATATCTCGATCCCCACATTTTCTACGATCTCCAACCCATAACCTTTCAAACCGGCGCGTTTGCGCGGATTATTCGTCATGAGCCTGATCTTGGAGACTTTCAGGTGGCGCAGTATCTGTGCTCCCACCCCATAATCCCTTTCGTCCATTTTAAACCCGAGTTCCAGGTTCGCTTCCACTGTATCTTTCCCTTCTTCCTGCAACTTGTAGGCCTTCAATTTGTTCATCAGCCCGATGCCACGGCCTTCCTGGTTCATATAGAGGATCAGTCCTTTCCCTTCTTTCTCCACCATCTGCATCGCGGCCTGCAGCTGTTCTCCGCAATCGCAGCGAAGGGAATGCAGGATGTCCCCAGTGAAGCAGCTGGAGTGCACGCGCACCAGTACGGGTTCTCCCGGCTCCCATTCCCCTTTCTTCAGCGCCATGTGCATGTCCCCGGAATTCAGCTGTTTGAAAGCCACGAGTTCAAAATTGCCGTATTTAGTCGGCATTTGCACCCGCACTTCTTCCTCGATCAGCGTTTCGGTAAGCAGGCGGTATTCGATCAGGTCTTTAATGGAGACAAGTTTCAGGTCGAATTTCTTCGCGATCTCTCGCAATTCAGGCAGGCGGGCCATGGAACCATCTTCGTTCATGATCTCCACCAATACCCCTGCCGGTTCAAAGCCAGCCAGTCGCGCCAGGTCTATCGTAGCCTCGGTATGTCCGGTCCGGCGCAATACGCCACCCTTCTTGGCTTTCAAAGGGAAGATATGCCCGGGTTTACCCAGTTCTTCCGGCCGTGTTTGGGGATCGATGAGCGCTTGTACGGTTTTGGCGCGGTCGTGCGCGGAGATGCCGGTAGTGCATCCGTGGCCGAGGAGGTCCACCGATACGGTAAAGGGCGTCTGGTGCAGGGCGGTGTTATCACGCACCATCAGATCCAGCCCCAGTTCTTCACACCGCTCTTCAGAAAGCGGAGCGCAGATCAGTCCGCGGCCATGACGGCTCATGAAATTGATGATCTCCGGCGTTACATTGCGCGCAGCCGTGATAAAATCCCCTTCGTTCTCGCGATCTTCATCATCCACCACTATTACCAGCTTTCCGTTCTTTATATCCTCAATGGCGGATTCAATAGTATCCAACATAATGGTAAATTCTCAGTTAAATAAAAGAATGTGCAAAGTTAGGATATAAAGTTGGTTTTACCGGAACCGGCTGTTCCCCGCTCCCGGTCATCTTTAAAACTGTGGATAAATCGTCATATTATTGATTTTTAAATTCGATGATTTAAAAATTCTACAGCGGTTTTTTGATGTTCAGTTACTCTGAATAGTTATCCTGATAGGTTCTCCAATATAATCCGGCTTCTTTCTCAAAACTGAAAATTGTAACAATTTGTTAATTTCGAGTTAAAATTCCCTCCGCATATTTCTTCATCTTTGCACCATCATCAAATTCTGTTGTTTA
>OFTY01000835.1_pt1 | contig 17410 bp, 12 predicted proteins | sample 1775061 | NCBI WGS metagenome assembly OFTY01 (sample SAMN08195773, study PRJEB24354) | sludge metagenome | isolation source: sludge from phenol fed wastewater aerobic bioreactor B | place: India: Nagpur | collected 2016-09-16 | reverse complement strand
GCACGATCTCTACGCCTTCCACATAAGTACTCGTATATTGCTTCCCGTTAAGCCCGATCAGCGGGCCGTTCATCAGCATGATGCAATAATCCGGTTTGGAAACATACCAGACGGTGCCTACATTCTCTCCCTTGGCGTCTCCGGGAGCGGCGTCGTTCTTATAGTAATACAGCGGCCATCCTTTGTAGGTGGTTTGTTTGGCGCCATCCGGACGGGTGATCGTGCGGAAATCCGCAGCGTCCAACCCTGCGGCTGCTCTCAGTGAAGAAACGTAGAATGGCGGCCAGATATCCTTGCATCCGCCGGTGCAAACGGAGATACCTGTGGTATCTTTCGTATAGAAGTACAGTGTTCGTCCCGAGCTGTCCGTCAGTACCTGTCCCAATGTAGCATTCGCCATCAGTTGCACGTTGTCGCCGGGTTGTTGGGGGGCCTGATCTTTTGAACAGGCCATGGTGAGGCATATGGCGGCGAGGGCCATATGGCTTTTCAGTTCTTTCAGCATGATAATAAGGTTATGTTGGTGGATACGGGAGCAGAAGGCAGCGGGTTGCCTGTCTTCCCAAAATTCTGGCGGAAGGATGTATATTCCCGGCTTTTAAATATCCACAGGATTATGAAACAACAACCTAACTACAACCAAAAACTAGCCCGCCTTCTCCGAATCGTCCGCCTGATCAGCAATTACACCCAGGCATACGTTGCCCGTAAACTCTTTATTAGCAATGCGGCCTACATCCTCATCGAATCCGGCCACACTACCCTTACCACCCGCCGCCTTGAAGCAGTGGCACAACTTTACAACATCCCGATCGAAGATCTTGTCAGCTGCAGCGCCACCAGGATCATCACACAGCTGCTCAGAGAACAGGGGATGGATGAAGTGAATTATTGCGAGGAAAGGATCGCGGCCCTGGAGAAAGATAATCAGCGGCTGTTAAAATTGCTGGAGATCTCCCTGCAAACGGCCAGTATCGAGTAAGGGCCGTGAAAAAAGATGAATACTATCCCGGAATGATTGCCTGGATTAAAATAATATAAAACCTATAGGATTAATATATTGACAATTGTCCTGAAAATTGTACGGAATGATACTATTTTTATGGACGAAGCATCGAGCTTACTACTAATCCATCATCATGACCACAAAGAAATATCTGACAAAAACAGCGATAGTATTCAGCATGTGTCTGCCGGGCAGCATTTCCCCCGCCACCGCGCAGCAGAAGCGGCCTAATATCATCTTCATCCTCGCGGATGACCTGGGGTACGGCGATCTGAGCGCCTATGGACAGCAGAAGTTCAGCACACCGAATATCGACCGGCTGGCCGAAGGCGGAAAGATGTTTTCACAATTCTATGCGGGCACTTCCGTTTGCGCGCCTTCCCGTTGTTCATTCATCTCCGGGAAACATACCGGGCATACCTATGTGCGCGGTAACAAGGAAATAAAACCCGAAGGCCAGCAACCTATTGCTGATTCCGTGATTACAGTGGCGGAAGTGCTGAAGGCTGCAGGTTATACCACGGGGGCTTTCGGCAAGTGGGGGCTGGGCCCCGTAGGATCGGAGGGAGACCCTGTACGCCAGGGTATCGACCGGTTCTATGGTTATAACTGCCAGCGGGAATCGCATCGCTATTATCCTTCCCATCTTTGGGATAATGACAAACGCGTAGAACTTACCGCCAACGGTAATCTTGAACATACCATACAATATGCGCCTGATCTGATCCAGCAACAGGCGATGAATTTCATGGAAGCAAATAAAGACCGGCCTTTCTTCATGTACCTCGCCTATACTTTACCGCATGCGGAACTGATTTCTCCGGACGACAGCCTCCTGCAACGTTTCAAAGGGAAGTTCCCGGAGAAACCTTATGCAGGAGGAGAATATGGTCCCGATCCGAAACGCGCCGGATATGTGTCCCAACCCTATCCCAGAGCCACTTTTGCAGCCATGGTCACTCGCCTGGATGCATATGTAGGGCAGGTGATGGCCAGGCTGAAGGAATTAGGACTGGATCAGAACACGCTTGTGATATTCACCAGCGATAATGGTCCGCATGCTGAAGGAGGAGCAGATCCCAGTTTCTTCAATAGCAGCGGAGGACTTAAAGGGATCAAGCGCGATCTCTATGAAGGCGGTATCAGGGTGCCTTTCATCGCGCGGTGGCCTGGTCATATCAAGGCCGGCACCACCAGCAATTTTGCCGGAGCTTTCTGGGACATGATGCCCACCTTTGCGGCGCTGGCGAATACGCAGGCACCGGCGAATATCGATGGTGTGTCCATCGTGCCGGAACTGACCGGCAACGAAAAACAGCCGCAACATCCTTTCCTGTATTGGGAATTTCATGAAGGCGGCGGAAGGCAGGCCGTTCGCAAAGGTAACTGGAAAGCCGTACGACTAAATGTGACGAAGGATTCCAATGCACCGCTGGAACTTTACGACCTGGCAAAAGACCCGAAAGAAACTACAAATATCGCAAGCCGTCATCCTGAAGTGGTAAAAGAGATGGAAGGCATCATGAAAAGAGAACACATAGAATCAACGATATTTCCGTTGATCACACAATAGTAAAAGGAGGGTCGAAAGACCCTTTTTTTATTGATTGATACCAGGAGCAGGATGTTTCATCACAGTTATGGATGACCTTCACCCGTAATGGCTAATTTTAACGATTATGAAACAACTCCTGATGTATTGCCTGTTCTTTTACAGCATCGCCGCCCACGCGCAGAAAGCCGTGTTGAAAGGGAATATCGCCCATTCCCCGAAAGACACGATGATGGTGGCATTGCTGACGGATCAGGTGATCGGGGATATGCAGACTTACCAGGTGATCCTTCGGCAGGGGAAATTCCGACTGGAATTGCCGCTCAATACATCCTGCTATTTTGCTGTTAGCGACAACCAGCACTACATTCATGGGTTGATGGAGCCCGGGGACAGCCTGGAGTTGTTTTACGATGCGCAGGATATTCCCGGAACATTACGCTTTGCAGGCAGCGGTGCTGAGAAATGCAATTACTACCAGTCATTTGCTCAACTGAAAAGTAATTTGAGAGAACGGGCGGAGTGGACGGATAGTTTGACAGACCTCCATTTAGCGCAGTTACGTATGATCCGCTCCGCCATGAGACCGGAGAGTTATAACCAGTTACGTGGACAACTGGAAGGTTTCCGGTTGAGTTTCAAATACAACGACCCGGCAATGCCATTACCTTCCTTCCATGACAGCCTTTCATATTCGTTCAACTATATCAACGCTGCCTATAACATCCTTTCCCAGCGGTATGCCAGCGAAGAGAACCTCATCACGAAGTATAAACAGCTCTCCCTGGTGCTTCCTGCAGCATTGCGCGTACCAGTGTTAACGATGTTTTTGTCCAACGACGTTAAAAAGTACAAAAGCAGTGATATGGATGCTGTGATCGAAAGCGTTTATGGCGCAAGCGGTCACGATGTTTACAAAAGATATATTCGGAAAAAACTGTTTGCAGCAAGAACTTTCAGGAAAGGCATACCTGCGCCGGATTTCGCATTGGAAAATGAGCGGGGGGAGGTGGTGGGGCTGGCAGATTTCCGTGGGAAAGTAGTATATATTGATTTCTGGTTTGAAGCTTGTGTGCCCTGTCAGGCGCTCCTTTCAAGGATACAGCCATTGAAGGAACGATTCAACAATGTTGTGTTCCTGTATGTTTCTGTGGATGACAGGAACGTGTGGAAGCGGGCATTAGTAAAAGTGCCGGGGTATCATCTTTATACAAATAACAAAGGACGGCAGCACCCGGTACTTAGTGCATATAACGTGAACGGCTATCCCACTACTTACATCATCGGGAAAGACGGGCATATTTTTAATGAAGCGCCATCCGGGTACCCGAACGAGTTGGCGAAGCAGTTGGAGGGGGCGTTGGGGGAATGAATTGACGAAAGTACTACAACCCCGGCTCCGCATAATACTGCAACGCTATCAGATCATTCGGTATCCCCTTGCCATTCCACGCCTTATGAATGGCGAGAGCCGCTCCCAACGCGGAAGCCTGCGCCATAGAGGCTGCATATACTTCCACTCCGCGGAACAAACCGGCCAGCATATTCATATAGATCGTATTCCGGCTAAACCCCCCGTCCACAAACACCCTGCTTACCGCGCCATTCCCCCATACCAGTCGTGTTGTATGATATTGCTGCACGGCGATATCGTACATCAGTTGATGATAGGCTTCTACATCGCTTGCAAAATCATGCAGATCCCTGGCGGCAAAACTCCCTGCCTCCCCCGGCCGTATCTCTGGGTCATAACGCATGGTGGGATATTTTGCTTCGGGTTCCCCGAAGTGTGTGGCAATGCGCTTCACCTCCCGCTCATGCTCGTATCCGGAGAAAAGCCGGGAAGCCTTCACGGGGCGACCTTCATAAGTCATATAACAGAGGCAGTCCTGCCGCAGCTCTTCGGCAGTGAGCGGCTCGTTGTTGAACGGGTTGAGACTGATGCACCAGGTGCCGGTGGACAGCAGTATGAAAGGCTCACGAAAACTTACGAGGTAAGGAATAAGCGCTGCGGAACTGTCATGAAGACCGGCGCCGGTCACATAATCTTTCTCTGCGAACACTTCGCCCGCGGACACAAGCCGGGGGAGCATCTCCAGCAATTGCTCCGCTCCCAGCCAGTGGTGGTAACGTTGGGAGGGGAAGTCCCACAAATTCGTATGACAACCGATACTGGTGATGTCCGTACAGGGAGTGCCGGTGAGGAGGTAACTCATGTATTGCGGCAGGTGCAGTACATAATGCAGCTGTTTAAAAACTTCCGGCTGTTGATATTTCAGCCGGTATAATTGCATGCCGGCGTTCAGGCTTCCCAGCACAGGGGATGCTGTTTGCAGGGAGAATGTATCCGCACCGCCATATTGTTGATAAAATCGTTCCTGCAATGCAGCCGGATATATTTTCAGGTAATTGTACAACGGTGTTAAAGGACGGCCTTCCGCATTGAGATATACGAGGCTGGCACCATAAGTAGAGAAATTGACGGCTTTGATCTCCACATCCTTTCTTTCCGAAATTTCGCGCAAAGAATCAAATACAAAACTGTGGAGACTTTCGAGGTCTTCGCAGGGATCGCCGTCTTCATCTGTGATCTCGCTGAACCGGACACTTCTTTCAAAGAAGATGTGATACTGCTCATCAAACAGGAACAGTTTCTTATTGGTCTTGCCAATATCGAATATCACAATAACAGGCGTTCTCGTCATAGTCCGGTAGCGATGGATGTAGTGCCTCTTTCTTTGATCAGTTGTGCGCGGACTTTCGCAGAGCGGTACAGTTCCAGTGGGCGTAACGCGCCACCGTTCAACAGCCTGGCTTCCGCCACCAGCGGGCGCACGTCCGTGCGGAATGCCTGTTGCAATATTTCCTGCGCGGTCACTACATCGTTCTGCAGCTGCGCCGCTTCGAGCCTGGTTCTGTCTACGAGGAGGGCCTGTGCATAAGCGATCATGATCGCTTCAACGGATTGCAGCAGGTCTTCCAGCGGGTCCTTCACGTTATGGGAAGCGTCGATCATCCAGCCCAGATCTGTAGCATGCTGCATGTCACGTGCATCCATACCTTCTACAAGTTCGTTAAAGATCAGGAAAAGTTGATAAGGTTTGATACTGCCTACTGTCAGATCATCATCGCCGTATTTGGAATCGTTGAAATGAAATCCGCCGAGCTTGCCTTCCATCAGTAACAGCGCCACGATCTGTTCAATGTTGGCATTGGGAAGATGATGCCCGAGGTCCACGAGGGTAAAGGCTTTGGGGCCGAGCTTGGAAGTGTAGAGCAATGATTGCCCCCAGTCGCCCACAGTGGTAGAATAGAAGTTGGGTTCAAATGCTTTGTATTCCACGAACATTTTCCAGTGTTCCGGCAATGCAGCGTAGATCTCCTGCAGCCCCTCGAGCGTGTACTGAAACGCTTTCCGGAAATTCAACTGGCCGGGAAAGCAGGAGCCGTCGGAGAGCCAGACGGTGAGTGAGTCCGATCCCAGCGCAATGCCATGTTGTATCACCTCAATGTTATGATCAACAGCCTGCCGCCGCACTGCCTTATCCACATGTTGCAACGAACCGAATTTATAGCTATGTGTTTGATGCGGCTGATCCTGGAAGGTGTTGGAGTTCATGGCATCGAAACGGAGTCCGTGTTGTGCTGCCAGCGTTTTGATATGCATAGCATCGGAAGGGATATCCCAGGGAATATGCAGGGAAACAGCACCGCTGGAACGATTCAGCCGGTGCAGGAGGCCGATGTCCTCAATTTTCTCTTCGAGATTGCGTGGTTCTCCACCTGAGGGAAAACGTCCGAAGCGGGTACCGCCGGTACCGAGCGCCCAGCTGGGAATGGCTACCTGGAAGGCTCGCAGCTTTTCCAGTGCTTCTGCCGTCTTCGGAACTTCGCCGGAAATATAGTCGAATGACCGCTGATGCGCAGCCATCAGCGAATGGTTGTGTGCCGCTATCTGCTGTTGTTCAATTTGCATCACATGGATTTTTAGGCCATATAAAATACTTCTTTTTATCGTACGAAAGCCATCGCAATTCCGCCGTCTACATTTAATACATTACCAGTGGCTTTGTTCAGCAACCCACCCACGAATGCGAAGCAGGCGTTGGCGATGTCCACAGGCAGAATAACCTCGTTCAGCAGGGTGCGCTTTGCGTAAAAAGCAGGGAGCTCTTCCACCGCAATACCATATGCTTTTGCCCGGCCTTCCGCCCATGCCCCTTCCCATATTTTGCTGTCGGATATAACGGCATCGGGGTTTACAACGTTCACGCGTATACGATCTTTTCCGAGCTCGGCGGCATTTAGCCGGCTCAGATGCAACTGTGCCGCTTTAGCAGAACCATAGGCGGCGTTGTTAGGGCCGGATACCAGTGCATTCTTGCTGACGATGTTGATCACGTCCCCGCCAAACCCCTGCAGTCGCATGATCTCCACGGCCGATTGCGTAACAAGGAACTGACCGCGCACCAGCACATCATAAAGAAGATCCCAGTCCTGCTCCGTATGTTCTTCGATGGATTTAGAAATGGAAAGACCAGCGCTGTTCACGATGATGTCCACACCGCTGAATGCGAGCGCCGTAGCCTGGAAAGTCTCACGGATGGTGGCGCTGTGCGTGACGTCGAGGAGGTGTGCGGTATAGGTGTCAGTCCCGTATCGCTGCGCAAAATCCGCTTTCGCCTGTTCCAGCCGCTGTGCGTCATTGTCGCAAAGCACTACCACGGCGCCTTCTTCCACAAATTTCTGTGCAATCGCTTTGCCGATCCCTCCCGCACTGCCGGTCACCAGCGCCACCCGCCCGGTAAGCGGCCGGGGTTTTGGCATTCGCTGTAGTTTCGCTTCCTCCAGCAGCCAGTATTCAATGTCAAAAGCTTCCTGTCTTGGAAGCGATACGTAGGCTGAAACGGACTCGGCGCCACGCATGACGTTGATGGCATTGATATAAAATTCCGCCGCTACCCTCGCCGTCTGTTTGTCTTTCGCGAAAGTGAACATCCCGACGCCCGGGTACAGGATCACGACGGGATTAGGATCACGCATGGCAGGACTATCCGCATGTTTGCACTGATCGTAATAATCTGCATACATCTTACGGTAATCCGCAAATTGCGTTTCAACCTTTTCCCGGGCAGCACGCAGGTCTTCAGCAGGGGAAAGGTCCAGCACAAGTGGGCTGATCTTCGTGCGCAGGAAATGATCCGGACAGCTGGTGCCCAGCGGTGCAAGGCGATCAAGATCGCGGGAGTTCACAAACTCCAGCACCCGTTCATCATCCGTGAAATGCCCGATCATTTTTGTTTGGGAAGAACAAAGTCCGCGTAACACAGGTGCGATCGCCGCCGCCTGCGCCAGTCGCTCCGCTTTCGGCAGCGCATTTATTTTGATCCCGCCAAAATGAGTGCCGGCATGTTGATGGAGGTACTCTGCACAACGTTCGATCACTTCCAGTGTGTTGATATAACTTTCATATGCTGTATCACCCCAGGTGAAAAGGCCATGGGAACCAAGCATAATGCCGCGTATGCCGGGATGCTCATCCAGGCACTGCCGCAGCTTCAGCCCGAGATCGAATCCCGGTCTTTGCCAGTCCACCCACCCAACTGTACCGTTGAATATTTCCGCCGTGATCTTTTTCCCGTCTTTGGAGGCCGCAATGGCAATGGCCGCATCGGGGTGCAGATGGTCGATATGTTTGAACGGAAGAAAGCCGTGTAATGTGGTATCGATAGAAGGGGCCTTTGATTGCAGATCGTAGATACAATGATTCAGCAATGCCACCATCTCATCTTCCTGCGCCAGCCCGCGATAAATATGTTTCAGCTGGTGCATTTTGTTCACATACAAAGCAGCCAGCCCGCTGCGTTTCAGGGTGCCGAGGTCGCCGCCGGAGCCCTTCACCCACATCACTTCCGTATCCGCTCCGGTTAACGGATCGGCGGCGATGGCTTTGCAGGAGGTATTACCACCGCCATAGTTGGTAAGGCGGAGATCGGCTCCGAGGAGGTTGGAGCGATAGATGAGGAGTGCTACTTCATCACCGGCCATGGACGCTGCTTTTGCGTCATCCCATAAGTAGCTTACATGCTTGAATTTGTTGTTCATCAACATACACGGTTATTTTTTACAAGCGGTCATTAGTCCAGCGAATTGCCATATCCCACCAGTACGACTGACAGGATAATGGTAGTAATGCCCACCAGTATGGTAGCATACGTTTTCCTGCTCACCCCCTTCCATTCTTTCAGTACAAAGCCCCACATGCTCGACACGAGGATAATAAAGGCCATATGCAGGATCCAGGAACTGGAAGCGTTTTCCAGCTTGCTTTCGCCCATGCCGTAAAAAAAGAACTGCAGGAACCAGGTGGTGCCGGCCATGGCGGAAAAGAGATAATTGGCCGCCAGCGGCGTTTTCCGGTTGGTGTAATCTCCAAAGGAGCGGTTACGGATGTTGAGCACTATGCACCAGAGGAGATTGGTGGTAAGGCCGCCCAGCATCACGATCACGAAGATCACGTTGTTCCGGAAGAGCGGATGGGTATTGTTGGCCACGGCAGCCCGCCCCATCGGTTCCCCGGCTGCAATGGCAAAGCTCATACAGGCGCTGAGGATGCCGGAAATGATCGCTACTGTCAATCCTTTTTTGAGATCAAATTCCCGGATGCTTTCCTGCTGCTTCTCCGCGGGGAGGTCTTTCTCCTTGTACATCCCGGCTTTGCCGCTGATCGCGATGCCGGCGAGGCAAACGGCTACGCCCAACAGTATGAACAAACCACGGTTGTGTTGCAGCATGGCCGAAAAATTATCCCCGCTGTTCGTAAAGAACTCTCTGTAAATGGGCGGTATGAGCGCTCCGAAGGCAGAGCAGAAACCCAGCGCCACCGCCATGCCGAGGGACATTCCGAGGTAGCGCATGGACAAGCCGAAGGTGAGTCCGCCTATTCCCCAAAGTACCCCCAGGAAATAGGTCCACCATAAAGTAGACGCGGGAGTATGCCGGATGATGTCCATAAAGCCCGGTACGGTGAGCCAGGCTGCAATGAACGGTACGATCAGCCAGGAGAACAATCCCCCCGTGATCCAGTAGCTTTCCCAATTCCAGCCTTTTACCTTTTTGTAAGGAATGTAGAAGCTGCCGCTGGCGAAACCGCCGATGAAATGGAAGAAAATGCCGAGGATTGCCTGCATGGTGGAATTTTAAAGGTTGATTAAAGATAAAATGCCGCCGTTTCCCAACTGTCATGCACTGTCATGCTTCCGGATTATTTTTACTATCTTGTTCGTTCCACGTTGCGACCATGAAACAACATCCGGTTTTCAAATATCTTCATATCGATGATTTCTCGGCCACGCCCAAATATTACCAGCTGGCCAATTCCATCATCAAAGCGATCTCTGACGGAAAGGTGCAGGAAGAGGATGTGTTGCCGTCTATCAATGAAGTGAGCTATGTGTTCGAGGTATCGCGGGATACGGCCGAAAAAGCCTACAAGTATCTCAAGGGACTGGGCATACTTGGTTCGGTGCCGGGGAAAGGATATTTCGTGAAGAAAACCGATCTCGGGCAACCCTTCAGGATACTGCTGCTGTTCAACAAATTGAGCGAGCACAAGAAGATCATATACGATTCTTTCGCTGCCCGGCTCGGAGAGCAGGCAGGTATCGATTTCTACATTTACAACAGCGATTTCGCATTGTTCCGCAAACTGCTTTCCCGCAACCTCGATGATTATACCCATGTGGTCATCCTTCCGCATTTCCGCGAACGGTGGGATACGGTGGATGAAGTGATCAACGCTATCCCGAAAGAGAAACTGGTCCTGCTGGACAAAAAACTCAAAGGAGTAACCGGCGAATATGGCGCCGTGTATGAGAATTTCCGGAAGGATGTGTATGAGGCGCTGGAACAGGCCAGGGATCGCCTGCAGCAGTATCAGACCATCAAGATCATCTTCCCGGCGCATTCTTATTACCCGGAAGAGATCCATGAGGGATTCCAGCAGTTCTGCCAGAACTATGCTTTTGCCAGTAAAGTGGTGCGGGATATCACGGAAGAAACCATCCGGCCCGGCGATGTATATGTCAATCTCCGGGAAAGCGACCTGGTAGCCCTGATAGAGAGGATCATCGCGATGGGACTGGTGATCGGTAAAGATGTGGGGATCGTTTCCTATAACGAAACGCCGCTGAAAAAACTCATCCTGAACGGACTGACCACTATCTCCACGGATTTCCGCGTGATGGGCGAAATGGCGGCGCAGCTGATCCTGGACGGCTCCCGCGCGCAAATAGAAGTACCGTTCTACCTGACCATGCGGGAATCTTTATAAATGTCATTTTGAAATTTATTTTTTGACAGGATGGGGCAGGATGGGATTCCGGCTGAAACAGGATATATTTAAACATGCAGCATCGCATTTGGATCATTCTCATCAGTTTTTTCATTGGTAACGACCTTCACGCACAGTTGAAGTGGCCTGCCATTACACCCACCGCAAAACCCTGGACGCGCTGGTGGTGGCAGGGAAGCGCAGTGAATAAAAAAGGGCTTACCGCGGCGATGGAGCAATACGCGAAGGCCGGTTTAGGCGGACTCGAGCTCACGCCGATCTATGGCGTGAAAGGATACGAACAACAGTTCATCCCTTTCCTCAGTCCAAAATGGATGGACATGCTGCAACATACCCTGCAGGAGGCGAAGCGGCTGCATCTTGGCATCGATATGGCTACCGGCACGGGTTGGCCATTCGGTGGTCCCTGGGTGACGGCGGAAGACGCGAGTAAATACATTGTCTGCAAAAAATATACGCTTCCGGCGGGTATGCAACTCAAAGAGCCGCTGGAGTACATGCAGGAACCTGTTCTCCGGTCGGCCAATCCGAAACCATTGCCGAAAGACCTCACCCTCAAAGACCCTGTTATTTCCAATCACGATCTTCAAACATTGGCGCTGGACCAGGTAAGGTTCCGCAGGCTTATTCCGCTTGTATCCCTCATTGCGATGGATGAACAGGGGAATTTCCGGGACGTTACGGATAAAGTAGACGCGAAGAGACTGCTTCAATGGACGCCGGAGCACCCGGTTACATTGTACGCGCTTTTCCAGGGCTGGCATGGGAAGATGGTGGAAAGAGCGGCGCCGGGCGGCGAAGGTCCGGCTATCGATCACTTCTCCCTGCAGGCTATCCGGCATTATCTCGGACATTTCGATACCGCTTTTGCAGGCCACGATCTTTCCGCATTGCGCAGCTTCTTCAACGATTCATATGAAGTGGATGATGCGCGTGGCCAGGCCGACTGGACGCCCGACCTCTTCGAAGCCTTCCGGCAGAAGCGCGGTTATGACCTTCGCGGGAAGCTGCCCGCGTTATTTGCAAAAGACAGTTCGGAAGAGCATATCCGCGTGTTGTATGATTACCGCATCACCATATCCGATCTGCTGCTGGAAAGATTCACCCGCGCCTGGCATTCCTGGGCGAAGAACAAGGGCAAGCTGGTCCGCAATCAAAGTCATGGTTCCCCTTCCAATATCCTCGATCTCTACGAAGCGGTAGATATACCGGAAACCGAAGGAACGGATGTGCTGCGTTTCAAATTCGCCACTTCCGCCGCACATGTGAGCGGCAAACCACTGGCTTCGGCAGAAGCAGCCACCTGGCTCGGTGAACATTTTCAATCCACACTCGGAGATGTGAAACAGGCGGTGGACAAATACTTTATCGGCGGAGTGAATCATATTTTCTTTCACGGCACCAACTATTCGCCACCGGATGCACCCTGGCCCGGATGGCTATTCTATGCCGCTGTACATTTCACACCCGTCAATCCGTTCTGGAAGGACTTTCCCACATTGAACGCTTACATCGCCCGCTGCCAGAGCTTTCTGCAAACAGGGCACAGCGATAATGACCTTCTCCTTTACTTTCCCTTCCACGATCGGAATAACCAGCCGGGAAAAGCGCTGCTGCATCATTTTGACGGGATGGAAGGCTTTGGCGGCAGTGCTTTCGAGCACGCAGGCAAGGAGTTATTGCAACAGGGTTATACCTTCGATCTTATCTCTGATCTGCAACTCGAGAACGCGCAGATGGAGCATAGCCTGATCCGCACCAAAGGAGGACATTACCGTGCCATCCTGCTGGCCGGGGTACAGTGCCTCCCCCTGCAAACCCTCCAAAAGCTCCGCGCCCTCGCCCGGGATGGCGCTGCCATTTTGATGTACAAAGGGCTGCCGCAGGATGTACCGGGATATTTCCGGTTGCAGGAACGCCGGGATACTTTTCAGCAGGTGTTATCCGGACTGAAAAATTCTCCGCATGTGCTTTCCGGCGATGACCTCTCCGGGATGCTCAACGCAGCGAAGTTGCGAAAGGAAAACCTGCAGGGACTACAGTTCGTGCGAAGGGCTGATGACAACGGGCATTATTACTTCATCTGTAATTCCGGTAAAGAGCGTGTGAAGGATTATTTTGAGTTGTCGGTTGAGGGGGCCTCCATCGCGATCTTCGATCCCATGCGCGAAAGAGCAGGACTTGCATTAATGAAGGGTGCCGCTGTATACCTCGATCTGGAACCGGGTGAAAGCTGTATACTGCAGGTTTCGGACAGGAAGCTGACGGGACCTTTGTTCCCTCACCCCACCGCCACCGGCGATCCGCAACCGGTCACCGGGAATTGGGAACTGCGTTTCCTGTCCGGCGGCTCCTCGCTTCCCCCGGCAGGCATTATCCGCAAGCCGGGGCCGTGGACGGAATCCGGCGCTGCCACGTTCTCCGGCACTGCGCAATATCGTATTCGGTTCAGGAAACCGGTGGGAGACGCGGAGGCCTGGGAGCTGAACCTGGGAACCGTGGGAGAAAGCGCGGAAGTATTCCTCAACGGGGAAAGGATGGGTACGCTGATCGGGCCGGTTTATAAACTGGATATTCCCGCCCGGGCGCTCAAACCGGAAAATGATCTGCGCATCGAGGTCACGAACGGCATGGCCAACCGGATCATTGATATGGATAAAAAAGGGATCCCCTGGAAGAAGTTCTACAATATCAATATGCCGGCGCGACTGGCAGAGAACCGCGGGGCGGACGGGCTGTTCACAGCCGCGGGGTGGACGCCGCGACTGTCCGGCCTCTGCGGGCCAGTGACGCTGACGCCCATAAATTTTATCAAACAAACATCCTTTCGCCAATGAGGTATATTTTGTGCCTGCTGCTAACGGTAACGACTATATCGGAATCTTTCGCCACAACGCGTAACAATCATGATTCCGTCTACATCTTCTGCTATTTCAAAGACAATGGTCAGGATGGCCTGCATTTAGCGTATAGCCATGATGGTTATAAATGGACCGCATTGAAAGGCGACAGTTCTTTTCTGCAACCTGCCTCCGGGAACGATAAGCTGATGCGTGATCCCTGTATTATACGCGGGGCGGACGGCTGGTTCCACATGGTCTGGACGGTCAGCTGGCGGGAACATGGTATCGGCTATGCGGCCTCCAAAGACCTTATCCATTGGACCCCGCAACAAACCATACCGGTCATGGCCCATGAGCCCACCGCACGGAATTGCTGGGCACCGGAGATCACTTATGACCGGAAGAAGAAAGAATACATGATCTACTGGGCTACCACTATTCCCGGCCGGTTTAAAGAGGGAGAGACTTCCGGCGACGACCAATACAATCATCGCCTGTACTACGTTACCACCCGGGATTTCAAGACCTTTAGCAAAACAGGGTTGCTGTATGATCAGGGATTTAACGTCATCGATGCCACCATTCAGCCTGTAGGAAAGGAGTATATCATGTTCCTGAAAGATGAGACCAGAACCCCTCCGCAGAAAAATATCCGCATCGCCCGCAGCGCCACCCTCACCGGCGGCTATGGGAAACCTTCCGGGCCCATTACAGGGAACTACTGGGCGGAGGGGCCTACGGTCTTACAGAAAGGAGATACGTCGATCGTTTATTTCGATAAATACACGCAACATCAATACGGCGCCGTAACATCCACTGATCTCAAAACCTGGACGGATGTATCCGCAAAGCTGGAAATGCCCCGGGGACTTCGTCATGGTACGGTATTCGTGATCAGCAAAGCCGAATTCGACCGGCTGACGCATTAAAGCTTTTCGTATCTTCATATTTTAGAATGATATGAAAACACTTGGACTTATCGGTGGCATCAGCTGGGTTTCAACGGCTGATTATTACAGGCTGATCAATGAAGGGATCAACGAAAAGCTGGGCGGACTTAATTTTTCCCGGTGTATCATCCATTCTTTTAACTACGCGGATATCAAGAAGAATAACGATGCGAACGACTGGGATACCACTTTCAGAATGCTCTCCGAAGCCGCGCTGCATTTGGAATCCAGCGGTGCCGAAGCGATCATCTTATGCGCCAATACCATGCATCTGATCGCGGACCGGCTGCAGGCAGTATTGCATGTTCCGCTGATCCATATCGCTACACCCACCGTAGCGGCTATAGAAAAAGCCGGCATGAAAAAAGTAGCCCTGTTAGGCACGAAATTCACGATGGAACAGGATTTCTTCAAGTCGAAACTTACGGAAAAAGGGATCACCACCATTATCCCGGAAGAGGGAGACCGGGCATTTATCCACCAGACTATTTTTGAAGAGCTGGGCAGGGGCCTGATCAGGGAAGCCACCAGGCAACGGTATCTCTCTATTATCGGGCAGCTGATCCGGGAAGGTGCGGAAGGTATCATCCTCGGCTGCACGGAAATCCCGTTACTCATCAAAGCGGCAGATGTGCCGGTTCCCGTTTTTGACACTACGCTGTTACATGCCAATGCGGCCGTGGCTTTCTCTTTGAACGAAAGCTAATGCGCCCTTAACCTTTTCATAATATTTACTTCACATTTTGTTTAAGGAGGTCTCGTATTATTGGGGCCTCTTTTGTTATGCTGTTTGTTCGAATACAAATCATAACCCCCAGAAAAGTACTCAAACCGAATTCGCTGTAACAATATCTCATGCTAAGAACAAAGGCCCGGTCTTTACCGGGCCTTTTAATTCAGAAGTTAGCAGGTAATCCTGCGTAATAACCGGACAGGAAGATCATTGATAAGTTCTGAACACTACCTTTTCCACTACAACACCCAGCTTTTTGAGCCCTCCGTTATCCGATCTGAATTTTTTATCGCCGGTGAACTGGTCGTACAGCTTAGGATCCCCGCTGTTCACCGCTTTGAAGAGGATGGATACGCCTTTCTTATCGATGGCCCCGCCTTCCCAGCTGTCCACGATGCCGCCGTTGGTCCACTCAAAACCATTCACACGGAAAGGTCGGGCATTTACCTTGTTCACCTTCTCGATCGGGTCGCCGGGCTTGATGCCGAAGGGGGACTTCCATTTGGAGTGCTCTTTGGAAAAGGTGATGCTCTTGCTGGAATCCGCCAGGAACACCACTTCCATTTCATCTTCCGTATCCGGGTACACCACCCAGGCTTTTCCGGCGGGGTTACCGTCGAGATCAGTAACATCGCGCAGCGCTATATTTTCTTTTCCGTAAAGCTGTTCCAGCTGATCCGGTTTGGTCATCTGGAATACGTTCCGTACTTCCCAGTTGCGGGTATCCGGTGCAGCGGCGGTGGGCGTTGCTGTAGTCGTTGTTGCTGTGGTCGTTGTGGCCGTTGCTGCATTGGTGGTGGTTGCAGTGGTAACAGCGCCAGGCTGGCTGGCTGGCGGCGCTACCATCACGGAGATCACTTTCGGGATCGCACCGATGCGGAGCAGTTCGGCTTTCTCATCCTGCAGCGTTTTGGTTTCCCCTTTGTATTTGTTCACGATATAAGTAGCCAGCGGGAAAACGTTGCCGGATTGCACATTCATCGCCCGCAGGTTGGTGATCAGCGTTTGACGGTTGCAATCACTGAACTGAAAGAGGAACTTCAGGGCCGCATCCAGCGCAGCGGGATCTTTCTTCAGGTCCATCATCGTTTTATCTATCTCCAGTCCGCCTGATCCGGTACGGCTCATCTGCTCTGTCACAAATACCAGCGCAGGATCATTCAGTTTCTGAAACTGTGTGGACATTTTACCAGAAATGTCCTCAATAGCTGATTCCGAAAGTTTCTGGGCATTCACGGCAAGCGGGAGGATAAACACGATCAATGAAAGTATCCGTTTCATGTATGATGGATTTAAGACAGCTGTATAACGTACAGCAGGATCACTAAATTATGCAATATTCCTTATTTGGGGTGCAAATTGCAGGCCAGTTTGCCGTTCCCGTATCACCGAAATTCCCTTTTTCGCAAATCAAATTTCCGATACGAGCAGGCTCCCGCACCCGTGCAGACTACTTTTGCCGCAATGCTTCACATTTAAACAATTACATATGAATCACAGATTATTTTGGATTGCGGGCCTGCTCATGTTCGCAAGCACACAGGTATTTGCGCATGCGCTGTGGATAGAGACCAGCCCCGCCGGCAAAAAAGGACAGGCGCAGGAGGTGCGCGTTTTCTGGGGGGAATATGCGGACAAGGATATTGCTCCGCTGGACAAATGGTTCTCCGATACACGATCTTATACACTCACACTCATTACACCTGATCGAAAGGAGATCCCCCTGCATTCCGCACCGGGGCAGGATCATTACAAAGCCTTCTTCACGCCCGAAACAGAAGGTGTTTATACCGTTGTGCTGAAACACACCGTGAAAGATCTCTACCACGGCAGCAAACTGGATTATCATGCCAGCGCTTCCGTGCTGGTAGGGAATGGCACAAGCGCAGCGGAGACTAATCCCAATAACATCAGCATCTATACCGTTACAAAACCTGCCTACAGGATACAGGAGAAGATCGTCCTGCAGGCCT
>OFTY01000829.1_pt1 | contig 17501 bp, 13 predicted proteins | sample 1775061 | NCBI WGS metagenome assembly OFTY01 (sample SAMN08195773, study PRJEB24354) | sludge metagenome | isolation source: sludge from phenol fed wastewater aerobic bioreactor B | place: India: Nagpur | collected 2016-09-16 | reverse complement strand
GGAATCACGCCGATGGCGCGCTTGCGCAGCGCGAAGGCCGGCCCCGGCGCTGCCGGCGGCAAGATGCCCTCGAAGCGCTCGCCGGTTTCGGGCAGCTCGGCGGACAGCAGCGGCTGGCCGCGATGCACTTCCGCGCCGACGTGGGCGGCGACAAGGCGGATGATTCGCTCGCCGTCGGCCTCGGACAGCTCCACGCCCATTGGTGCGCGCCCCGAGGACAGGCGATCCACCCATAACGTCCGGTCGGGGTTAAGCATCACTTCCACCACGTCCGGGTCTTCGAGCGCGGCGGCGATCAACGGCCCCATTGCCGTGCGCAGCATCTGGATGCGGCGGTCGAGCGACGTGGCGCTCATGGACTGCGGAGCGGCGCTCATGGCGCACGCTCCTGCGCTTGCGCGGCTGCCGCCGCGTCTTCCATCCGCATCGGGTCGGGATGCAGTTCCTCCACCACGTCGCGCACAAGGCTGCGGCCCCGCAGCAGGTGGCGGCCAAGCTGCTCGGTGAACTGCTCGAAGCGCGCTTTGCCCTGCGCGCGTGCCGCGTCTTGGTGCGCCTCGGGAACCGGCGTGCTCACGGTCAGGTAGTAGCGGATGAACAGCGCCAGCGTTTCGATGGCGATGTTCTGGTCGCGCTCCATGCGCTCGGCCTGGCGCGACAGGCGATCCAGCCGCTTGGCGATGGCCGCCTCGCGCTGGTCGGCGGCATCGGGCGACAGCCACGATGCGAGCGCCGCCGCGACGATGGACGACTTGGACACGCCTTTCTTGGCGGCCAGCTCATCGAGCCGCTTGGCGTGCTCCGGCTGGATGAACAAGTTGAGGCGGTAGTGGCTCATAGCTCGATTCCGTCGTTGGGGTCGAGGGAAGCCAGCCGGGCCGTGCGCTGCATGGCTGGATCAAGCTGGCGCGGAAGGGGAAGCGGCAGGTCGTCGTCGTCATCGAGCAGCCCGAGGTCGGCCGCGGGCGCGGCCAGCTCGGGGGCGTAGGTGACGGTTTCGGAAAGCTCCGGCTGTCGGCGCGGGCCGCCGTCGTCGGCCGAACCCAAGTTCTCCAGGCCATCGGCGGATGCCGTGGCAGGCGCAGCGGGCACGGACGGAATCGCCAGCCCGCTCCAGTCGTCGGGCCGCGACGGCGGCGCGTCGGCGTACTGCCCATCCGCCAGCGTGGGCGGTGGCAGCACACGACGCTTGAAGTTGGCGTCCGCGTAGTAGCGCAGCTTCTTCGCCTTGATCGGCGCCACGCTGGACACCATCACCACCGCCTCGTCAGGCGGAAGCTGCATCACCTCGCCCGGCGTCAGCAGCGGGCGCGCGGTTTCCTGGCGCGACACCATCAGGTGGCCCAGCCACGGCGCGAGCCGATGGCCCGCATAGTTGCGCTGCGCACGCAATTCGGTGGCGGTGCCGAGCGTTTCGGAAATGCGTTTGGCCGTGCGTTCGTCGTTCGTCGCAAACGTCACGCGGACGTGGCAGTTGTCGAGGATGGAGTGGTTTTGCCCATACGCCTTGTCGATCTGGTTGAGCGACTGCGCGATGAGGAAGCTGCGGATGCCGTAGCCGGCCATGAAAGCAAGCGCCGTCTCGAAGAAGTCCAGGCGCCCCAGCGCCGGGAACTCATCGAGCATCAGCAGCAGCTTGTGGCGGCGCTCGATGCCGTCGGAGCCATCGAGCGATTCGGTCAGGCGCCGCCCGATCTGGTTGAGGATCAGGCGAATGAGGGGCTTCGTCCGCGAAATGTCCGAGGGCGGCACCACCAGATACAGCGACACCGGATGTTCCGCAGCGATCAGGTCGGCGATGCGCCAGTCGCAGCGCGAAGTAACTTCGGCTACCGTGGGATCGCGGTACAGGCCGAGGAACGACATGGCGGTGCTCAACACGCCGGAACGCTCGTTGTCCGATTTGTTGAGCACTTCGCGCGCCGCCGAAGCGACGACAGGATGCGGCCCATCGCCCAGGTGGGGCATGGTCATCATCCGATGCAAGGTCAGCTCAAACGGACTGGCCGGGTCGGAAAGGAAGTTGGCGACGCCGCGCAGCGTCTTGTCTTCGCCCGCGTAGAGCACATGCAGGATGGCCCCGACCAGCAGCGCGTGGCTCGTCTTTTCCCAATGGTTGCGCTTCTCCAGCGCACCTTCGGGATCGACCAGAATGTCCGCGATGTTCTGCACGTCGCGCACCTCATGCGCGCCGCGCCGCACTTCCAGCAGCGGGTTATAGGCCGCCGACTTCGCATCCGTGGGGTTGAACAGCAGGCAATGCGAGAAGCGCGAGCGCCACCCGGCGGTGATCTGCCAGTTCTCGCCCTTGATGTCGTGGATGACGGCCGAGGCTGGCCAGGACAGCAGCGTCGGCACCACGAGGCCTACGCCCTTGCCCGAGCGCGTAGGCGCGAAGGTCAGGACGTGTTCCGGGCCTTCGTGACGCAGGTACTGGCGATCGTGCTGGCCGAGGAACACGCCGGCCGGTTGCGTGAGGCCGGCCTTGCGAATGTCATCCGCGTTCGCCCAGCGGGCCGAGCCGTAGGTCGTGACCAGGCGCGATTGGCGCGAGCGCCAGATCGACATGGCGATGGCAACGCCCACGGCGACCATGCCGCTCGCGCCGGCAATGGCGCCGCCGGTGTCGAAGACCTCCGGCGCATAGGCGCCGAGGAAGAACCACCACTCAAACAGCTTCCACGGGTGGTAGATCGGCGTGCCAAGAAAATCGAACCAGGGCGAGCCAAGGCGTACTTGATAACCAAGGGCGGCTGCTGTCCATTGTGTGGCGCCCCACACGCCGGCGATCACGATGCCGAATACCACGGCAATCTGACCGAACAGCACGTTCGTCCCTTGCATGACCTGGCCTCCGATTTCCCCTGCGCTGATTCCTCATGGAAGAAGCGGCACAAAGGCGTGCCGCAGGCGTCAGGATCGGTGCCGGGTCAGTGCCGGTCAAAGACCGTTTAGAGCAGAAAGGTCGAGGAAAAAGAAAGAATGAGTGCGGTGGCGAGCTAAAGAAAAACGCCGCAAGCGCTGGCGCATTGCGGCGTGTCGAGAAAAAAGTGAAGGCGAATCGGCGAGCGGCCAACAATCAGAACTTTGGCGACTCTTTCGGCGGTGTATAGGGCGTTTCGCCGTCTCCATAGAATCGCTTGCGCGTGGCTTCGGCCACCCGGTTGCACAGCATGTCGCCCAGCTTGGGGCGGTCAGTCTTGCATTGCTGGCGCAACTCCTTGCGCCGTTCGGGGTCGGCCGCGAGTTCTTCCACTGTCGGGGTTTTCGTTTCCGAGGTATCGGCCTTCTGAGGCGTCTCGGACTGGCCGCAGGCAGTCAACGCGGCGACCAGTAAAAACGGAAGGATCTTCTTCATGATGCGGGTTCCTCCGGTACGTCAGAACAGCGGCCTCGCATAGGTCTGGGAGATTCCAGCGATTCGATCGCCTGTACGCGCCCAATAAATCGTTCTAGCACTTCCGGCGGCTCACTTTCGGGATACAGCAAATAGGTGGTCAGTGGTGGCACGCGCGCCGCCAGCGGCCGGGCCACTACGCCAGGCTCGCGGCTGGCGGCAATGTGCGCCGCGCCTGCCAGTCCAAGCGCAAAGCCTGCCGCCACCAGTGCCATCATCAAGTCGGCGGATGCCACTCGTTCCGCGATCAGCGGCTCCATTTCGGTACGGCGCAATACTCGCTCGACATGCTTGGCATGGCCTTCACAGACTTGTGGGTCACACAGGACAAGCGGATAGCGCAGCAGTTCGCCCAGAGGAATCCGCTTGTGGGCCAGCAGTGGATGCCGAGCTGGTACCGCAACCATGAGCGGATCGCTCCAGACAGGTAAAGCGAAGATGCCATCGCCTACCTCGTCGGACTGCGCAAATCCCACGTCGTACGAGTCGTCATGCAGTCCCTTGATCTGCTGCGACAGTGGAATCTCGAAGAATCTGAGTTCCACTTCGGGTTCTTCCTGCCGGCATTGCGCCAGCAATGCCGGCAAGCGCGACGGTGTAATGCCGTCCGATAATGCTACGCGCAATTGTCCGTGAAAGCCGTTAGCTGCCGCTCGCACGCTATCCCGTGCTTGCTCCAAGGCGGTGAATACGCGGCGCACATGCTCCAAGAACAACTTGCCAGAACGGGTCAATTGTGTGCTGCGCGTGGTGCGCGCAAATAGCAGGACACCCAACTCCTCCTCAAGCTCCTTGATTGCGCGCGACAACGGTGATTGCTCGATGTGCAGTCGCTCGGCAGCACGAACAAAGCGAAGCTCCTCTGCAACTGCGAGAAAGTATCGAAGGTGGCGTAACTCCATTCTTTCTATCTCGCTGACGTTTCATTTTCGGTCAAATCAATCACTCATATATGCAGCTCTAAGAAGATTGGCGCATATTTGAAAATTTCAGCTCGGTAGCGATTCTTTAAGTCGACTTGCAAGCCATGCAGCTCATTTTTGCAGTGCGCAAAAAGGAGACGAATCCAACCACAACAGTGCCAATGAGGATAGCGTCTTGTATTTGATTGAATACTCTTACGCCGGAGGCCTGAAAACCATACCTCAAGCAGGCTCCGCTCGTCGTAAATTCAACATAAATTTACGATCACAGCCGCCGCGCGCGTACGCGAACGTCGAGGTGCCTTGACCGACTTCACTAAACTCGTGTGCGACAGCGAAGATCTTCATAATTTACGTAGAATTTATGCGTGGAGATTGTTCATGAATGGAAAATTTACGCGCTTTCACTGAATACTTGGTTGCATGGGCATTTCGCTATCCGTTCGCGAGAAAAATCATGCATCTCGAAAAAATTCAGGCGATTAGAAAGGTCGTTGCTGCTGCGATCAGCGTGCTGCTGCTTGGGGCGGCAACCAGCGTTCAAGCGCAAGTCTCCGGCAATGTTGCATTGACGTCGGACTACGTGTGGCGCGGCTCTTCACAGACACGTGAGAACCCGGCGGTTCAAGCAGGAGTCAAGTACGCCCACGACTCCGGCTTCTATGCTTCGGTCTGGGGTTCCAACGTCAAGTTCAAGCCAGATAACAATGCCAGTAGCGAGTTCGATATCGCTCTGGGCTGGAGCGGCAAGCTGGCAGAAGACTGGGCGCTTGATGGGTATTACCTGCGCTACCAATACCCCGGTACACAAGGCTCCCCCAACTGGAACGAAGTCAACGCGGCGCTTACTTGGCGCGACAACTACTGGCTGTCGGTGGGGCGCTCCACGAACGCGATGGCCAGCAAGACAACTGGTACCTATGCGCTCATCGGCGTGCGATACCCCGTCAATGACAAATGGCGTTTCGAGGGCACGCTAGCGCGCTACTTCCTGGACAGCGCCTACGCGGATAGCTACACCCACGGCTCCCTGGGCGTGGTGTGGGGATTTCAAGCCCCATTCGAGGCAAGGCTGACGCTGCACGGGACGGACTCCGCCGCAAAAAGAATGTTTCCCAGTATGGCGGGCTCTCGTGTTGAGTTCGCTCTGCAAGCCTCTTTCTAGAAATCATTAACTTGCCAGCAGCCTGGCAATTCTCAATAAAGGTGGATCATGAATTTGATTGTCGGATTGATATCGTTTGGGTTATTTGCATATTTGCTTTACGCACTGATCAGGCCCGAAAAATTCTGATTAAAAAATTATTCAAATCAATCGAGGTGCATTTATGGGTGATTTCTTGTTTTTGGCATTGGCTTGCGGATTTTTCGTAATCACGGCGGGGTTCATCGTTGGCCTCGAAAAAATTTGATCGGAGTCCAAGATGACTGTCGACATTGTCCAATTCGCCATCATCCTTGTGATCATGACCGGCCTGGTCGTGGTGCTCGGGAAATGGATGGCACGTCTTTTCACAAGTCCTGCGCATAGTTTTCTGGAGCGTGGTACCTATCGAGTTCTTGGCGTTGACCCGTCGGAGAAGATGTCATGGAAACGCTACGGGATGGTGCTCGTCCTGAGCAACGCCGCCATGATGCTCCTTGGCTACGTTCTGCTGCGCGTGCAGCAGTATTTGCCTGGCGATGCGCTGGAGAGGGCGTCTCAAACGCCTGATCTGGCATTCAATACTGCGGCTTCTTTCATCACCAACACCAACTGGCAAGCCTATTCAGGCGAAAGCAGCCTGTCCAACTTCTCACAAATGGCGGTCATCACCTTCTTGATGTCCGTTAGCGCAACAACGGGCGTGGCTGCCGCAGGAGGGTTCATCCGGGGCCTGAGCCGCAGGTCCACCGGCGACATCGGTAACTACTGGGTGGATTTCACTCGTGTGCTCTATCGGCTCCTGCTGCCACTATGCTTCGTGATGGCACTGGTTTATGTCTGGCAAGGCATGCCGCAAACGCTGAGTGCCGACGCAGTTGTCGCCACGCTCGAAGGAGCCAAGCAGCAGATCATCATGGGGCCGGTCGCGAGCTTCGAAACGATCAAGCACATCGGCACCAACGGCGGTGGCTTTTTCGGCATGAATGCCGCACATCCGTTCGAGAATCCGACGCCGCTGACCAACACGCTGCACATGCTCAGCATGCTGCTGATCCCATCTGCGCTGACTTACACGTTCGGCTCGATGATCATGCGCCGCAGGCAAGGCTGGGCCTTCTTTGGCGCCTTCGTTGTGATGTTCGTAGGCTTTCTTGCGTTGATCTACAACGCGGAGCATAGCGGCAATCCGATGTTGACGCCCCTGGGCGTGGATCAGACGCAAAGCGCTCTGCAGGGTGGCGGCAACATGGAAGGCAAGGAACTGCGCTTTGGCGTGGCTCAAAGCAGCATGTTTGCAGCAGTAACCACAGCCGCAACCACCGGCTCGGTGGACTCGATGCACGACTCCTACACCCCGATGGGCGGTTTCGTTCCGTTGGCGCAGATGATGCTCAACAACGTATTCGGTGGTGATGGCGTGGGTCTGATCAATCTGGTCACTTACGCCATCCTCACGGTGTTCCTTGTGGGCATGATGATCGGCCGCACTCCTGAGTTTCTTGGCAAGAAAGTCGAGGCACGGGAGATGAAGTACGTGATGATCGCCGTGCTCGCCCATCCGTTGAGCATCCTCGGATTCACGGCCATCGCATGCCTGGTCCCGGCCACCATGGAAAGCTTGGCCAACCTCGGGCCACACGGCTTCAGTGAAGTCCTGTATGCGTATACGTCAGGCACGGCGAACAACGGCTCTGCGTTTGCGGGCCTGAATGCCAATACGCCTTTCTTCAATACGACCATCGGCCTGGCCATGCTCGTGGGCCGCTACTTCACGCTGCTGCCCATGCTCGCGGTCGCTGGAGTAATGGCAGCCAAGAACAGCATTCCGGCCAGCGCAGGAACGCTCTCGACAGCCACGCCCCTGTTCACGGGGCTGCTGGTTTTCATCGTCCTCATCGTCGGCGGACTGACTTTCCTGCCCGCTCTCGCTCTGGGTCCCATCGTGGAGCACTTACTGTTGCTCACGGGCCAGACCTTCTAAGGAGTAGCTATGACTGAAATTCAAACACAAGTCAGCCCGGCTGTGACATCGGCATTCAGCGGTGTCACCCGCCCGGTGCTTGTTTCTGCCGTGCTCTTCATGATCGTGACCGGACTGGTGTATCCACTGGCCACTACTGGCGTGGCCCAACTGCTCTTTAGCGATCAGGCGCAAGGCAGTTTGATTACTCGCAACGGACAGGCCGTCGGCTCGCGTGTCATTGGCCAGCTTTTCACGCAGCCTCAGTATTTCCATGGCCGCCCCAGTGCCACCTCCGGCACTGACCCGAACGATCCAGCCAATTCGATCGACCAGCCGTACAACGCTGCCAACAGCGGCGCGAGCAACCAGGGGGCGCTGAGCAAGAAACTGCTCGACGCCGTGGCAGAGCGCACCAAAGCCTACCGGGAGGAAAACGGTCTGGCAGCTGACGCGAAGGTACCGGTCGATGCGGTGACCGCATCTGCCTCCGGCCTTGACCCGCACATTTCGTTAGCGAACGCCCGGCTGCAAGTGCCCCGGGTGGCAAAGGCGCGCAATGTGCCTGAGAAGGATGTGCTGTCGGTGCTGGAACAGAACATAGCGCAACGTCAGCTCGGCGTTCTTGGCGAACCCCGCGTCAACGTGCTGGAACTCAACCTTGCACTGGACGAGGCCTTCAAGGCCCGGCCAGTCACTCAATAAAGCTGGGAGTTTTTATGTCCCAAACAAAAGTCATCACGTCTACTAATAGCACCGGCCCATCTGGTAAGCCGCCAAACCCTCAGCCCGGCGCCCTGCCATGGTCCTCGATTATTGGTGAAGCGTTCCGTAAGCTGTCTCCAAGGGTGCAGATGAAGAACCCAGTGATGTTTGTCGTGTATATCGGCAGCATCGTGGCAACGGTTCTGGGGATTCAGGCTGTGCGAGGAGATGGCGACGCCCCGGCGGGCTTCATCTTTGCAGTGGCTGCTTGGCTCTGGTTCACCGTGCTCTTCGCCAACGCAGCCGAGGCATTGGCCGAGGGCCGCGGCAAAGCGCATGCTCAAGCGCTGCGCGCCTCTCGGCGGCGAGTGGTTGCCCGTGTGCTCAAGGAACCTAAGCTAGACGGTACGAGCTGGCCCGTCCCCAGCGACGAATTGGCCGTGGGTGCTTACGTCCACGTCAACGCCGGAGAAACCATCCCAGCGGACGGTGAGGTCCTGGTTGGGGTTGCCTCCGTCGATGAGTCAGCCATCACAGGGGAGTCGGCCCCGGTGATCCGCGAGGCTGGGGGCGATCTCAGCTCAGTTACCGGCGGAACCCGCGTGCTCTCAGACTGGATCATCATGCGCGTCACAGCGAAGCCTGGTGAGGCGTTCCTTGACCGCATGATCGCCATGGTTGAGGGTGCCAAGCGAGGCAAGACACCTAACGAGCTTGCGCTGAACATCCTGTTGGTCGCCCTGACGCTGATCTTCCTGCTGGTGTGCGTGACCCTGTTGCCGTTCTCCATGTTCGGCGTACAGGTCAATGGCGCAGGGCAGCCGGTGAGCATCACGGTCCTCATTGCCTTGCTCGTGTGCCTGATCCCGACCACCATCGGCGCGCTGCTATCGGCGGTCGGCATCGCCGGCATGAGCCGGATGATGAACGCCAATGTTCTGGCGACCTCCGGACGTGCGATCGAAGCTGCTGGTGACGTTGACGTGCTCCTGCTCGACAAGACTGGCACAATCACCCTAGGCAACCGTGAAGCCGTCAGGTTTGTACCCGCTCCAGGCCTCTCGGAGCAGGCTGTTGCCGACGCTGCCTACCTGGCTTCGCTGGCCGACGAAACGCCGGAAGGCCGTTCCATCGTGACGCTGGCCAAGCGCAGCTTCAATGTCAAGCCTCGGACACTGGATGGTGCGCAGCCCATTGCATTCAGTGCGATGACACGCATGAGTGGCATCGACATCGATGATCGGCAACTGCGCAAAGGGGCTGCATCGGCGATTTGTGCCTATGTGGAGCATGCCGGTGGGACGTTCCCTGAGGCCGTCAATCTGACAGTCGAGGAAATTTCTCGGCGCGGCAGCACCCCCCTGGTTGTGGCTGATGGCCCCCGCGTCATCGGTGTGGTTGAACTCAAGGACATCATCAAGCATGGAATCAAGGAGCGCTTCGCCCAGCTGCGTTCCATGGGCATCAAGACGGTCATGATCACGGGTGACAACAGGCTTACCGCCGCCTCGATTGCCGCTGATGCTGGAGTGGACGACTTTCTTGCAGAAGCGACGCCTGAAGACAAGCTCAGCCTGATCCGCAAATACCAGGCCGAAGGCCACTTGGTGGCGATGACGGGAGACGGCACCAACGACGCACCCGCCCTTGCACAGGCTGACGTGGCAGTGGCCATGAACAGCGGCACTCAAGCCGCGAAAGAGGCGGGCAACATGGTGGATCTGGACAGCAATCCCACCAAGCTTCTGCGTGTCGTCGAGGTGGGCAAGCAGATGATCATGACGCGAGGGGCATTGACCACGTTCAGTGTAGCGAATGACCTGGCGAAGTACTTCGCGATCATTCCGGCCGCGTTCGTCGCCACTTATCCGGCATTGGGAGCATTGAACGTGATGGGCTTGCACAGTCCCAGCTCGGCGATTCTATCCGCGGTGATCTTCAATGCGCTGATCATCGTCGCCTTGATACCGCTTGCCCTACGTGGCGTGAAATATCGGTCCGAACCTGCATCCCACCTGCTCAGGCGCAATCTACTGATCTACGGGGTCGGTGGCCTCATCGCGCCGTTCATTGGAATCAAGCTGATAGACATTCTACTGACCCCATTCTTCTGAAATTTAATCCTATGGAATAATTGGGCAACGCTAAAAACGTTGCCCAAAACTCTAGGACGTTACCGAGTTACGAGGACCGCCTTATGGGAGCGACCCAACCCATAAAATCCGACGCCATACTGGGTGAACTCAAGCGAGAATCTGCCGGGCGGTTGACGGTATTTCTGGGTGCTGCGCCTGGCGTTGGCAAGACCTACGCCATGCTGGCCCGTGCGCGAGAACTGCACCGCCAAGGGGTGGATGTCGTTATTGGTATCGTCGAAACCCATGGCCGTGGCGAGACCCAAGCCATGACCGAGGGGCTCCCCTTGCTGCCCCGCAAAACAATCGAGTATCGAGGGCGGCAACTGGAGGAGATGGACCTGGATGGCTTGCTAGCACGCAAGCCGGCAATTGCCTTAGTAGATGAGCTGGCCCATCGCAATGCCTCTGGAAGCCGTCATGAGCGGCGCTGGCAGGATGTGGAGGAATTGCTCAACGCCGGTATCGACGTTTACACGACGGTCAATATCCAGCATCTGGAGAGTGTGAACGACTTTGTGCACCAGATTACAGGTATTCGAGTAAGCGAGACTGTTCCTGACACTATTTTTGAGCGTTTGCGTGACATTCGTCTGGTCGATTTGCCTGCGCGCGAACTGATAGAACGTCTGAACGATGGGAAAGTCTATATTCCCGAACAGGCTGCGAGAGCGCTACAGGCGTTCTTTTCACCGTCCAATCTCACCGCCTTGCGTGAGCTTGCAATGCAAACGGTGGCGGAGCACGTCGATGTCGACCTTCGCGAAAAGCGTGCCGCACGCGGGTTGGCAGGCATTCCCATCCAACACCATGTGCTGATCGCCATTGATGGCCGGGGACAATCCGAATACCTCGTGAGAGCCGGTTCCAGAATGGCCGAGCGACGTGGCTCGCCATGGTCAGTGGTCACCGTAGACACAGGAAGGTCTGCCGACGCGACACAGCAAGTAGGCAGCATCGCCCAGCCGATCTCATGGCTCAGAAGGAGCGCGCGTGCTGAGCAGCAACGTTTGATGGAGATCGACAAGGCTTTCGCGCTAGCGCGCAATCTTGGCGGGGAGACGGAGGTGATGCACAACACCGACGTCACGCAGGCATTGCTGGACGCTGCAGAAGCGCGCGGCGCCAGATCCATTGTGATCGGTCGCACACGCGAGCGTCCTTTTGCACGAATGTTCAACCGTACATTGACGCAGCAACTGCTACAGCGCGGCGCTCGCTACGAACTGACAATTGTCAGCACACCGCAGGCGCGGCAGCAGACGATATATTGGACGGACACGGCCAGTAGCCGAATTACGAAACGGGAAGTCTCGCTGATTCTTCTGGCCAGCGCTGCCGCCATAGGTTCAGCAGCCTTGGCTGAACGAGTTCTAGGATTACAGGATCTGTCGCTGATCTTTCTCGTAGCTGTTGTGCTGGTCGCGTCACGCACTCGCATGGCGTCAGCAGTTATCACTGCCGTTCTCTGCTTCTTGGCCTATGACTTCTTCTTTATTGAGCCAAAACTTACCTTTCTGATCAGTGCCCCTCGCGGCGTCGCAACCGTAATGCTGTTTCTCGCAGCAGCACTGATCGCGGGGCGCTTGGCTTCGCAACTACGCAGACAAGTAGTGGCACTGCGAGCCGCCAATACTCACGCTACAGCAATGCAGAGATTGGGACGCCAACTTGCCAAGGCAGCCGATCTTGGACAGGTTATTGCGTCAGGCGCCTCGATACTAAGATCGACCCTTCATGCCGAAGCATGGATACGCATCAACGGGGAATCGGGGCCTACCGCCGCCACAACCCCGCTTACCGATAAAGATTTGATGGCGGCGGACTGGACGCAACAACACGGACAAATGAGCGGGCGTTACACAGACACCTTGAGCAGTTCCAGTTGGCTGTTCCTCCCAGTGCGTTCGGACAAAGACGCGCTAGGCGTGGCCGGACTAAGGTTCCGGTCGGATATGGGTCGTCTATCGTTTGAGCAGCGCCGCCTCGCAGAAAGCATGGTGGAAGACATTGGTCAGGCGGCGCTACGCACGCGGTTGGTATCACAATTGGAGGAGGCGCGGGTCACGGGAGAAACGGAGCGTCTGCGGTCCGCATTGTTGTCATCCGTGTCGCACGATCTGCGCTCGCCCTTATCATCGATGATAGGGGCGGCCGACAGTCTGGCGCGGTACGGCAAGAACATGGGAACGGAGGATCAGCAGAGTTTGCTGGAAACCATTCATATTGAGGGCGAACGCCTGGATCGCTACATTCAGAACCTGCTCGACATGACGCGACTTGGGCAGCAGGGCCTGACGTTGACGCGCGACTGGATCGGTATAGACGAATTAGTGGGGTCGGCGTCAAGGCGTCTGCAACGGTACGAGCCGAATATCCGCCTGGAGCTCGACATTCCCTCGGGGCTGCCGCCGATTCATGTCCATCCCGCCTTAATCGAGCAGGCTTTGTTCAACGTGATGGAAAACGCGGCAAAGTTCTCCCCTCTGGGAGTTCCCATCCACGTGAAGGTCCAGCGCAATGAAGATGGTCAATTGCAAGTAGACGTCTCGGACCGTGGTCCCGGCATTCCAGAAGACGAACGACGACGCATCTTCGATATGTTCTACAGCGTGGAGCGTGGCGACCGGGGCAAGCAAGGGACTGGTCTAGGGTTGACGATAGTCCAAGGCATCGTGGGCGCCCATATGGGCAGCGTCCAGGCACTGCCCGGACGGGAAGGCAAGGGAACCACGATCCGTCTGACCTTGCCGTGGGGCGAATATGCCAAGCAAGAGGCGAAAGAAGATGATGGGACGACCTAATGAAACGACTGCGAGCGCGCCGGCTGCCAGGATTCTTGTAATCGATGATGAGCCGCAGATTCGCAAGTTCATCGACATCAGTTTGCGTTCGCAGGGCTATGCGACCCTGTTGGCAGGAACGGGACGCGAGGGACTAACGCTGCTAGCCAGTAAGGGGGCGGATCTCGTCGTTCTTGATCTGGGACTGCCGGACAAGGACGGAAAGGAGGTTCTTAAAGAGCTTCGGCAGTGGTCACGCGTGCCTGTCATCGTGTTGACGGTGCGGTCCGGCGAGGAGGAAAAGGTAGCCTTGTTAGATGCGGGCGCTAACGATTACGTGACCAAACCATTCGGTGTCGAGGAACTCATGGCGCGTATTCGCGCATTCCTGCGAACCGTAGGATCTGGTCAGGAGGAAGGTCCAGTCTATGACGATGGGACTGTCAGCATAGATCTGGTGAACCGGGAAGTGACGGTTCATGGCCAGATCGTCACTTTAAGTCGCAAGGAGTTTTCTCTACTGTCTCTATTGGCTCTCCAACCAGGACGGTTGATCACGCAAACGCAAATTTTAAGGGAGCTGTGGGGACCGACGCACGACGAAGATGCTCACTACTTACGCATTCTTGTCGGCAAGTTGCGTCACAAACTTGGAGACGATGCTTCCGCACCCCGTTATATCGTGACTGAACCTGGGGTTGGACTGAGATTCATCGCGAAGGAACGACAAACGGCTTGAACCGAATACTGTGATCGGTAGCAAGTGGTTAGCCGATTGATGGCCCGCGTTGCCGACCAACGTCCCAAGTCGCCCTGCCGCTGCGCACCGTCGCTGCAATTTGCTGCCCTAACCGCTGCTCGATCACCGGCTTCCAGGGCACAAGGCTGAACCCCATGCCGTCATCGAGCATCGCATAGCGCCCGCTGGCGAGCATGACGCTGCGGCGGTAAATGCCGGCCACGCGCTGCCCATCAGCCATGGGGCGATGTTCTAGCCCGGTTCCGGCGGCAATGTCCTTGGCGGCTTGCGCCAACTCCCGATTGCGTAGAGTACCCAGCAGGTTGCGCGCCAGGATCACACGCTGCCCACGCCGCTCTGCCAGCCCCTGTTCGGCCAGGAAGTCGGCACGGTGCTGCATCGCCTGTTTGGCCTCGCTGCCAAAACCCAAGTCACCCAGCCCCGAGCCGCCGCCGATCAACTGCTGGTCGAGCCAGGTGGCCCCGATCACGCGGGCCTGCCGCTCGATGGGCAGGTGCGATTTCAGCTCCACCGCCACGCCGCCCAGGCGATGCGCATCGTAGCGACGACCCTGCTCGGGCAGGTCGTCCGGCACCTTCCACAGCCCTTCGGCCACGCGCTCCACGATGCCGGCTCGGCGCAGGGCTTCGAGCCGGCGGATATGGGCAGCGACGACTTCCTGCGGATCGCGGCCCGGCACGGCCTGACCCTGCGCGATGGCGAGGTGGTGGTCGGTGCGGTACAGGCCATCGCTCGCCAGCGCGGCGATGTTCTTGTCGGCTGCGCGCACGTCGGCCGATCCTTTCACCTCCACCACGGCGCCGGTCGGATAGTTCGCCAGTTCGTCGCGGGCGTTGAGCGCAACATAGTGGGCCTTGCCGTCCACCCCGTCGATGACCAGATAGCCCCGGTCGCGCAACTCGTCGGCCAGCCCCTTCGCGGCCACGCGGCCGAGGATGGTTCGGCCATCGTCGCCCGGCTCGAACACCGCCAGCTCGCGCGGCTCGCCGCGCATGGCCCGCTGCATGGTACGGATGATGTCGCCACGCTCGCCCAGGGTGCGCAGGGTCTTTTCGGCATCAGCGTGGACGGCCCAAGTGCCGGGCTGCATCTCGTCGGCCAGGCCCAGGCGCTGCAAGCGTTGCAGGCGGCCGATCAGCAGCAGGCGCTGGCGTTGCAGCCGCGGTTCGTTGAACTGTTCGACGTGCACCAGGCCATCGTCGCCCAGCTCGCGTTTGAGCGTGCGATCCAGGCTCGTCCATCGCTCCTGATCCACTTCGCGCTGCAAGGTCTGCTGGATCTCCAGCTCGGTGCGCGGCCCGAGCCATTCGGTTGCCAGCTCGGCGGCACGATGGCGGAAGCCATCGGCGATGTAGTCGCCCGCGATGATGAGGTCTTTGCCCGTGTCGTCGCGTCCGCGCACGACGATGTGCGTGTGCGGGTTGTCGGTATTCCAGTGGTTGACGGCCACCCAATCGAGGCCCGTGCCCAGGTCGGCCTCCATCCGGCCCATGAGGTGCCGGGCGTAGGTGCGCAGGTCTTCCAGCTCGGCGCCATCCTCCGGCGAAAGGATGAAGCGGAAATGGTGCCGGTCATCGGCGCAGCGTTCCTTGAAGGCGTCGAGGTCGGCGGCATCGGTCTGCGGGCCGTAGGCTTGGCTCGGCTCGCCATCGCGGCCCACGCCATCGCGCTCGATGTAGCGCAGGTGCTTGGCGAGCGACTGCGGGCTGGCTTGGCGCTGGTTGACCAGTAGCGTCTTGATGGTCACGCGCCGCGACATGGGCGTCAGCTTCGCCCCGGCGAAGCGCGCCGCCGTGTGGCCGCGACCCAGGCGCGAGCCGGGCCGCTGGCCCGTGCCCCTCCCGGAGCCGCTGGCAACGCCAGGACGACGCACCGACGACTTGCCGCTGCTGGCCTTGCCTGCCTGCTTGAGCACCTTGGAGACGAAGCCTTGGCCCCGGTTCTTCGGGGCGCTGGGGCGGATGTGGAAATCGTCATCGCGGCGTTCGGTCATGGCCGCGTTCCTTGCAAGCTCTGGCGTGTCCGGTCGTGCGAAGCACGCAGACATGCCCGCATCGGCGCGGGCTTCGCGCCACAAGCGGCACGGCGGTGAAGCCGCTCTGTGCCGCGCAACCCCCATGTGCAGACTGGCTTTCGACGCGGCCCGGTGCCGCGTCCTTTTGTCTTGCCTTCCGCCTTTGCCCTTCGCTGTCGCTCCGGGCAGCGGCGGCCCGGCGGCGCCGCTGCGCGAGCAGCCAGCGCGCCGGCGAACGCGGGCACGGCCGCAGGCCGGGCGCGTTCGAGGCAAGACGCCTGCACGTTGGACGGCTGCGCCGAAGGCAGCGCGAAGTGCGGTGCGAATGCACCCGCACTGCACGCGCGACGACACGGCAACGAACAGCAGAACGACACGCCCGATGGCACGATGAGATGCACGGCGACGTGCAGCGAATCGACGACCTTCATGGGCGGGATTCCAACCAGACCGGATGCGCGACGCCGATCACGGCGGATGTGCTGACCGGCCCGAAATACCGGCTGTCGAACGACGCCGGGTTGGTCACGCTCAAGAGGAACAGTTCGCCGGGTTCGAGGCGACGGCATTGCTGCCAGGATGGCAGCGGCCGACCCCAGCGGTCAGCAGGCAGCACGGCGGCCGAAGGCACGCCGTCGATGCGGACAACGCGGTCGGTGATGCACACCTCCTGCGGCGCGACGGCGCCCACGCGCTTGATTAGCGGCACGCGCGCAGGCAGGTAGCCGCGCTGCGCAGCCAGCGTGGCAGCGTCTGGCGGCAGCGTGGTCAGAACGATGCTGCCCACGGACAAAGGACGTGGCAGCGAGCCGATGCCGTCGCCCAGCGGATCGACGCGATACCAGCCGACCGCCACGCTGTCGGACGGGTTGTAGATCAGGCGCGGTAGCGGATGCACGAAGGATGCCCAGGCCAGCGCAGCCAGGCCGCAGGCGGACAGGCCCGCCAGCACGAGGCGAGCGCGCAAACGTGCGCGGGGCGAGCGAGGACGCGGCGCGGTGCCGGCAGTGGAAACAGCGGTCATGGCAGTTCCCTCCCGATGAGCCAGGCGGCGTGCCGCTCGGCGGTGTATTCGGGCAGCGGTAAGCGCGCAGCGAGACGGTTGGCGAGCGTGCGCCAGTACGCGGGCGAGACACCGACAGGCGCGATGCCCAGCGCCTCGATGGCGTCGATGCGCTCCAGTACCGCGCGCACTGCGTTCTCGCCCTCGGCGTGCAGCAGCAGGCGCGCGCCCGGCTGCACGCCGGGGATGCGCTGCGCCGCATCGAGCGGCGTGCAAGCCTGCATGACCATGAGCTGCCAGCGAACGGTGCCGTAGTCGTTGGCCTGCCAGCGGATGCGGCACAACATGGCGCCCGGCAGGAACACCGCGCAGCGCCGCCAGCGGTCGAGCTGGTGCGTGCGCGCAGGTTCGCCGAAGCGCAGGTAGAGCTTGAAGCGCGGTTCGATGTAGGCCAGCGCCACGCGCGTCAGCGGCGCGCTGGCAGGCTGGCCGGAAGGTGCTGCGAGCGCAGCCGTGGCCGCGCCAGTGGCAGGCGAAGCGGATGCGGTCATGGGGTGTTCTCCCTGCGGTGTTCTGGAAACTCGCGCTCCAGCAGGCCGCGCAGCAGATCGGCCACCGTCACGCCTTGGGTGAAGGCCGATACCTTGATGCGCGAGCGCATGGCGGGCGTAATG
>OFTY01000828.1_pt1 | contig 17523 bp, 20 predicted proteins | sample 1775061 | NCBI WGS metagenome assembly OFTY01 (sample SAMN08195773, study PRJEB24354) | sludge metagenome | isolation source: sludge from phenol fed wastewater aerobic bioreactor B | place: India: Nagpur | collected 2016-09-16 | reverse complement strand
GATTATAATACAGAGAGACCACATAAATCGTTAGGTTATCTGTCGCCCTTCAAATACACGGAAGAATGGAGCAAAAACAGAAAAATATTATCTTAGAAAACTCTAACTAATTACGGCTCTAAAACACGGGAAGCCGACACTGAAACTAACAAACAAATAATTGTTGAGAATGAAAAACAAAAATAGTACACTGTTTTTTGCCTTTTTTTTACTATTTAATAGTGTAAGTGCACAAATAAAATATAAACAAGAAAAAGTATATAAAGATAAAATAGCTTTAAGCGTACCCTCTGATTGGAAGGTTAAAGAGAATTATTTAAAATTTTCAAATTATGAGGTAGTTTATAATGTAAAGGTTGGAGACGCCAATGATATGTCGATAGTTACACTTAATGTTTATGACAGTGCTTTTAAAAGGCTAAAAACTATTACTAATGAATCAATTAACTGGGTTAAGCATGATAAACTGTCAGGTCCTCACAGAAAGGTACAAATACTAGATTATGGGAAAGCTATTATAACGGGAAAAGACGTAGGGTATTTAAAATACACGTTTGAAAATAATAACAGAAAAAGAAGTTATGGCATAGAAGTGTTTTTTTGCGACAGTAATGGCTTTTATTATGATATAGAGATTTATAGTTTGGATAAATCGGTTGATAGATTTAAAAAAATAGGAGATAGTATTTTTACATCTATTGCCTTAAAATATTAATCTTAGTAAGACCTCGTCATTTTTTATATAGATGGTCATCACCGGGTTTGCGATAATGACCATCTGTAATGTTTACTGATCCAATTCCCCGGGTGCCAGCACAGCTCTGATCTCTATATTTCCACCTGCCTTTAAAATGGGATTTGTTTTAGCCAGCTCACCCACTTCGTCAATAGTATTAGCCTGCACAACCATATAGCCGGTTACAAACTCATCGTTATCAGCATAAGGCCCTTCTGTAATAACATTGCCGGCTTTTATGGTTCTGGCCTGTTTAATGGAAGTTCTGTTTCCATTGTTAACCAGTTTATTTTGTGCAACCACTGTTTCCATCCAGATCTTCCGGTCCTGTAATTGTTCCGGCGATGGATTGGCATGTGGGTTGTTGCTGCTGCGGAAAATTAAAACGAATGCTTTCATGGTCATAAATTTTACTTATGACGAATGAGCGCACTGCAATAAGACAAAAAGCTAAAAAAATATTGAGTAGCTGGTCAGGTATTTACCGGCTGTACCAACTGCACCAGGTTACCGCAGGTATCTTCCAGTACGGCAATGATCACCGGTCCCATCGCAGTGGGTTTGGTTTTAAAAACTACACCCAGTTTTTCCAGCCGCTCGTATTCCTGTTGTATATTACTTACACCGAATAATGCAACCGGTATATTGGCTGCAAACACCGCTTTATAATATTCCCTGGAAGGTGGAAATCCTTTAGGCTCCAGTAATAATTCAACCTCCTGGGTACCTTCCGGCGCTACCACTGTCAGCCAGCGGTGTTCACCCATAGGAATATCCTTCTTTTTAATAAAACCCAGTTTCTCTGTGTAGAATTGTAATGCTTTTTCCTGGTCGTCAACCGGGATGCTGGTTAAAATGATCTTCATATATAGTATGCATTTAGGCGTTACTCAGGATGGTTTCGCGGTCTTTGTGTTTCTTTTTTAACAGCAGGGCGCTGATCAGGGTTACTACCAGCCCTACAGGTAATATTTCCACATAGGTCAGCAATATAACAAACAGCGGGTTTTTGTACATTTTCTGGTAAACGGTCATTTCTTCCACTTTTTTATTGAGTTCAACCTGCGACACGCCACTTTTTTCCGCTGCTTTAATAATATGCGTGGTGTATTTATCCATAAAATCAGGAATAAATACATAATAATCCACCAGCCATACCAACACATAAATGGTAGAGGCTATTAAAGTAATATACAATCCTACCCGGAATGCTTTTCCAAAACTGATAACACCTCCGTTGTATTTGTTCCGGTAATTGCGGATGCCTATAAAAATGAAAGAAAATGCAATGATCATGGCGGCATAGCCAATCACCACATTGCCTTCAAACTGCTCTTTCCCATAACAGAGAGCAATAGAGCATACCATAAAAATGGACACTATAAGACCGGCAAGAGCGCCGAAAACAAATACATTCTTTTTCATTTGCGTTGGTTTTGTAACTCAAAAGTGCATGATTCTCAGCAGATCACGCTCATACTTTCGGGTGATTTAGGGATAAAGGCACTGTTTCATACCAAAGTAGTACTATACCTAGGGAATGATGCGGCGTTTTTTAGCGGTATCAACAGCCTGCGTACGACGTTTTACATCCAGCTTTATAAACAGGTTGGAAGAATGGGTTTTGATAGTGTTGAGCGACACAAATAATTTTTCCGCAATTTCCTGGTTGCTGAGCCCTTCTGCCATTAATTGTAATACTTCCAGTTCGCGGTTGCTGATACCCAGTTTTTCAATTTCCTGTTCGTTGACCACAAATCCGTTGCCGGTATGCTGTTGAATATAGACGGCCTTTTCCACCACCACCGTTTTGGGTTTGGATAATTTTAATGCCAGCCAGATACCCAGCCCGGTAAAAATAACAGCAATAGCACCGATGTAAATTTCAAAAGCGTGGTTAAAGATAACGAGGCGGAGCTCCAGCCATTTCAGCAGAAACAGCAGTATTGCCATAGAGCAGCCATACAATAAAAGCAGTTTATTCCTGGTAAAAAAACGGTGCATCGGTTAAACAGGTTCACTGTGCCGAAGGTATGAAAGTGTAGAGAGAAAACGTATAAGGTTTAAAGTGTAAGGTGTAAAGTTCAATTTCTTAAAGACCTGCCTTGCACTTTATACCTTACACCTTGTATCTTACTGCTTCACCGGTTCCCGCAAAATGGTTTTCTGTTTTTCCGGCGCGGTTTTCCTGAAGTCTGAAAGATATATTTCATGATGCAGGCCAGCACGTTGAAAACTGGCAGTCGTCATAAAATCTGCCATCTGCTGTAAAGTTTCAGGTTCTTTATCAAAAGGGCCGGTATGTAACATCTGCACTACCTGCCTGGCGGGTAATGTGTAGTGTGTTACAGCAAGTGCGTGGGTGAGTTGTTTTCTGGATGCTACATTTTCACGGGCAATCTGTACTTGTCCTTCAGTAACAAAGTCCGGCATCCTGATAAGCAGCCGGTACTGCCATACGCTGCGCGGTATTTTTACAGGCGCTTCGGTAATGGAATGATGTCCGTATTTATCCTCATCAAAACTCCAAAGCCCTTCCAGTTTTGCTATGCCAAAGTCCTTTCCGCGGGCTTTGCACATAAATTTAATGGAGTACGCCACACTGTACAATGACTGAATGGTATCTGCAAAAAAAGGGGCAGATGGATCACCATGCCCTGTAATGGATAAATAATCTGCCTGTTCTATTGATACCAGTTCAGGTTTGCGGGTGGCAGAATAATAGGCTTTATGTTGTTTTACCAGGTCCAGTTTTTCCATGTTGTGATTTTATGTCACAAAGAAAAAACAGCCGGTGACAACCCTATGTCAGCAGCCGGTGCATTTATTGTTGTGAATAGGAATAGCAGTATGAAGATGAAGATTCCCATCCACCAAACAATCAGGCAATGCAGCCTTTATTTACACTTCGTAGCCGGTATCTGTACATCAATAGCATCTTTCACCTGCTGGTAAATATCCCTTTTCTGTTCGCCTAATACAGACTGTACAAAAATGATGGCTACATAATTGCGGCAGTTGTCAATCCATGGCCATGAACCATACATGCCGGGGCTGGTAAGTACTGCGCCATTGCCGGAAGCATCTTTTTCCTGTATCCATGCACCCAAGCCATAGTTCCAGCCTTCTGCCAGTTTAGGCGTGTATTTAACAGGCAATTCAGCAAACTGAGCTTTTTCCATTTCGGCAACAGACTGTTCACTCAGTATTCTTTTTCCCTCAAAAGTGCCCTTGTGCAACAACATGCTGAGGAAATTAATATAATCCAGGGCAGTGGTTACAGCACCACCAGATGGATTGGGAGCACCACCGGTTTCATTGACAAAATTGGTCATCCGCATTTTCAACGGACGGGTAATGCGTTCCTGTACCAGGCGCTCAAAAGGCTTTTTGGCTATCACTTCGCATACGCGTGCCGCAATGGCCGGACCAATAGGACCAAAATGGATCTCCTTGCCGGGGTTGTTGGAAATTTCTTTGGCTGCATACGCATCTATAGCTTCTTCCAGTGTTTCATATTTTCTGTTGAACGAAGTACTTAATTTTCCACCGCTTTCAATACCGGTAGTATGTGTTAAACAACTGCGGAGGGTAACATAGTTCTTCATGTATTTGCTGAAACTGGGAATATACTTCACCACAGGATCATCCAATGAAATTTTACCCTGGTCTACAAAGCTCATTACCAGCGCTGCCGTAAGCCATTGACCGGAGCCTCCGATAGGGGCCTGGGTTTTGGACTTAAAATCAGGGTTAAACTCCTTCTGGTGTACCAACTGGCTATCCTTATAAATCAGTAATATCACATTATTACCCAGCAGTTTCTGGTTACGCTGAATAATGGCATCAGCCTCGCTGAAATCGGTTCCCTGGGCGGTTCCGGTCAGCCATAATAACAGTAAAAACAGCGGGAAACTGCATTTGAGACAGGTGGGGTTGAATTTTAGTGACATAAATGCGGAAATTTTTGGCTTGGATTGTGATTTGTGATGTATTGTTACCCTTACATAATTACGCATGAAAGATAAATTGTGGAAGGGTAATTCGCTAAAAAAACTCTAAACAATACAAATTCTTCTCTGTTAGGAGAAGGCAGGAGGACAACGATATGAACTTAGGCAATTTTACTATTAAGGCGGCAGAGGCTATCCAACAGGCACAACAACTGGCCTTCAATACACAGAATCCCAATATTGAGCCGGAGCATATACTGAAAGCCTTGCTGGAACAGGAAGATTCTCCTATAGAATACCTGTTAAAAAAGAATAATGTAACGGTAAACCTGCTGGTCACCAAACTGGAGGAAGCCATTGAAAAGCTTCCAAAAACCAATGGTGATGCTGCGCAGGCTATTGGCCGTGATGCCAATAACGTGGTATTGCGTGCAGGCGCTTCGCTGAAACAGTTTGGCGACGAGTTTGTAACGCCCGAACACCTGTTGCTGGCCATGGTACAGGGCAGTGATGCTACCGCAAAACTGCTGAAAGGAGCGGGGCTGACCGAAAAGGGGTTGATTACAGCCATTAAAGACCTGCGTAAAGGTGATAAAGTAACCTCGCAAACCCAATCGCAGGAATACAATGCACTGAATAAGTATGCCAAGAACCTGAATGAACTGGCCCGCCAGGGTAAGCTGGATCCGGTTATTGGCCGTGATGAAGAGATCCGTCGCACTTTGCACATCCTTTCACGCCGTACCAAGAACAATCCCATCCTGGTAGGTGAACCCGGTGTAGGTAAAACGGCTATTGCAGAAGGTATTGCTCACCGTATTGTGAATGGTGATGTACCGGACAACCTGAAGTCAAAAACCATCTATGCACTGGATATGGGACAACTGATTGCCGGTGCAAAATATAAAGGTGAGTTTGAAGAGCGTTTGAAAGGCGTGGTAAAAGAAGTGAGTGATAGTGATGGCGAGATTGTGTTGTTCATTGATGAAATTCACACACTGGTAGGTGCAGGTGGTGGCGAAGGCGCTATGGATGCTGCCAACATTCTGAAACCCGCATTGGCACGTGGTGAACTGAGGGCTGTGGGTGCCACTACATTGAACGAATACCAGAAATTTTTTGAAAAAGATAAGGCCCTGGAACGTCGTTTCCAGAAAGTAATGATCGATGAACCCAGTGTGGAAGACGCCATTTCCATTCTGCGTGGTTTAAAAGACCGTTACGAAACGCACCATCATGTACGCATAAAAGATGAAGCGATTATTGCTGCGGTAGAATTGAGCAGCCGTTATATTACCGATCGTTTTCTGCCCGATAAAGCCATTGACCTGATTGATGAAAGCGCAGCCAAGCTGAGACTGGAAATGAATTCCATGCCCGAAGAACTGGACAAACTGGAAAGATTGATCCGCCAGCTGGAAATTGAACGCGAAGCCATCAAACGTGAAAATGATGAAGTGAAGCTGAAAGAACTGAACACAGAAATAGCTAACTATTCTGTAGAACGTGATACGCTGAAGGCAAAATGGAAAGAGGAAAAAGAACTGGTGGAAAAAGTACAGAATGCCAAAGCGCAGATTGAACAACTGAAGCTGGAAGCAGAACGTGCCGAAAGGGAAGGCGATTATGGAAAAGTAGCCGAAATAAGGTATGGCAAGGTGAAAGAGCAGGAAAAAGTAATTGCTGATTATTCTGCGCAACTGGCAGGTATCAGCGAAAACAGTCGCCTGATGAAAGAAGAAGTTGATGCTGATGATATTGCAGAGGCTATTGCCAAAGCTACCGGTATACCGGTGGCCAAGATGCTACAGAGTGAAAAAGAGAAACTGCTGAACCTGGAAGAACATCTGCACCAGCGCGTGATAGGCCAGGATGAAGCTATTGTGGCTGTGGCCGATGCCATCCGCAGAAGCCGTGCAGGATTACAGGATCCGCGTAAACCAATAGGCTCCTTTATTTTCCTGGGTACTACCGGTGTGGGTAAAACAGAACTTGCCAAAGCTCTGGCCGAATACCTGTTTGATGATGAAAGTATGATGACGCGTATTGATATGAGTGAGTACCAGGAAAAACATACTGTCAGCAGACTGGTAGGTGCACCTCCCGGATATGTAGGATATGATGAAGGTGGTCAGTTAACAGAAGCTGTTCGCCGTAAGCCATACAGCGTAGTGCTGCTGGATGAAATAGAAAAAGCACACCCTGATGTATGGAACGTATTACTGCAGGTGCTGGATGATGGCCGCCTGACCGATAATAAAGGCCGTGTGGTGAATTTTAAAAATACCATCATCATCATGACCAGCAATATCGGAAGCCACCTGATCCAGGAAGCTTTTGAAAATGTTACAGATCGTACCGTAGAGCAGGCAACTGAAAAAGCAAAAGCTGAAGTAATGAACCTGCTGCGCGAAACCATACGTCCGGAGTTTCTGAACCGTGTTGATGAGATCATTATGTTCCACCCGTTGCTGAAAAAAGAGATCCGTGGTATTGTGGACATCCAGCTCACTGCCTTGCAGAAACTGGTAGGCGATAACGGCATCAGGTTACAGTTCAGTGATTACCTGGTTGATTACCTGACTGAACAGGGATATGACCAGCAATACGGCGCACGACCACTGAAAAGATTGATACAGAAAGAGATCGTAAATCAGTTGTCGAAACGTATCCTGGCTGGCGATATTGATAAAAATCACCCGGTACTGGTAGACGTGTTCGACGGAGTAGTGGTATTCCGTAATGAACAGCCGGAAAAGGTGTAAAATTCATATTGGGTAAACAATTTTATACGGTAAGTGTTATTACAGGTAGGGACACGCACAAAGCTGTCCCTGCCACTTTTTTAGGCCAATACATAAAATGGCTTGAGCAACTTAAATCTGCTGAAAACCAGTTGTTTCTGTTAATGTGTTTTTAAAACTGGTCCGCCACTGCTTCCCTGAAATATCCAGAACTGCTGCTAAAAACCGGAGAAAAGGGAGATTCAGATTATGGCAACTACTAATAATAAAGCAAAAGCAATCGAGATCATTGAACCCAAATCCATCTGGGTAGGCCCTGCGCAGGCTCCGGTGAATATTGTATGGTTTGGTGATTATGAAAGCGAGGAATGTGCCAAAGCCAATACAGTAATTGAAAAGCTGATGGCACAATTTGAAGGACAGATCAGGTTCAACTTCCGTCATTTTCCCCTTACACAGGTGCACCAATATGCGCAAAAGGCTGCCGAAGCATCTGTAGCTGCTGCACAGGAAGGCAAATTTGCCGAGATGCATCAGATGTTGTTCAATCACCGGCGCAGACTGGGCAGCATCAGCCTGAAAGGGTATGCAAAAGAAGTAGGGGTGACGGATAAAAATTTTCTGACCAAACTGGTCGATTCATTTTACGGCTGGACCGTACGCGCCGATCTGCTGGAAGGTTTAAACCTGGGCATACGCTCCGTACCCGCCGTACTGATCAATGATAAACTATATTCCGGTCGCATCACGTTCCCGGAACTATCAAAGGCGGTGGAAGCCGAACTGGCTGCCCGCCGCAGAAAAAGAGCTTAATGTGTTGAAAGGAGTTGGCAGTTATGGCCGGGTTTGACCCGGTGTTGAATGACAGCAGGGAAAGAACATTGAAGTGCATGATGAAGGATAGAAAGGGTAGGATATGTGCTGTACGGGGTCATAGCTGGCAACTATATGTGAAGGAAGCCGTACCTGGTGGAAACATTGTTACTCGTTCCCTGACGAATGGTTATTGGTAACTGATGTATGTGAAACGGGACAGTAGCAAAAGGGGAGTTCTAACGGACTCCTCTTTTTATGCCCGTAATGATCATGGTTTGTAAGGGGGGGGTAATAAAAAAGAAAGCGTTTCACAATGGAAACACTTTCTTTTTAACTGTAAAACAGTTGTATCGGTACATACCGGGTTTTTACACAACCGGTATACGGATAATTACCAACGATTGTTGTAAGAAGGCTTTTTATAGCCTCCACCGCCACCTCTGTTACCACCGAAACCACCGTTTCCGCCTTTTTCTTCGCGGGGACGTGCTTCAGTAACTTTGATAGAACGACCGTCTACCATAGCGCCATCCAGTTCTTTGATAGCTTTTTCTGCTGCTGAGTTATCAGGCATTTCAACAAAACCGAAACCACGGCTGCGGTTAGTCATTTTGTCCATGATGATTTTAGCAGAAGATACTTCACCGTACTCAGCGAAATAAGATTGTAAGTCTTCGTCCTGAACAGAGAAGCTTAAATTTGAAACATAAATGTTCATGCAATGAAATTGAAATATTTAAAGATACTTGAGAAAAAAAGCAAGCGTAAAGAGACAATAACTATTAGGCAGTATATGCTTAGCAGGTCAAATGTTCGATTACAAAGTGCTGAAGAACTCAAATTAACACGGTAAAGGTATGCTATATTTATATAATCTGGCAGATTTTATTTATAATCGAATTGTTAATCCTTGCTTTTAACCGTTAAATGCCCGGTAACCACCAACATATTATCTTTAAAATTGATTGAAAGAATAGCAACCAACAGCAAAAACGCGAAAATATGGTTCGTTTTACTACCGCAATTTTGCAATTTCAGGATCAGGGCGAAAAAACCGGGTGGACGTATATCCAGATCCCGGTTGATATAGCGCAACAACTGAAGCCAGGCAATAAAAAATCTTTTCGGGTAAAAGGAAAGCTGGATAACTATATTATAAAAGGCGTTGCGCTGATGCCAATGGGTGGCGGTACATTTATCATGGCACTGAATGCCGCTATGCGTAAGGGTATAGGCAAACGCAAGGGAGCCATGCTGGACGTACAGCTAAGTGTTGATCATAAACAACAGCAGGTAAGTGCCGAACTGCTGGAGTGCCTGGCAGATGAACCGTCAGCACTGAATTTCTTTAAAACACTCGCACCTTCTCACCAGTTATATTTCAGCAAATGGATTGAAAGCGCCAAAACAGAACAAACCAGGTCTAAACGTATCGCACAGGCGGTTACAGGCCTGTTGCGCAAGATGGATTATGGCGCTATGATCCGTTATTTCAGAGAGCAGAAAGACTAAACAGCAATAAAATTAAAGATACCTTAAAAGTATAAATCTATAATTATCAAATAATAATGGATTTCTGGCTTTACCGGTGACCTGTCTGCGCAAACATTTCCTCAATACGGGTATCGCTATGCAATATTATAGCTGTGGTACAGCCTGCAACCAGGTCTGTGGCATCATTTTTTATTGCATGCAGCGGATATGGTCTTATTTACAGCATTTGTAGTGCTGTGCCTTTCTGGGGTAAAATAAGACTGATTTGTTCACGCAAAAACTGTTTGTATGCTTACAAAAACAAAATCTGTTGCAGGTTATATAGGTATTGCTGCATTGATTGCAGCAGGCTTTACAGCTTGTATGGATAGCAATGATTACAAAAAAGACAAGGACGGACGTATTGAAAAAGCACCGGATGAAAGTAACGCAAATAGCGATGCACAGGTGAGTGATAACACCAGCAATAAAGACAATGGTGCTATTGCTGATAAAGCAGGTAACAATGCCAATGCCACTGACAAAAACGCTACCACAAAAGCAAGGAAGCTGCGGATGAGTGTTGATATGTCGCCGGAAACAGGCGAAAGAAAAATGTCAGTAGATGCTTCAGGGGTATACCTGTATCCCGACAGGATGCCGCAATTTCCAGGAGGTAATGATGCATTGGTGTCTTACATTGAAAACAACACCAACTATCGTGAATCTGCCATTAACAATGAAACAGAGGGTACCGTACGTGTATCCTTTATTGTAGACGAAAATGGTAAAGTAAGCTCACCGGTAGTAGTTGGTAATAAAGTAGGTTCAGGATTGGATGAAGAAGCAGTAAACGTGGTAAAGTCAATGCCCGATTGGAAACCGGGTACAATGAAAGGAAAAAAAGTGAAAACCCGTCTTTCATTGCCTATTACATTTAAACTGGTTGAGTCGTAATGAGCGAGAGGTATAAGTACAGTTATATATCCTGTCAAGCAGCAGTCGTTTCAGTAATGAGGCGGCTGTTGTTTTTTTTGATAACCACTTCCAACCTTGAACCCTGGGCCTTGTATCCTTAACCCTGTTCCTTCTTAAAACAAACCCTCCGCATGGTGCGAAGGGTTTGTGGGTTGTAAAAAACTAAAAATAGCCAATACTTAAAATTATTTAGAACCTTCTGCCGGGACCATTGCCACGGCCGTTATTATTATTGTTGTCATACCTGTTATCACGACCGCGGTTCTCATCTCTGTATTCTGGTCTGCGTTCGTAACGGTTATGGTCTCTGAAACGATCGTTATCCCTGAAGCGATCATTATCCCTGTATCCGTATGCGTGACCCGGAATAACATTATAACGGGGATCGCGGCTGTCCCTGATCACCATCTGAGGACGATTCCTGTAGTTATTATAATTATAATACCGGTCGCGATACATACTCCAGTGTCTCCAGGGGTTGGGTTCATTTACAACAACTTTATATCCTCCGTATAGATCATAGCTACGGCATCTGTCTGGCAGGTAAGGTGAGTTGATCCAGCGGCCTCCGTTCAGGTACACATATTCACGTTGCTGGATATTGTAGAATACATCAATATCTGGCAGATAATAATAAGCGGCGTAATCGTAACCTGCAGGTCCCCACAGGGGCTGAGCGCCGATATTCACCTGTACACTAACCTGTGCATTGCTAGCCGAAGACATCAATATTGCTGCAGCTATCATTCCCGGAACTAAAATTTTTTTCATAACAATGATTTTACTCTTATATCTCCAAAACAGGTACCAGTGTGCCGGATTTTAGTTATAGAAAAGTAAATATGACCCGCAAAAAACAATTTAGGGAATCGGCAGTAAACCTTTTGAAAATCTGCCTTCTAAGGGGAATTTATGAATTGTAAGGCGTGAGTCGTGAATCGACAGTGGTGAGTGATGAATAGGGCATGCTGCTATTATTGCTCGCCGCCTATTTCACGCAAATACAGCAAAGTGTCGCAAAGCCGCAATGACTTTCGGATTTTAGCAATCCGCCAATCCATTCTCAAATTAACTCATTGTCAAATTACCCTCCGGTACCCTACCCATCCATATCCTTTGCCAGGACTGCTTTTGCGGTTTTACAGTTTTTGATCATTTACATGCTGATTCGTCGATGATCTTTCCACATTGATGTTTCAAAGGCATACTTTTTGTTTTGCATTGGCTAACCGACCCCAGTTTTTCAAACTAAAACACACAAAATGAAAACTATTGCTAAGCTTGCCGGCTTATTGCTTCTGGCTGGGATTGTTTCGATTGCTTTTTATGCATGTACAAAAGACAGTTCAGGAGAAACCAACATGCCTTCCGGTAAACAGGAAGTCTCTTTTTACCTCACCGATGGGCCTTCGTTATTTGACAAAGTATTGATTGACATTAAATCTGTAAAAGTATTGGTAGACACCTGCAGTAAGCATGGTGAGCACAATGGCTGGGGAGATGATGATAAAAATGATTCCTGTAAAGTATGGGATTCACTGGCTGTTGTTCCCGGCGTGTATGATCTGCTGTCGTTGCGTAACGGTGCAGATACCTTGCTGGCCAAAGGGGTGACACCCGAAGGAAAGATCAAAAAGATCATCATTGAGTTAGGTACCCGCAATTCGCTGGTAAAAGACAGTGTAAGCTATCCGCTGAACCTGCCTCCCGGTGATAAATCCTACATTGTACTTACGCTCAGTGGCAACGAGTGTGAAGAGTTTTCACCCAAGCGTTTCCGCTTGTGGCTCGATTTTGATGTGCAACGTTCCATCATCCGTGTACGGGATAACATGTTCTATCTGAAACCTGTTATTCATTTGTTCATACTGAAAACCACCGGTAGCCTGTCCGGAAAGATCACACCGCGTGAATCATTATCTGTACTGACCATTTACAACAATACAGATACGGCCTATGCATTGCCAAGTCGTGAAGGAGAGTTCAAGGTACGTGGTTTGCAGGAAGGTACTTATAATGTATTTATCAATGCTTCCAACGGGTACCAGGACAGCACTATTGTCAATGTAAAAGTGAAGACGAACCAGGAAACTAAGCTGGGTACTATCAAACTGCACAAGTAACAAAGCCGTAACAGATATAAAAACTTTAAAGGGCTATTGTCTTTCGGAAGAAAGAGAGTGGTCCTTTTTTATATACAATAAAAAAAAGGCAGTGTAGAAACACCGCCCGGACAATCAACGATTGCTAGCCATATGAAACGTTCATGCTTATTGCTGTAACAACAGCACGCAATATTTTAAAAGAAAGCAGTGTAGAAACACCGCTTTGACAATCAACGATTGCTAGCCATAGAAACTTTTATTTTCTCATGTGACGTTGGCTCTTTTTTTCTTTCATCTGTCAACTGAATCTTTTTAAAAGGCGATGTGGAAACATCACCTTGAAGGTCTCAGTAATTATCTGTAAGACCGATGCAATTTGCAGTTACGGGTGGATTCGAACCACCGTAGGAGGTTTTGCGAACCTCCGCCTCGCCTCTCGGCCACGTAACTCATCTTTACATGTCGTTACCTGTATATATCCATTGCAGGTAATACGAGCGTGCAGTTTGAAAATATCTTGCCAGTATACCGGCCACTATCAGCATGCTTACCAGCAGCCAGATGTACGGATAGGTCAGTACAAAGCTGATCCCCACGGTAAGCAGTCTTAGAAACTCCAGGGAAAACACCCATTGTTTCTGCTCCATAATAGCACCGCAGTTGATCAGTGTCAATAATATGGTAAGAGCTATCAGTACCTGTTGCATGACAGAAATACGTTGTTCCAGTAGAATGAAGATGAACAGCAATGGAAGCGCCAGAACAACCTGCCACACCACATACCTGTTCAATGGTCGGTTGTCGGGTGATATGTCCGGTTTGCGCGGCAGAAATATTTTCTCTGCTTCAATACGCAGGTTAGGATCCAGATCGTCTGGTTTTCCAAAAAACACGTTCCATTTGTTATGAAAGCCTTTTACCTGGCGGGCTGCAAAGATCAGTTCAATAAAGAAGTGAAAATGCTGCCACAGGAAGCTGTAGCTTTTTAAAGGTTGTGTTAGCCCGTACTCTATACGGATATCATCTTCTTCTTTCTGAAAGGTGCCAAAGAGCTTATCCCAGATAATAAATACATCGCCATAGTTCTTATCGAGGTACTTTTCATTGCTGGCATGGTGAACGCGATGGTGAGAAGGCGTTACCAGTATGTATTCCAGTATGCCCAGTTTGCCAATAAGCCGGGTATGAATGAAAAAAGGGTACAGACCATGCACCAGTAATACACTGGTGATCATAGAGGCCGGAAAACCAATTACAGAAAGCACAGCCCAGAAACCGGTACGCACAAAGGCCTGAAATACCGTTATACGCGCAGAAACGGTATAATTAAAATCCTCGCTCTGGTGGTGTACCACATGTACGGCCCAGAAAATATTGATTTCATGTGCAAAACGATGGTACCAGTACCATAAAAAATCGGTAGCGATCAGTAACAGCAGCCATAACAGAACGCCTGATCTGATATTGAATATGCCATAATGCTTTTGCAGGTAATCATAGATAAAAAAGAACAAGCCGGTTACAAAAACGTCCAACAGCCGCTCGGCTATGCCAATACTTACATTGGCTATGGAATTATTCAGGTTAAAATAGGGTAGTTTCTTTTTGCGTGCAACCAGGTATTCCAGAACCATAAATACAACAAAAAGCGGCACAGCAAATGCCAGCAGATTGAGCTTCATTCCCAAAGAATATAAGTGATGTAAACTACGGCTGTGAACTATTTTGACTCCAGTTGTATCAACCTGGATTTAGACACATCTTTTTCAGTGATCCTGATCTTTTGCTGTTTATAACCGGGATGTTCAATCACCAATGTTACAGGAAGATCCTGCCAGGTGGCTATTTTAAAAACACCGTCTTTGCCCGATAATGCTTCCTCTTCACCAGAAACAATATACACGTACACATTTTCGATTGATTTACCCGATGTTTTGTGAACTATTTTACCTTCTATATTCACAGGCCGTGCCGGATAAATTTCTGTTGTGCTGAATATTAATGCCGGAACAGCGATCAGCCAGTTATGAAAACGTGTTGTACTCATGCGAGAAGTAATTAAAGTGATACAGTCTATGATTACTACAGTTTGTATCAGCAACTACATCGTTCATGTGAGTGTATGTATCGCATCGTTGAATTATTTACAGCACAATATTAGCGCATATTTATTAGTCTACAAAATTAGTAGACTATATTTTTAATTAAAATTCTCTAAACCGCTTGTATATCTTTCTTTTATTATGTTATAAGATGAGAAGACAGGGTGGTGGCAGCCATACCGGTACATGAAAATATGTTTGTATTTTTGAGCCCATAATACAATAGCGGGTATGTTGATATTTAAGGATTTTACGTTTGATTCTGCGCATTTTCTGCCACATGTTCCTGCAGACCATAAATGCAGGAATATGCATGGGCATACCTATCGTCTGCGTGTGTGGCTGAAAGGTGTACCTGATCCACAGTTGGGATGGGTAATGGATTTTGCTGAATTAAAACATGTGGTAAAACCTGTAGTGGCAATACTGGATCATAAGTGTATGAATGATATACAGGGGCTTGAAAATCCCACCTGTGAACTGATTGCAGTATGGATCTGGCAGCAACTGAAACCGTCGTTGCCGCTGCTCAGTAAAATAGAACTGCACGAAACGCCTACTTCAGGTACTGTATACGAAGGCGAAGCTTTCTGATAACATAAAAAAATAAGCCGGTCTGCTTTTAATAGATAAATGCAAACCGGCGGTACAACCCTTCCCGGAGGGAAATATTATTGTTTACTTAATGCCTTTCCAGCTTGGATTGGTTTTAAAGTAATGATCTACGGAGATAGGGCCGCTACCTTCTACCAGGAACAGCAACAGGAGTATAAACACTGCCATTGACAATAACAGTTCGGATACATTGATACCCTGTTGCAGGTTGATAAAGAAAATGGCGCCCAGCAAAATGGGTAATTGTATCAGCACGGCCAGCCTGGTGAACAAGCCTATGATAATTAAACAACCGCCAAGTATGTGAGCCCATGTAATACCAATTGCTATCCATGAGGAAGTGGCGGATAACGCGCTGCTGCGTACAATTTGCTCCAGTTCTGCCGCGTTGGCCATAAAGGAAATGCCTTTTATAAAAAGACAACAACCCAATGCTACCCGAAGTACTACCAGCCAACGGGGATGGTGGGCAAGGCTCCAGTTGTGGATTTGTTGAATAGTACTCATAATAAACATTTTAAGAACTATCCTAAAATATCATACCATGAAGTTACTATCGGGGAGAGGCGATTTCCTACTTCTGTGGCAGAACATGACCCCAAAAACTGTAAAAAGATTCACAAGGTTATTAAAATATTTTGCTTAGTACCACGTTTTTAGCAATTTACGCCCCTGTTTATCTTTTTATATTACGAACGTACCCCCGTAAAAAATAACCTATTAATGAAACAACCTACTTTGTTGAAACTGGCGGTATTTTCCGCGTTTTTAGTGCTCTTATTATCCTCCTGCGAAAACGGAGGAGCCCATGCTGCCGGGCCGGAAGTGAAGCAACAGAAGCATGATACTGATAATGTACAGACTGCTGTTCCCCCCGCACCTGCTTTAACACTTGATACGGCTCGTTTTGATGCCCTTTCTGTGAAACTGGCCAATGGCGACACTACCGGAAGATGGCCGGTAAAATCAGCGGCTTATCCCAATGCCGGTGCTATTTTACCATTCAAACGCATCATTGCTTTTTATGGCAACCTGTACAGCACCAAAATGGGTATTCTGGGCGAATTGCCTGAAAAAGAAATGCTTGAGAAACTTCAGGGTGAAGTAAAAAGGTGGCAGGCGGCTGATACCAGCCTGGAAGTGATACCAGCCCTGCATTATATAGCCGTTACAGCACAGGGAAGTCCCGGAGCGGCCGGCAAATACCGTTTGCGTATGCCATTTACCCAGATCGATAAGATACTGGCGATGGCTGAAAAGATCAACGCACTGGTATTCATTGACGTTCAGGTAGGGTTAGGAACCCTTCAGGACGAATTGCCTTTGTTGGAAAAATACCTCAGGATGCCACAGGTGCATTTAGGTATAGATCCGGAGTTTTCGATGAAGACCGGCAAAAAACCCGGTTCTGTAATCGGAACGTATGATGCTGCTGATATCAACTACGCAACAAACTACCTGGCAAAACTGGTAAAGGAAAATAATCTGCCTCCCAAAATACTGGTAGTGCATCGTTTTACACAGGCCATGGTAACCAACTACAAACAGATCAAAACACAACCTGAAGTACAGGTGGTAATGGATATGGATGGCTGGGGTGCGCAAGCCCGTAAGCTGAACACTTATTATCATTTTATTTACAAAGAGCCTGTACAGTTCACCGGGTTTAAATTGTTCTACAAAAACGATTTTCGTGAAGCGAACAGCCGTATTATGACGCCACAGGAAGTATTGAAACTGAAACCGCAGCCTATTTATATTCAATATCAATAGGTGAGTGGTGAATAGGTCAATAGTGAGTTAAGGCTCAATATCAATGATCAAAAGATAAAAACAGCTCCGGCATTGTCCGGGGCTGTTTTGTTATATAACCCTTCGGAAACCCTGCTTTGTAAGCGCATGGGATATCACCCGCAGATGCTCCGCTTTTCCCGCCAGTTGCCGGTTGTCACCCGCCAGCCGCCACAGCCAATAGCCCGGCAGCGCCAGCGAGGAGGCGGC
>OFTY01000827.1_pt1 | contig 17529 bp, 12 predicted proteins | sample 1775061 | NCBI WGS metagenome assembly OFTY01 (sample SAMN08195773, study PRJEB24354) | sludge metagenome | isolation source: sludge from phenol fed wastewater aerobic bioreactor B | place: India: Nagpur | collected 2016-09-16 | reverse complement strand
GCCGCAGCCGCACGAACCGCGCCCGCGCGGCGCAATCCGCGCGTCGCTTGCCGACTGGCTTGCGGTATCGCCCCATGCCGACCGCATCGTCGCGCTGCGCCCCGCGCACATCAGCCATGGCGGCGCGGGCGCGGTCTATGTCATCCTGCGGCGCAGCCGCGAGGATTAGGCGTCAGCGAAAGGCGCGGTCCAATATGCCGCGATAGATGGCCGTCAGATTGTGCAGGTCTTCGACCGCGACCGCCTCGTCGAGCTTGTGCATTGTCGCATTGGTCAGCCCGAATTCGACCACCGGGCACAGCGCGTGGAGGAAGCGCGCGTCAGAGGTGCCGCCGGTCGTCGACATGTCGGCCTCGATGCCCGTCTCGGCCCGGATCGCTTCGGCGACGAGCGACGACAGCGCGCCCGGCGGGGTCAGAAAGGCCTCGCCCGAAATCTTGCCGATCACCTTGGCCGCGGGCTCGACATCCTGCGCGATGCGCTCGACCATCGCGACCAGATCGGCGCCCTTCTGCTGGTCGTTGAAGCGGATCGACAGCCGCGCGCGCGCCGATGCCGGAATCACGTTGGTCGCGCCGTTGCCGACCTCGAGGTCGGTGAACTCGATGTTCGACGGCTGGAACCAGGCGGTCCCCTCGTCGAGCGTCACCGTGTCGATCGCCGCCAGGATGCGCACCAGCTTGGGAATCGGATTGTCGGCCATGTGCGGATAGGCGACATGGCCCTGCGTCCCCGGCACGTCGATCCAGATATTGACAGATCCGCGCCGGCCGATCTTCACCATGTCGCCGAGCCGGTGCACCGATGTCGGTTCGCCGACGACGATCATGTCGGGCTTCACGCCGCGCGCATCCATATGCTCCATCAGCGCGCGGGTGCCGAAGATCGCCGGGCCTTCCTCGTCGCCGGTGACGATCAGGCTGACGGTCCCCGCGTCGGCGGGGGTTGCCGCCGCCGCGGCGACGAAGGCGGCGATCGAGCCCTTCATGTCGACCGCGCCGCGGCCGTAGAGCAGATCGCCGCGAATTTCCGGTGCGAAAGCATCGCCGGTCCAGCCGACGCCCGGGGGTACGACGTCGAGATGCCCGGCAAAGCCGAAATGCACCGGGCCGCTGCCCGCCCGTACCGCGAGCAGATTTTCGACCGGCCCGTCGGGTTCGATCCCGTCGATGAAGCGCTCGACCGTGAAACCGAGCGGGGCGAGCGCCGCCTCCAGCACGTCGAAAACGGCGCCGGTCGCGGGCGTGACGCTCGGCGCGGCGATCAGCGCCCGGGCAAGGTCGACGGGGTCGATGGTCATGGTCATGACGCTCCCTTACCCGTTCGCGCCGCACCAAGTCGAGGCTTTGCATCACGCCCCCTTTGTGCAAAACAAAGCGGGAACATGCCCGGAGTCCTTCATGCCCAAGCTCGATCTCGACACCATCCCCCAAACCAACGCCACCGGCTATCCCGCCCCCTATGATGCGCCGGTTCAGGGGCGCTGGTACCGCCGCCTCGCGCCCGCGACGGGGCTTGCCGATTTCGCCGCGAGCCATGTCGTGCTGAAACCCGGCGCCTGGTCGTCGCAGCGCCACTGGCACGACGGCGAGGACGAGATGCTGGTGATGATCTCGGGCGAAGCCACGCTCGTCGAGGATGCGGGGCGCTGGCCGATGCGCGCGGGCGACATTGCGGTATGGCCGAAGGGAAGCACCAACGGTCATCATCTGATCAATGAATCGGGCGCCGACTGTGTCTTCGTCGCCTTGGGCGGCGGCAAGCTGCACGATACTGGCGGCGGCTATTCGGACATCGACATGCTGTTCACGCCCGACGGCTATTTCCACAAGGACGGCACGCCCTATCCGACGAAACGCCTGCCGTGACCGACGCCGACTGGATCGGCTTTGGCCTGGCGGTGCTGCTGATCGAACTGACGCCGGGCCCGAACATGGCGTGGCTCGCCGCGCTGGCGATGGGCGAAGGGCGCCGCGCCGGGCTCGCCGCGACCGCCGGGGTCGCGATCGGCCTGTTCGTCAACGCGCTCGCCGCCGCGCTGGGGATCGCCTTCATCGTGTCGGCCAGTCCGCTGCTGTGGCAGGTCTTGCGCTGGGGCGGCGCTGCCTTTCTGCTTTGGCTTGCCTGGGAAAGCTGGCGCGACGCGGGCGAAAATTCGCCGGCGCTGATCGCCGCGCCGGACCGGTCACGGCATCATTTCCTCTCCGGGCTGGTGGTCAATCTGCTCAATCCCAAGGCGATGCTCTTTTACGTCGTCGTCATCCCGCGCTTCAATGGCGGGCAGGTGCCGGGCTTCGGCCTCGCCTTCGCGCTCGCGCTCGTCAGCATCGCGATCGCGACCGCGGTGCATCTGACCATTGTCGTGGCGGGGAGCCGGGTCGGCGGTTGGATTTCCGACCCGGCGCGCACCCGCACCGTTCGCCGTATCCTCGCGCTCGCGATCGTCGGGGTGGCGATATGGTTTGCGCTTACCGCAGGCCGCTGACCGACCGAATTGCGCCGAAAGTGCGCCCTCACCAACGGTTCGCCGCACAATCTGCTCATATGGACGGCGCGATCGCTCAACGGCCTTGCCGGACGATTTCAGGTGCAGAAAAGGGCGGCGGGAACTCGCGGGGGCGGCTCGGAATGAAGGAGTAGCGTAATGCGTGCAGTTTCCATGAAATCGAAGCGATTGTTGTTGCTGGCGATGCTTGCCGGCTCGGTCAGCACCGCGGTGGCGGTGCAGGCGCAGGATGCGCCCGAAAGCGACGGATCCTTGCTCGTAACCGGTGCCGCGCCGCCCGATATGGCGCAGATGGCCGAAGGCCCGAAGGTCGAAGGCATCATCTCGGCGCGCAGCGGCGACCGGATGCAGGTGACGACCGCCGACGGCAGCAACACCGTGATCGCCATCGCCGATGCCACGACGATCAAGTCGAGCGGCGGCTTTCTGGGCCTGAACCGCGACAAGCTTGGTGCCGAAGCGCTGCTCAACGGCCTTCCCGTGTCGGTCGAGACGCGCCAGTGGGACGGCGGGCTGGTCGCCAGCCAGATCGATCTCAAGAGCAAGGATCTGCGCACCGCCTCGATGATTCGCAACGGGACCGATCAACGGTTCGCCGAACAGACCGCGGCCACCGAAGCGCTGCGCGGCCGGATGGGCGACATCGACCAGTATAATGTGAAAGCCACGACGACGGTGAATTTCGACACCGGCCAGTCGGTCCTGTCGCCGCAGGCGAAATCCGATCTGTGCGCCGTCGCGCAGCAGGCGGAAAGCATGGACAATGCCCTGCTGCTCGTCGTCGGCTACACCGATTCGACCGGCAGCGAGGAACTCAATCAGCAGCTCAGCGAAAAGCGCGCCGGGCGCGTGGTGAATTATCTGCAGCAGGCGTGTGGCTGGAAGCCCTATCGCATGCTCACGCCGACCGGAATGGCCGAAGCCGATCCGGCAGCGAGCAACGACACGGTCGAAGGCAAGGCGCAGAATCGCCGCGTGGCCGTGAATATCCTCGTCAGCAAGGGGCTCGACGGCCTCTAAGCCAGACGCGCGCGGAGCGGGTTCACGCCCGCCCCGCCTCGTCGGCGGGCGCGAAGGGGTTGCCGCGGCGCGGCGTCGGCGCCACATCTCGTGCATGTCGCTTTCCGCTCCCTTCGCTGGCTGGTTCGCGCACCGCGGCTGGCGGCTGCGGCGGCACCAGGCCGACATGCTCGCGGCGGCGCAGCGCAGCGAAAGCGCGCTGCTCGTCGCGGCGACCGGCGCCGGCAAGACATTGGCGGGCTTTCTTCCCAGCCTGGTCGATCTGGCTGCGCACCCGACCGACCGGCTGCACACCCTCTATGTCTCGCCGCTCAAGGCGCTGGCCGCCGATGTCGAGCGCAATCTGCTCGGCCCGATCGCCGACATGGATCTCGACATCAGCGTCGAAAGCCGGAGCGGCGATACCAGTTCGGACAAAAAGGCGCGCCAGCGCAGTCGGCCGCCCAATATCCTGCTGACCACTCCCGAATCGCTGTCGCTGCTGCTCTCCTATCCCGACAGCTTCGCGATGTTCGCCGATCTGAAGACGGTGGTCATCGACGAAATCCACGCCTTCGCGACCGGCAAGCGCGGCGATCTGCTCAGCCTCGCGCTCGCGCGACTCGAACGCATCGCGCCGGGGCTGCGGCGCGTCGGCCTGTCGGCGACCATCGCCGATGCGGACGCCTATCGCGCCTGGCTCGCGCCCGAGGGCGATGCGACGCGCGTGACGCTGGTCGAGGGCGAGCGCGGCGCCGATCCCGACATTTCGATCCTGTTGCCCGAAGGCGCGGTGCCGTGGGCGGGGCATTCGGGACGCTATGCGGTGCATCAGGTGATGGCCGAAATCGCGAAGAACTGCACGACGATCATCTTCTGCAACACGCGCGGGCTGGCCGAGCTGATTTTCCAGGAATTGTGGAAGGTCAACGACCTGTCGTTGCCGATCGCGATCCATCACGGCAGCCTCGACCGCGAGGCACGCCAGCGCGCCGAAAACGCCATGGCCGAGGGGCGATTGCGGGCGCTCGTCGCAACCTCCAGCCTCGATCTGGGTCTCGACTGGGGCGATGTCGACTGCGTGATCCAGATGGGGGCGCCCAAGGGTTCGTCGCGGCTGCTCCAGCGTATCGGTCGCGCCAACCACCGACTCGACGAACCGAGCCGGGCGCTGATCGTGCCGGGCAATCGCTTCGAATATCTCGAGGCGCGCGCCGCACTCGACGCGGTCGAGGCGGGCGAGCGCGATGCCGACCGCTTCCGCCCCGGCGCGCTCGACGTGCTGGCGCAGCATGTCATGGCCCTCGCGTGCGCGGCACCCTTCCGCGAGGAGGATCTGCTCGCCGAAATCCGCGGTGCACAGCCCTATCGCTGGATCGACGCGGCGATCTTTACGCGTCTGCTCGGCTTCGTGCGCGACGGCGGTTATGCGCTCAAAAGCTATGACCGCTTCCGCCGCCTGGTGCCCGACGGGCAGGGCGGCTGGCGCATCGCGCATCCCCGGCTGGCGGCGCAGCACAGGCTCAACGCCGGGATCATCGTCGACGCCCCGACGCTCGACGTGCGCTTCAAGAACGGACGACGCCTTGGCAGCGTCGAGGAATATTTCGCGAGCACGCTGACCGCGGGCGACACCTTCGCTTTCGCCGGCCTCAGCCTCGAGGTCGAGGCGATCCGCGACACCGACCTCATCGTGCGCGCAACGACGCGTCCGGCGCGTATTCCCTCCTATGTCGGGGCGCGGATGGCGCTGTCGACGCGGCTCGCCGACCGGGTGCGCGCCTTCCTGGCCGATCCGGCGAGCTGGCAGCGTTTTCCCCAGGATGTGCGCTTCTGGCTCGAGATGCAGGCGCTGCGCTCGGTGCTGCCGCGCCCCGGCGAGCTGCTCGTCGAAACCTTCCCGCACGAGGGCGCGCATTATCTTGTCTGCTATCCGTTCGAGGGGTGGAACGCGCACCAGTCGCTTGGAATGCTGCTGTCGAAACGGATGGAGCGCGCAGGGCTCCAGCCGCTCGGCTTCGTCGCTTCCGACTATGCGCTCGCGCTCTGGTCGCTGAAGCCGGTCGCGCATCCCGAGGCGCTGTTCGACGCGACCATATTGGAAGGCGAGTTCGTCGAATGGGTCGAAAATTCGCACCTCCTGAAGCGCGCCTTCCGCGAGGTTGCGGTGATCGGGGGACTGATCGAGCGGCAGCATCCCGGCAAGCGCAAGACGGGCAAGCAGGTTACCTTTTCGACTGACCTCATCTTCGACGTCCTGCGCAAATATGAACCCGATCATCTGCTGATCGAGGCCGCGTGGGCCGACGCGCGCGAGCGGCTCACCGACGTCGCGCGGCTCGGCGACCTGCTCGACCGCGCCGCGGGGACGATGGTGCACCAAAGGCTCGATCGGATCAGCCCGCTCGCGATTCCGGTGCTGGTGCTGATCGGGCGCGAAAATGTCGCGGCCTCGGACCTCGACGACGCGCTGCTCGGCGAGCTCGCCGATACGCTAGCGGCGACCGCGATGGGGCGCGAATGACGGGGTTGGTCGCACGATTGCTGAAAATCGCGAAGAGGCGTATTATGAGCGTATAACAATAAAGAGAGGATGCCGCCATGAAGCATAAGGTGCCTCGTCCCGCGCTGATGGCGTTGTTGCTCGCCGCACCGCTGTTGATGGGATCGGCCCAGCCTGCCGGCGCGCCGGCGGCGCCCGCAGCACCTGCTGTTCCACCGGCCGCCGCGGATCCAACTCCCGATATGGTCGTCGATCCCGCAACCGGCGCGCTCATTCCCTTCATTCAGCCTTTCGATCTTGATGCGACGCGGCGTATGGCGGTAGAGGTCACGATCGGCGGGCAGGGGCCTTTTTCGTTCCTCGTCGATACCGGCGCCGAACGGACCGTGATCGCCCGCGAACTGGCCGCCCGACTCAAGCTGGCGCCGGGCGAACAACTCCGGCTGGCGACCATCGGCGGCTCTGCGACCGTCCCCAGCTTTCGGGTCGCCGCCCTGCAAATGACCGACCTTGAGATGACCGGCTTGGTCGCGCCCGCCTTCTACGGTCGCCATATTGGCGCCGCCGGCCTGATCGGCGTCGACATGCTCGAAGACCGGCGCGTCCTGATCGACTTTCGCAAGCAGCACATGGAGATACTGGCAACGCGCAAGCGTGCTGCACCGATTATCCGCGACGACGACGCCATTGTCGTTACCGCGCGCAATGCTGCGGGCCGCCTTATCCTGTCCGACGCCCGGCTCGATGGAAAGCGCATTGACCTCATCGTCGATACGGGCGCGCAGACGAGCGTCGGAAATCTGGCGTTGCAGCGGCTGGTTGCGGCGAGGCGTGCCAACCGCGTGCCCTTTGTCGAGACTACGCTGAGCGCCGTGACTGGCGAGGCGGTCCCTGCGACGCGGACGGCGATCAAGCGCATTACGGTCAAGGGTCTGGACATCAACGACTTGCCCGTTAGCTTCGCTGACAGCCAAGCCTTTCGCGCGCTGGGTCTTGATGACCGGCCGGCGTTGCTGCTGGGGATGGACAGCATGTCACTGTTTGACCGGATCGAGATCGATTTCCCCAATCGCCGCGTCGTCTTCGATTTGCCGAGCGGGGCGAACCGCGCGACCGGCCAGCGTTTCGCGCTCAACAATGCGGCGCGCGGGAGCTAACAAAGCGATCGGTCCGCGGCGCTTGCCCGCGGCGGGATAGCGCGCCATAGCGGCGCGATGCCGCCCGCGCCCGCCTTCGACTTTGCCGGCCAGACCTTTCACCTGCTTGCCGAACGGGCGCTGTTCTGGCCGCGGCACGGGGCGCTGATCGTCGCCGACCTGCATCTGGAAAAGGCGAGCTGGTATGCGGCGCACGGTCAGCCGCTGCCGCCCTATGACAGCCAGGACACGCTCGACCGCCTGACCGATCTGGCGCGGCGGACGCGCGCGCGCGCCGTCTGGTGTCTCGGCGACAGTTTTCATGATCGAACCGCTGACGAGCGCATCGCGCCGGCGACGGCGGATCGGCTGCGCGCGCTGGCGGCGATGACCGAACTCGTCTGGGTCGCCGGCAATCACGACGGGCTGACCGCCGGGGCATGGGGCGGGACGATCGCCGACGCGCTTTGCGTCGATGGCATCATGCTGCGCCACCAATGCTGCCTGGACGAGGCGCGGCCCGAGATATCGGGGCATTTCCACCCCAAGCTGCGACTGCAGCTTCGCGGCCGCCCCGTCTCGCGCCCCTGCTTTGCGCATGACGCCAAGCGCTTGATCCTGCCCGCCTTTGGCAGCCTGACCGGCGGCCTTGACGTATTCGCCCCGGCGATCGCTGCCAATTTCGCCGGTTCCTATCATGCGGCGCTGAATGCGCAGGGGCGGCTGCTCGCCTTTCCCTCGACCGCTGCGACCCGCGATGACGCTACGGCAAGCAAAAGGGCGGCGACGCGATAGCGGCCCGCGGCGGCGTATAGCGCCTTGGCCGGGCTGTGGCCAAAAAGCATCACCCGTCCAAAAACGTCGAAAAAGCAGGGGTCTCGCTGGATCGGGCCGCCAATTGCGGTATGACATCAGGGCAACGAAAAAAGAAATTATCTGAGAGGAGTGCCCAAAGTGACATCATCTTCCCTACTGAATGCCCGTCTGCTTCGCACGACCGCGCTGGGCGTGTCGATTGCCGTCGCGGCCGTCTCGGCGCCCGCCTTTGCGCAGGATGCCACCACCGATAATGCCGAAGACACCGCCAATGCGATCGTCGTGACCGCGCAGGGCCGTTCGCAGCTGCTGTCGGACGTGCCGGTCGCCATTTCGGCGGTCAGCGCCGAAACGCTGCAGAACAGCGGCGCCAACGACATTCGCCAGCTCAACCAGGTGGCGCCGTCGCTGCTCGTCTCGTCGACGGGCTCGGAAGCCAATGGTTCGGCGCGTATCCGCGGCATCGGCACCGTCGGCGACAACCCGGGTCTCGAAAGCTCGGTTCCGGTCTTCATCGACGGCGTCTATCGCTCGCGTTCGGGCATCGGCCTCAACGAACTGGGTGAGATCGACCGTGTCGAAGTCCAGCGCGGCCCGCAGGGCACGCTCGGCGGGCGCAACTCGTCGGCCGGCCTGATCAGCATCTATTCGAAAAAGCCCGACTTCACCTTCGGCGCCAGCGGCGAAATCACCTATGGCAACTATGACTATTGGCGCCTGAGCGGCAGCGTTACCGGCCCGATCACCGACAAGGTCGCGGCGCGCCTCGACGGCGTGTGGGTGAAGCGCGACGGCTTCCTGCGCGACACGACGAACAACACCGACGTCAACAACCGCGACCGCTATTTCCTGCGCGGCCAGCTGTTGTTCGAACCGACCGACGCGCTGTCGATCCGCTTGATCGCCGACTATACCTATCGCAACGAAAAATGCTGCGGCGCGATCTATGTCGACAACAGCGTCAACCCGTACATCGGCAATCTCAACAATCCGGGCGTTCCCGCGAGCGCGACGACCAACAATATCGTCCAGGTGCTGAATGATCTGGGCCAGCCGCTCAGCGCTTTCAACCAAGGCTATAGCCGTGACCTTTCGGTCAGCGCGGGCCGCAGCTTCGCCGGCAAGACGAAGGATTATGGCTTCTCGGGCCAGATCGACTGGGATCTGGGCGGCGCAACGCTGACGTCGATCACCGCCTATCGCGAATATCGATCGGGCCAAGCCGGCGACCTCGACTATGGCGCGGTCGATATCCTCTATCGCGCGCCCAGCGACGACGCCTATCGCCAGTTCCACACCTTCACGCAGGAACTTCGCCTGCAGGGTGAAGCGTTCGACGGCAAGCTCGACTGGCTTGTCGGCGGCTTCTACGCCAACGAAAAGCTGACCGTTCGCGACAATCTGCGCTTCGGCACCGAATATGGCAAATTCGCCGCCTGCCGCCTGGTGACCGGATCGACGCTGGTGCCCTTCTATGACCCGACCACGGCCAATTGCCTCAGCGCCGGCGGACAGGGCGCCCTGACCGGCGGTTTAGTTCCGAATGTTTCCGCCGCTGTCGGATCGCTGATTGTTGCCGGTGTCAACAATCTGGCATCGATCAGCGATCGGGGCAGCACCGATGACATTTACCGTCAGAACGATCGCAACTGGGCGTTGTTCACCCACAATATCTTTCACATCACCGACAAGCTCGATTTCACCTTCGGCGTTCGTTACACTAACGACCGGAAGAAATTCAACGCGAGCTTCACGAACGACAACAGCGCCTGCGTTGCCAATCAGGCGCTGTTCGAACCGCTCCTGAACAGCCCGCTGGCCGCCACCGCAGCAGGCATTCTGGGCCTGTCCTGCCAGGGCAATTCGACGTCCGAGCTGGACGGTGTGTCGATCAACGACAAGCGAAGCGAGGACGAATGGACCGGGACGGCGATCCTGTCGTACAAGCCGGTCGACGACCTGATGGTCTACGCCAGTTTCTCGCGCGGCTACAAGGCGGGCGGTTTCAACCTCGACCGTTCGGCGCTGAAAAGCCCGGTGATCCTGGACGGAGCCAATTCCAGCTCGAGCTTCGCCGCCGTCGGCGGCGCGCAGGCGCTGGTCAGCAATCTGCAGTTCGATCCCGAACTGGTGAACAATTACGAGCTGGGTGCGAAATATTCGACCGGTCCGTTCGGAATTGGACTGACCTTCTTCCGGTCGGATTTCAAGAATTTCCAGCTCAATACGTTCAACGGCAGCGTGTTCATCGTCCAGACGGTCAACGGCTGTTCGGCTGATCTTGCCGGCGGCGACCGCGACCAGAGCAAGTTCATCGGCGCGCCCAATTACAACGCAGGCGCCGCCGCCACAGGCGTGTGCCCGACGGACGATGTGAGCTGGGGGGTACGGACCCAGGGCTTCGAGCTAGAGGCTTCGCTGGTTCCCGCGCGCAATTTCCGCATGAGCGCCGGTCTTACCTATGCGAAGACCAAATATCGCAGCAATCTGGTCGGCAACTCTTCGGGCGCTCCGCTCGATCAGGCGCTGCGCCTGCTGCCGGGCAGCAATCTGTCGAACGCGCCCGAACTGGTCGCGACTGGCAGCGTCGCCTGGACGCCCGAAATCGGCAGCAGCGGCCTGACCGGCCTCGTCTATATCGATGGTCGCATGACCAGCGATTACAACACGGGTTCGGACCTCTTCCCGCAGAAGGCGCAGGACGGCTATGCGATCTTCAACGCGCGCGTCGGCGTTCGCGGCCCCGACGAAAAGTGGGGCATCGAATTCTGGGCGCAGAACCTGTTCAACAAGCAATATGCGCAGGTCGCGTTCAACTCGCCCTTCCAGGAAGGTGGCACGTCGACCGGAACCGCGTTCGCCGATCCGCAATATCCGGGCGGACGTCAGATCTTCTCGCAGTTCCTTGCCGAACCGCGCACCTATGGCGTGACGCTGCGCGGCAAGTTCTGATCGCGTAACATCCGGCCGGCTTGTCCGGCCGGATAACGGACCGCCCGCTTGCCGAATGGCAGGCGGGCGGTTCTTTTTTGTGGAACCTTTGCGCCGACCCTGCATAGGCTGGGGGCATGTTCGCGATCGACTCCCTGCTCGTAAAAATCGCGCTGATCGGCGTGATCGGCATCGGCGCCCAATGGGTGGCGTGGCGGACCAACAAACCCGCGATCGCGCTGATGCTCGTCGCCGGCATATTGGCGGGGCCGGTGCTCGGCCTGATCGATCCGGTGCGCGATTTCGGCGCGCTGCGCGAACCGATGATCAAGCTCGCCGTCGCGGTGATCCTGTTCGAAGGCGGATTGAGCCTCAAGTTCCGCGAACTGCGCCAGGCGGGAACCGCGGTCTTCATGCTCGTCTTCATCGGCGTGCCCGTCGGCTGGGCGCTCGGCACCGCCGCGGCCTATTATGGCGCGGGCCTGCCGTTCGAGCTCGCGGCGCTGTTCGGCGGGGTGATGGTGGTGACGGGGCCGACCGTGATCGCGCCGATGCTCCGCTCGCTCAACATCGCGCCGCGCGTCAAGAATATGCTCAAGTGGGAAGGGATTGTGAACGATCCGATCGGCGCGCTGCTCGCGGTCGGTATCTACAGCTACATCACCCACGGCGGCGCCGATGCGAATAGCGTGAGCATCGTCACCGACGTCGTCGCGGCGAGCGTGCTGGCGATCCTGATCGGCGGTGCGGCCGGTTTCCTGCTGACCTGGGCCTTTCCGCGCGGCTGGGTACCCGAATATCTGAAGGCGCCGGTGCTGCTGACGACGGTGATCGCGGTCTTCGTGCTTTCGGACCTCATCATGCACGAAACGGGGCTGATCACCGTCACCGTGATGGGCGTCGTGATGGCGAACCGCGAAACCTATTCGACCCGCTCGCTGCAACGCTTCAAGGAGGATCTGACCGTCGTTCTGGTGTCGGGCGTCTTCATCATCCTGTCGGCGACGCTCAACTGGGACGTGGTGAAGAATTTCCAGTTCCGCTTCCTGATCTTCCTCCTTCTGCTGCTCTTCGTCGTGCGCCCGCTGACGATCATGACCGCGCTGCTCTTCACGCGCATCCCGCTGAAGGAGCGGTTGTTCGTCGCCTGGATCGCCCCGCGCGGGATCGTCGCGGTCGCGGTGACGGGCCTCTTCGCGCTGCGCCTCACCGACTATGGCGTGCCGGGGGCGGAGGCGCTGGTGCCCTTGGGCTTCGGCGTCGTCATTGCGACGATCTTTGCGCATGGCTTTACCGCCGGAACCTTCGCGCGCTGGCTTGGGCTCGATCAGGGCAAGGGCGACGGCGTCCTGCTCGTCGGGGCGAACAGCTGGACGATCGCCTTCGCGCAGTTCGTCAAGGAACAGGATCGCGGCGTGATGATCGCCGACGCCAGCAAGTTCGCGCTACGCCGCGCGCGGCGCGCCGACATTCGCGTCTATCACGGCGACATATTGGACGAAGTGCACGAGGACGCGATCGACATGGGCCAGTATCAGCAGCTCATCGCTGCGACCGACAATGACAGCTATAACGCGCTGGTGTGCGGCGAGCTGGCGCCCGAGATCGGCCACGACCGCGTCAGCCGCGTCGCGGGCGAGGCGACCGGCGCGAGCCAGCGGCTCGGGCGCGTGTTCACCATCGGCGGCACCACGATCGACACGCAGCTCGACCGGCTCCACGCCGGATGGACCTTCGGTCGCACCCGGATCACCGAAAAATTCCCCTATGCCGACTTCGTGGCGCGGATGAAGGCGTCGGGGGGCGACAGCCTGATGGTGGTCAAGGCGTCGGGCGACCTTGCGATCTTCTCGACCCGCCACCGCCCGACGGTAGAGGCCGGCGATACGGTGTGGACCTTCGTTCCGCCCGATGACCCGAAGGCGCGCCGCGAGGCGAAGGAAGCGCCCGCGGCGGCCTGACGGTCCGGTGTCAGCGCGCGCGCGCGGCCTGATGCGCGATGTCGGTCATCAGCTTGCGGAACAGCACCGCGCCCGCGGTCCCCGATGCCTTCAGCGCGCGCTCGCATTCCAGCAGCCGCGTCATCAGCCGCGCAACGCGCACCGAATCCCAGATGTGCAGCTGCGCCGTCACCGCATCACGCTCTTTCCAGAATACGCCGCTGCTTTTCGCCGCGACCACCGTCGCCGGGTGCGCGCCGGCATCGACCTCGGCGCGCAGCCTGGCGAGCTGCATCGCGCGGATCGCCAGTGCGCGGATGATGCGGATCTCGGCAACGCCGACCGCCGCCGCCTGGGCCAGCATGTCGGGCAGGTCGCGCAGCTTGCCGCCGAGCGTGACGTTGATACAGGCGCTGACATCCTCTTCGTGCGTCGCGGCGCCCAGCGCGGCGATGTCGGCCGGCGTGACCTGCCGCTGCCGGTCGGGACCGGCGTCGAGGTAGAGCGCGATCTTCTCGATCTCGCGGCGCATCAGCGCCTGATCGCCCGAGACGAGATCGACGAGCAATTGCGCCTCGGCATTGGCAACCCGCAATCCTTGCGCCGCCGCCGCCTCCAGCGCGATGCCGACGAGCGCGCGGCGGTCGGGCTGGTAGCAGATGGCGGCGACGGCATGATCGGCGCCCTCGACCAGCTTGACGAGCTTCGATCGCGCGGTGACCGAGGCGCCGGTCGCGATTACCGGGTTGAGCACGCTGTCCGCGCCGAGCAGCGCCTCGACGGCGGCGAGGCAATCGTCGCCGCCGCCCGAAATCTCGAGCCGGATCACGCGCGCCGGCGAAAAGAGCGACATCGACGCCGCTTCGGCGGCGAGCAGCGCGCCGTCCTGTGCCATCTGGCCCGATGTCAGATCGACCCGCTCGGCCTCCTTGCCCGCCAGCGCGATCAGATGCGCCGCGACGCTTTCCATCGTCGCATCGTCGGGGCCGGTCAGCAGGATGAAACGGACCGCGGGATCGAGGCGGCTGAGGCGTTCGAGTTCGCCGGGCTTGACCGACTTCATGCCGGTCAGGGCGCCGGGGCGGACGGCGCCGGCTGGCCGCCGCCGCGGTCGGCGAAGACCGCCAGCCGCGCGACGATCTGGTCGGCGATTCCCGACGCGAGCCGCTCGAGCGTCGTCGATTCGGCGGCGATCGTCGAATATTCGCTGCCGACGACGTCGATCCCGCCGTCCTGCGCCGCGGTCGCGTCGAGCAGCACTTCGCCGCTGGCCGCATCGACGAGCTGATAGCGGGCGCGCAGCGTCCGCCGCTCGCGCGTCACGGCATCGTCGGAGCGGACGCCGAGGCCTGTGATCGAATCCTCGAGCCGCACGTCGAGGCGCAGCCGCTGGCCCGCGCCATGGCCGCCCTGCGTCGCCTGCAACCGGTCGCGCAGCGCGTTGCGGACGAGCCAGCCATTATGCCCCTCGATCGGCGCGACATCGACGTCGGCCAACACCTGCGCCACCGCGCCCTTGCTGCCGTTCGCATAGAGCGGCCGGAGCCCGCAGCCGCCAAGAAGCAGCGAAGCGGCGACGAGCGAGGAGGTGAGCAGGCGTTTCATGTCAGGGAACGATATTCACCAGTCGGTCGGGAACGACAATCACCTTTTTGGGTGCGGCGCCGCCGAGCAGCTCGGCGATGCGCGGGCGGGCGAGCGCCGCGGCCTCGAGCGCGGCCTTGTCGGCGCCCTTCGCGGCGGTCATCGTGTCGCGCAGCTTGCCGGCGATCTGGATCGCGATCGTCACCTCGTCATCGACGAGAAGCGCCGGGTCGGCGGCGGGCCAGGCGGCGTCGGCGATCATCGTGGTCGTCCGCTGCGCCGCGGGCAGCGCCGCCCAGGCCTCTTCGGCCAGATGCGGCATCATCGGCGCGACGAGCAGGATCAGCGTCCGGCACGCTTCGGCGCGGGTAGCCGAGGGCTTCGCCTTTTCGATATCGTTGGCAAGCGCGTGGATCTTGGCCACCGCCTTGTTGAAGCCGAGCGATTCGATGTCGGCGGCAACGCCCGCGATCGCCTGGTGCAGCTTGCGCGCCAGCGCCTTGTCCTCGCCGCCGTCGCCGACATTGTCGGTGTCGCCGAACAGGCGCCACAAGCGCTGGACGAAGCGCCACGCACCCTCGATCCCGGCCTCGCTCCACGGCAGATCGCGCTCGGGCGGGCTGTCGGAGAGCATGAACCAGCGCGCGGCGTCGGCGCCATATTGGTCGAGGATGGCGTCGGGATCGACGACATTCTTCTTCGACTTCGACATCTTGATGACCCGGCCGACCTCGACCGGCGCGCCATCGGCTTCCAGCGTCGCGCCGTCGGCGGTGCGCACCACCTCGTCGGGGGTGAAGAAGAGGGGGGGCAGACCCTCGCCTTGCGCACGGCTGTAGGTTTCGTGCGTCACCATCCCCTGCGTGAACAGGCTGGCGAAGGGCTCCTTGATGTCGATCATCCCCAGCTTGTTGAGCGCGCGCGTCCAGAAGCGCGCGTAGAGCAGGTGAAGGATCGCATGCTCGATGCCGCCGATATATTGATCGACGGGCAGCCAGCGGCGGATGACATCGGGATCGAACGGCCGGTCGGCCGGTGCCGACGCGAAGCGCAGGAAATACCACGACGAATCGACGAAGGTGTCGAGCGTATCGGTCTCGCGCACCGCCTCGCCGCCGCATGTCGGGCAAGCGACATGCTTCCACGTCGGATGGCGGTCGAGCGGATTGCCGGGCACCGAGAAATCGGCATCCTCGGGCAGTACGACCGGCAACTGATCCTTCGGCACCGGCACGAGGCCGCAGGCCGGGCAATGGATGAAGGGGATCGGCGTCCCCCAGTAACGCTGGCGCGAGACGCCCCAGTCGCGCAGGCGCCAGACGGTCGTGCCCTTGCCCCAGCCTTCATGCTCGGCGCGCGCGATGATCGCGGCCTTCGCCTCGTCGATGCTCATCCCGTCGAGGAAGTGGCTGTTCACGAGGCGGCCGGGGCCGGTATAGGCTTCGTCGCCCGTGAAATGCTGGCCGACATGCTCGCCATCGGCGATCACGCGGTGAACGGGCAGATCATATTTGCGCGCAAAGTCGAGGTCGCGCTGGTCGTGCGCGGGACAGCCGAAGATCGCGCCCGTGCCATAATCCATCAGCACATAATTCACGACCCAGATCGGCAGATGCCAGTCGGGATCGAGCGGATGCTGCACCGACAGGCCGGTGTCGAAGCCTATCTTCTCCGCGGTTTCGAGCTGTTCGGCCGACGTTCCTTGACGGCGGCACTCCTCGATGAACGCGGCAAGGCGCGGCGCATCCTTGGCGAGCGACTCGGCCAGCGGATGGTCGGGCGAAATCGCGGCAAAGCTGGCGCCGTATAGCGTGTCGGGGCGCGTCGTGAAGACGTCGAAGCCCGGCGCGCCGCCCGCCAGCTTGAAACTGAATTCCAGGCCCTGCGACTTGCCGATCCAGTTTTCCTGCATCAGCCGCACCTTGTCGGGCCAATGGTCGAGGCTCTTGAGGCCGTCGAGCAGTTCGTCGGCGAAGTCGGTGATCTTCAGGAACCACTGCGAGAGCTTCTTCTTCTCGACCAGCGCGCCCGAACGCCAGCCGCGCCCGTCGATCACCTGCTCGTTGGCGAGCACGGTCATGTCGACGGGGTCCCAGTTGACGTAGCTTTCCTTGCGCGTGACCAGCCCGTGCGCGAACAGGTCGAGGAACAGCGCCTGTTCCTGCCCGTAATAATCGGGCTCGCACGTCGCGAGTTCGCGGCTCCAGTCGATCGCGAGGCCGAGGCGCTTCAATTGCGCGCGCATCGCCGCGATATTGTCGCGCGTCCAGCCGCCGGGATGGACGCCCTTTTCCATCGCGGCATTTTCGGCCGGCATGCCAAAGGCGTCCCAGCCCATCGGATGCAGCACGTCATGTCCGGTCATCCGCTTGAAGCGCGCGAGCACGTCGCCCATCGCATAGTTGCGGACATGCCCCATGTGGATGCGTCCCGACGGATAGGGGAACATCTCGAGGATATAGGCCTTTGGCTTATCCGAACTGTCGGTCGTCGCAAAGCTGTTCGCGGCGTCCCATGCCGCCTGCCAGCGGGCGTCGGCGGCGAGGGCGCCAAAGCGCGTTTCGCGGGTCATTTGGTCGGTTACCCCGTTTGTCAAAATACCATCGATCAAAATAATGTGTCCCCGCCCTTCGACTGCCCGCAGGACGGGCGCTCAGGATAAACTTCAGCCAAAGGCTGGAAGCGGGGGCCCATCACCTGCCGTTCAAATCCGGAACAACCGGAGATGGATCCCCGCCTTCGCGGGGAAACACCGAAATCCGAAACTCAGCCCTTGATCGCGCTGCGGCGCAGGTCGCGGGCGCGGGTGAGGATGATTTCTTCCAGCTTCTGCACCGTCGCGGCCTGAACCGGCGCGTCGACCCAGGTACCGTTCTGGGCGACCTGGCGCAGCGCGGCGACGCGCAGCGCATCGGCGCGCAGGTCGCGGTCGAGGATCGACACGGTCACCTTCATGCGCTCATTCGGATTGCCGGGGTTCGCATACCAGTCGGTGATGATCACCCCGCCCGAGCTGTCGGCCTGGAGCAGCGGCATGAACGACAGGGCGTCGAGCGACGCGCAGATCGGAAGAGCGTCGTGTAGGGAAAGAGTGTAGATCTCGGTGGTCGCCGT
>OFTY01000822.1_pt1 | contig 17593 bp, 8 predicted proteins | sample 1775061 | NCBI WGS metagenome assembly OFTY01 (sample SAMN08195773, study PRJEB24354) | sludge metagenome | isolation source: sludge from phenol fed wastewater aerobic bioreactor B | place: India: Nagpur | collected 2016-09-16 | reverse complement strand
CAGCAGGACGGCTTCCTGCCCTATGTCGAGGACGGCACCGTCACCCTGGTCGGCGCGACCACCGAGAATCCGAGCTTCGAGCTCAACGCCGCGGTGCTCAGCCGCGCCCAGGTGCTGATCCTCCACCGGCTCGATCCCGCCGCGCTGACGCGCCTGCTCGATCGGGCCGAGGCTGTCGAGGAACGCCCCCTGCCCCTCACTCCCGATGCACGCGACGCGCTGGTGGCGAGCGCGGACGGCGACGGGCGCTTCCTGCTCAACCAGGCCGAGACTCTGTTCGCCGTCCATTTCGAGCAGCCGCTCGATCCCGCCGGCCTGTCGAGCTTCCTCCAGCGCCGCGTCGCGGTCTATGACAAGGATCGCGAGGGGCATTACAACCTGATCTCCGCGCTGCACAAAGCGGTGCGCGGCAGCGATCCCCAGGCGGCGCTCGACTATCTCGCGCGCACGCTCTTCGTGCTGCGCCGGCTGGTGCGCATGGCGGTGGAGGATATCGGCCTGGCCGATCCCAACGCGCTGGTCCAGTGCCTCGCGGCCAAGGACAGCTACGAGTTCCTCGGCTCGCCCGAAGGCGAGCTGGCGATCGCCCAGGCCTGTCTCTATGTCGCCACCGCGCCGAAATCGAACGCGGCCTATGTAGCGCAGAAGGCGGCATGGCGCGCGGCGAAGGAGACCGGCTCGCTGATGCCGCCGCAGAACATCCTCAACGCCCCCACCCGGCTGATGAAGGACATCGGCTATGGCAAGGGCTATACCTATGACCATGACGCCGAAGGCGGCTTCTCGGGCGACGACTACTGGCCCGAGGAGATGGCGCCGCAGACCTTCTACACCCCCACCGATCGCGGCCATGAGAAGCGCATCGCCGAGCGGCTGGCCTGGCTGGTGCGCTCGATCCGCAAGCGGGCGCCGATCGATTCCAACGGTTGCGTCGATGTCGTGACGCGGGCGGCGTGGGACAAGCGCACTTCGCTGTTCGTCATGCAGTGCATCTTCGCCATGTTCGCCGACAGCGTGGGACTGATCGACGACCGGGGATTTCTGCGCCTGCTGGAAAGCTATCGCGGAATGGCGGATCGCTTTCATGTCAGCGCGGCGGACTTCTTTCGCCGCATGGACAGCGGCGGACATTGCTCAGCGGTTCGCCAGGATCTGCGCCGTTTCAACGGCGGCCTGTTCAAGGAAGAGGCGGCCGTGCCGGTGACGGAGGCGGAGCTGGAGGCTCTGATCGCCGCCGCCCAGCGCGACTGGGCTTCGGTCGAGCCGGCGATTTTCGGCGCCTTGCTGGAACAGGCGCTGGACCCGACGGAGCGCGGCGAGCTGGGCGCCCACTATACGCCCAAGGCCTATGTGCGGCGGCTGGTCGAGGCGACGATCATGGAGCCGCTGCGCGCCGAGTGGGAGGCGGTCGCGGGGCTGGCGGTCGGTCATTACGCCAGCGGCGACGTCGTGCGGGCGCGTCGCGCCATGCGCGAGTTCCACCATGCGCTGTGCACGACGCGGGTGCTGGACCCCGCCTGCGGCACCGGCAACTTCCTCTATGTGGCCATGGACATGATGAAGGATCTCGAGAGCGAGGTTCTGACCGCCCTGACCGATCTGGGGGACGCCCAAACGGCGCTCGGCCTGGAGGGGCATACCGTCAGCCCTGAACAGTTCTGGGGGTTGGAGAAGAATGTCCACGCTGTCTGGATCGCCGAGATGGTGATGTGGATCGGCTATCTGCAATGGCACTTCAGAAACGCCGGCGACGCCAAGCCGACCGAACCGATCCTGCGAAACTTCAACTGCATCCAGCATATGGACGCGCTGCTGACGTGGACGCGCGAAGAACTGGTGCGCGACGAACAGGGGCGGCCGCTTACCCACGCGCGGGTATTGAGCCGAGGCGGCGGTCTCTCGGCGGTTGTGGCGCACGAGGAGAGAGAAGTTACGCGATATATTGATCCGCGCCCTACGGTCTGGCCGACGGCGCACTTCATCATCGGCAATCCGCCCTTCATCGGGGGCAAGGACGTGCGCGGCGAACTGGGCGACGGCTATGTCGACGCCCTGTGGCGGGTGCGGCAGGGGCGGTTCCGCTCGGCGGACCTGGTCACAGCCTGGTGGGACCGCGCAGCGGAGATCCTGACGGCTAAAAACAGCACGCTGAGACGGTTCGGCTTCATCACCACCAACTCGATCACCCAGACCTTTTCTCGGCGCGTGCTGGAGCATCATCTGAACGGCGCGCCGTCGATGCGTCTGACCTTCGCCATCCCAGACCATCCGTGGATCAAGGGCTCCGACCGCGCCGACGTGCGCATCGCCATGACCGTGGCTGAGCGCGGCGAGCCGAATGGTCAGGGCCGCCTGCTGACGGTGGTCGATGAGTTGATGGGCGAAGCCGAGACGCCGGAGATCCTCTTTTGCGAACAGCGCGGCGATATCGGGCCGGGCCTGAATATCGGTCTTCCCCTCACCGAGGCGCAGCCGCTCAAGGCCAATGCCCTGCTGTGCTCGCCGGGGGTGAAGCTGCATGGTGCGGGCTTCATGGTGTCGCCGGAACGGGCGGAGCAGTTGCTGGCGGCGTCCAATGACGAGGCGGAAAATCCGATCCGCGCGTACCGCAACGGACGCGATCTGGCGTCACGACCGCGCGGCGTGAAGGTGATCGACCTGTTCGGCTGGAGCGAGGAAGAGGCGCGTCGCAGTCACCCCGCCGTCTTCCAGCATCTGTTGGAGGCGGTGAAGCCCGAGCGTGACCGCAACAATCGCGCCGCCTATCGCGACAACTGGTGGATGTTCGGCGAGCCGCGCAGCGAGTTCCGCCCGGCGTTGGAGGGGCTGTCCCGCTATATCGCCACGGTGGAGACGGCCAAGCACCGGTGGTTCCGTTTTCTGGACGCGGACATCCTGCCGGACAACGCCCTGATCGCCGTCGCCTCGGACAATCCGCGCATCCTGGGCGTGCTGTCGTCGCATGTGCATGGGGTTTGGGCCCTGGCGCGCGGCGGGCGGCTGGAGGATCGGCCCGTCTATAACAAGAAGGCCTGCTTCGACGCCTTTCCCTTTCCGGATCTGAACAGCGCCGCAGGAGAGGAGATCGGCGTTCTGGCCGAAGAGATCGATGACCGTCGCCGTCAGGTTCTTAGCCAGCACGAGGATCTGACGATGACCGGGCTCTACAATGTCCGGCGTCGCCTTCAGGAAGGCGGCGAACTGACCGGGAGCGAGCGCGATCTCTATGATCGCGGTCAGATCGGCTTGCTGCATCATCTGCACGAGCGGCTGGATCAGCAGGTCGCGTCGGCTTACGGCTGGCGCGACGGCATGACGGATCAAGCGACGCTCAGCGCCCTGCTGGAACTGAACCGTGCGCGGCGAGTGCAGGAGGAGAAGGGCGAGATCCGTTTCCTGCGACCGAGCTATCAAGCGGGACGGATCAAGTCGTCCGCACGCGCCGTGCAGATCGAGGCGCCGTTGGACAGGATGAGAACGCGAGCGCCGTTGCCTGATGCGCCTGCGGTCCTGGCGGGCGTGTTGCTGGAAGAGCTTCGTCGCGAAGGGCGGCCGCTGCAGCCGCTGGAGCTGGCGCGTCGCTTCGACGGGCGGATCGGTCGCCGCAAGACGGACCGGATCGAACAGACCTTGGCGGTTCTGGCGGTGGCGGGGTCGGTCCAGCACACGGACGAGGGCTGGTTCTCGCCGCGACGACACTGATTTGGCCTAGCCGTGGGACGCGGCGATCATTAAGTCGTCTAAGGGCGGTTCCGGCGGGACCGCCCTTTGCTTTACCGAAGAATTCCAGCCTCGATCGGCGGCGCTTTCGCGCGACGCCTCGGGGAAACGAGATGACGATGCTTGAGAAGACGTTCGAACCCAAGGCCGCCGAGCCGCGCATCTACGCCCAGTGGGAGGACAGCGGCCTGTTCGCCCCGCGCGCGGCCAAGCCGACTGACGGCGCCGCCGACGCCTATTCGATCGTCATTCCGCCGCCGAACGTAACGGGCAGCCTGCACATCGGCCACGCCCTGAACAACACGCTTCAGGACATCCTGGCCCGCTATCACCGCATGAAGGGCAAGGCCGTCCTGTGGCTGCCGGGCACCGACCACGCGGGCATCGCCACCCAGATGGTCGTCGAGCGCAAGCTGGCCGCCGAGGGCAACATCGGCCGCCGCGACATGGGCCGCGACGCCTTCATCGAGAAGGTGTGGGAGTGGAAGGCCGAGTCCGGCGGGACCATCGTGCGCCAACTGCGCCGTCTGGGTTCGTCCTGCGACTGGTCGCGCGAGCGCTTCACCCTGGACGAGGGGCTGAACGCCGCCGTCCGCAAGGTCTTCGTGCAACTGCACAAGGACGGCCTGATCTATCGCGACAAGCGGCTGGTGAACTGGGATCCGCATTTCCAGACCGCCATCAGCGACCTTGAGGTCGAGCAGAAGGAGGTCGACGGCGCCTATTGGCACTTCGCCTATCCGCTGGCCGACGGCGTGACCTATCAGCATCCGATCGCCTTTGATGATGCCGGCAAGGCGACCGAGTTCGAGACGCGCGACTTCATCGTTGTCGCCACGACGCGGCCCGAGACCATGCTGGGCGACACCGGCGTGGCGGTTCACCCGGAGGATGAGCGCTATACGGGTCTGGTCGGCAAGTTCGTGACCCTGCCGATCACCGGCCGCCGCGTGCCGATCGTGGCAGACGACTATGCCGATCCGACCAAGGGGTCGGGCGCGGTCAAGATCACGCCTGCCCATGATTTCAACGATTTCGGCGTTGGAAAGCGTGCGGGACTTGAAGCGCTGAACGTCATGGACGCCTCCGGCCGCATCACCGCCGCCGACACGCCCGACGTGCCCGCGGAATACGAGGGCATGGACCGCTTCGCCGCGCGCAAGGCCATCGTCGCCCGCGCCGAGGAAGAGGGCTGGCTGCGCGAGATCGAGAAGACCAAGCACATGGTCCCGCACGGCGACCGCTCGGGCGTCGTCATCGAGCCGTGGATGACGGATCAGTGGTACGTCGACGCCAAGGTCATGGCCCAGCCCGCCCTGAAGGCGGTCGAGGACGGCGCCACCGTCTTCGAGCCGAAGTCCTACGAGAAGATCTATTTCGAATGGCTGCGCAACATCGAACCCTGGTGCATTTCGCGCCAGCTGTGGTGGGGCCATCGCATCCCGGCCTGGTACGGCCCGAACGGCGAGATCTACGTCGCCGAGACGGAAGAGGACGCTCGCGAACAAGCGATGTCGGACTATGATTCCGAGGTCGTGCTGACCCAGGACGAGGACGTTCTGGACACCTGGTTCAGCTCGGCCCTGTGGCCATTCTCGACCATGGGCTGGCCGGAAAAGACCGAGGATCTGGAGCGCTTCTATCCGACCAGCGATCTGGTGACGGCGGCGGACATCATCTTCTTCTGGGTCGCCCGGATGATGATGATGGGCATCCACTTCATGGACGGCGAAGTCCCCTTCAAGCGGGTCATCATCAATGGTCTGGTTCGCGACGAGAAAGGCCAGAAGATGTCGAAGTCCAAGGGCAACGTCATCGACCCCCTGGGCATCATCGACGAACTGGGCGCCGATCCCTTGCGCTTCACCATGGCGATCCTGTCAGGTACGCGCGACATCAAACTGTCGAAACAGCGCATTGAAGGCTATCGCAATTTCGGCACCAAGCTGTGGAACGCCGCACGCTTCAGCCAGATGAACGAGGCGCGCCGCGTCGAGGGCTTCGACCCCGCTGGCGTGCAGCAGACGATCAACCGCTGGATCCGCGGCGAACTGACCAAGGCCGAGCGCCAGGTGTCGGACGCCATCGAGGGCGGCCGTTTCGACGATGCGGCGGGAGCCCTGTACCGCTTCATCTGGAACGTCTTCTGCGACTGGTATCTGGAACTGGCCAAGCCGGTGTTCAACGGTTCGGACGAAGCCGCCAAGGCCGAGACCCGCGCCATGACGGCCTGGACCATCGACCAAACGCTGAAGCTGCTGCATCCGGTCATGCCCTACATCACCGAGGAGCTGTGGGCTCAACTGGGCAAGGAAGGCGCTGGCCGTGATTTTGGCCGCGACGGCCTGCTGATGGGCGAAACCTGGCCGGTGCTGCCGGACGCCTTTGTCGATGCCGGCGCTGAGGCGGAGATCGGCTGGCTGGTCGACCTGATCGGTGAAATCCGCGCTTTGCGGGCCGAGATGAACGTGCCGCCGTCGGCCAAGCCGCCGCTGGCCTTCGTTGCGCCGGACGCAGCCACGGCTGAGCGCATCGCGCGCCATCGCGACCTGATCCTGACGCTGGGCCGCGTGTCCGAGGTCGCCGTGGCCGAGGCCGCGCCGGCCGGGGCTGTGACCTTCGTCTCAGGCGGAGCGACAGTCGCCCTGTCGCTGGCCGGAATCATCGACCTGGCCGCCGAGCGCGCGCGTTTGGAGAAGGAGATCGCCGTCTTCGACAGCGACATCGGCCATGTGAACAAGAAGCTGGGCAACTCCAACTTCGTCGCCCGCGCGGCCGCCGAGGTGGTCGAGGAACAGCGCGCCAAGCTGGCCGAGGCCGAAGAGGGCAAGGCCAGGCTGCAGGCTGCTCTCGCTCGTCTGGACGCCATGGTTTGAGCCGGCTCCGGCTGGATCAGCTCCTGGTCGCGCGCGGCCTGGCCGAAAGCCGGGCCAAGGCCAAGGCGGCGATCGAGGCGGGCGGCGTCACTGTGGACGGCGCGCCCGCCAGGGCGGCGTCTCAGGCAGTCAGCGAAGAAGCGGTCGTCACCTATGTCGACGCCTTTCGCTGGGTGGGACGCGGCGCCTTGAAGCTGGAACGGGCGCTGGACCTGTGGCCGGTGGCGGTCGATGGACGCGTGGTGCTGGATGTCGGCGCCTCGACGGGCGGCTTCACTGAGGTCTGCCTGGATCGCGGCGCGGCGCAGGTGTTCGCTGTGGATGTGGGCACGGGGCAACTTCACCCGAAGGTCGCGGCCGATCCGCGCGTGGCGAATCTGGAGAAGACCGATGCACGCGATTTGACGCCTGCCGTCATCACCGAGGCGCCGTCCCTTATCGTTTGCGACGTCAGCTTCATCAGCTTGTCGAAGGTGCTGCCGACGGCCCTTGATCTGGCGACGCGGGGGGCGGACCTGATCACCTTGGTCAAGCCGCAGTTCGAGGCGGATGGACCCAAGGCGGTCGGCAAGAAGGGCGTGGTGAAGGATCCGGAGGCGCACGCCGCCGCCGTGGCCAAGGTGCGCGAATGGCTGGACGAGAGCGGCTGGGCCGTGCGCGAGGTCGCCGACAGCCCGATCACGGGCGGCGACGGCAACGTCGAGTTTCTGCTCTGGGCGCAGAAAGCCTGAGCTCAAACGATTTGAGGGCCGCCGGATATCCGGCGGCCCTCTTCACATCGTCGATTGACAGGGGGGCTGAAACTTAATCGACGACGCGATAGCGGCCCGATTGGTCACGGCAGGAGCGGACATAGCGCGTCTCCATGCGACCGTCGGGAAGACGGATGTTGCTTTCGGCCAGGCGGCATTCGTCGCCGTAGCCCTGATAGCCGCTGGTCTGGGGGCTGAAGCCCGGATCGATGGCTTGCGGATAGTCGCGGTAGTAGTCGTAGCCGTCGCGGCGATCGTCATAGCGGCGATCGTAGCTGCGGTTGTCGTAGCCGTAGGCGGGCGGGACGTAGGTTCCCGAATAGCCGGAGTTCGAATAGCGCGTGTCGCGGCGATAGTTGCTGTCGCAGGCGGCCGAGCTGTTGCCCACGCCCGCGCCGATCGCGGCGCCCAGGACGCCGCCCAGGGCGCTGCCTTCGGTGCGGCGGCCGCGCGCTGCCAGTTGAGAGCCTGCGACGGCGCCGATGGCCGCGCCTAGCAGGCCGCCGGTCGTGGCGCGTTGGCGTTGATCACGCGCGCAGGGATCGTAGTAGGTTCCCTGGCTGTAGCCGCCGTTCCCATAGCCATAGGCGGGCGGATAGTCGTAGCCGTAGCTCTGGGCCGAAGCGACGCCGGGCAGGGCGACAGCGGAGGCGCAGGCCAGGACGGCGATGGCGGCGGCCGAGGCTTTTTTCGAGATGAGAGCGATCATCGTTTTTGTTCCTTCGACGGATGCCGCACCTGAACGGATCAGGCCGCCGTCTGTTGCAGCCATTGATAGGGTCGCGAAGCTGAACGGCTTTTGATCGCGTCGTTCATCTTCGTTCATGTTTCGATTTTTGCGCGGAAACCGCTAGAAGCCGCGCATGACGCAGACGCTGACCATCGCCCGCATGGGCCATCAGGGCGACGGGATCGCCGACACTGCCAACGGCCCGGTCTTCGTGCCGGGCGCCCTGCCGGGCGAGGTGATCGCCGCTGAGGTCAAGGACGGACGGGCCGAGCGGTTCGATCTGATCGAGGCGAGCCCCGACCGCCGTCCGATCCATTCGCGGACCTATGCCGAATGCGGGGTCGCGCCGTTGCAGCACTGGGCCGATGAGCCCTATCTGGCCTGGAAGCGCGAGGTGGTGATCCAGACCCTGGCGCGCGAGGGGCTGGAGACCGAGGTCGAGGCGACCGCGGCGACGCCGCTGGCCAGTCGTCGCCGCCTGGCGCTGCATGCGCGGCAGGGCGCGGACGGCCGCGTCATCCTGGGTTTCAAGGCGCGCAAGTCGTGGCGGGTGGTCGAACTGACGGACTGCCCGCTGTCGGACCCGCATCTGACGGCTGCTCTGCCCGCCCTGGCCAAGGTGGCGGCGCCCTTCCTGGGGCATCCGAAATCGGCGCCGACCCTGCACGTCACCCTGACCGACACCGGTCTGGATGTCGATGTGACCGGGGTCGAGAAGCGTTCGGGCGGCCTGAATGGAGACCAGTTGGCGCTGGCCATTGCGGCGGCCGCCGAGGCCGATCTGGCGCGTCTCAGCCTGGACGGCGACACGCTGGTCATGGCGCGTCAGCCGCGCGTGCGGTTCGGGCGCGCGTCCGTGCCCTTGCCGGCGGGCGGTTTCCTGCAGGCGTCGCCCGCCGCTGAGGCCGCCATGGTCGAACGCGCGGTCGAGGCGGTGAGGGGGGCCAAGAGGGTGGCGGACCTGTTCTGCGGGGCGGGTACGTTCACCTTCCCTCTGGCCGAGATCGCCAGCGTGACAGCCGCCGATTCCGCCGCCGCCTCCATCGCCGCCCTGAAAGCGGGTCTGAGTACGGCCAAGGGCCTGAAGGGGATCGAAGCCCAGGCGCGCGACCTGTTCCGTCGACCGCTGTCGCCCTATGACCTGAAGGGCTGCGACGCCATCGTCCTGGACCCGCCGCGCGCGGGCGCTCTGGAACAGACGCAGCAACTGCCGGGGACCAAGGCGTCGGTCGTCGTCGGGGTGTCCTGCAATCCCCAGACCTTCGCCCGCGACGCGCGGGTGCTGGTCGACGCCGGCTTCCGACTGGAGAAGGTCACGCCGATCGACCAGTTCATCTGGTCGACGCACATCGAACTGGTCGGCGTCTTCCGGCGCTAGGCGAGATCAGGTCGAACCGATCACGGACGGGCGAGAGCTTCGGCCATTCGGGACGTGAAGTCGGGTTGGCTGTGCACGTCGTTGTGGCCGGCTTCGGCGAAGACCAGGTGGTCGACAGATCGTCCCTTTGCCGTCAGCGCCTGGGCCAGGCGGCGACTCAGGACCGGCGGCAGGACCGTATCGCGCCCGGCCTCCAGCACGATGATCCGGCCGGGGTAGTCGGCGAGGGTCGAGGGGATGTCGATTTCCGCCAGCCGTGGGGCCAGGCGCACGTGAATCAGAAACCGTTTCCAGCCCAGCGCCTCCTTCAACATGGCGCGGGCCGAAGGCGTCGTCGTCTCCAGGACCAAGATATCGGCCTTTGCTTGCGTCGCCGCTTCGGCGCAGACCGGCCCGCCTAGCCGCCTTCATGCTGGCGACAGCTGAAACGCCCGTCGCGGCGCCGTAGACGGGGTAGTCAAAAAGAAGAACGTCTCCGAACGGCAAGAGTTTATCGCTAGTCTGGCCGCCGTAGGCCGATTGCCGGAACATGTTGCCGCCGCAGAAAAGGATCAGCGGCGCCTGAGAGCCTTGGTCAGAAGATAACCGCGTCGCTGACAATTGTCCGCCAGCATAGGCGAGGGTCTGAGCCTGCGCAGATTCAGGAAGAGCCGGGCCTGGCTTCAAATCAATATTTTCGGCGGCGATGCGTGTATCTGGATAGAGGAAGGCGTTCTCAGGAACGCTGATGGCGCATCCCGTCAGACTGACGAGGGCCGCTGCGACTAGACCTGAAACAACTGGGCGCACGGATTGGCTCCACTCAAGAATACGTATCGACGATATATAAACGAGATCAGGCGGGAATGTCGAACAGATCAAGCTGCGGCCGGGCGTCGGCGGGAACGCGGAACTGGGTGAGGTCCAACGCCTGACGCGGCGCGTCCAGACCATAGCGCTTGGCCGCCGTCCTGAAGCGCGTGGCGATCAGTTCGGCGACCGGGCCGGTTCCCTTCATGCGCTGGGACCAGTCGGGGTCATAATCCTTGCCGCCGCGCGTCTGGCGGATCAGGGACATGACGCGCGCCGCCCGATCGGGGCGAGAATCGACCAGCCATTCTCGGAACAGATCCTTGATCTCCATCGGCAGGCGCAGGGTCACATACATGGCCGAGGTCGCGCCCGCCTTCTGCGCCGCCTCCAGCACGGCTTCCAATTCGTGATCGTTCAGGCCGGGAATGACGGGGGCGAAGCCGACGCCGACCGGGCATCCTGCGTCTGCCAGGCGGCTTATGGCCTCCAGCCGCTTGGCAGGCGTGGAGGCGCGCGGCTCCATCGCCCGCGCCAGCTTGCGGTCCAGGGTGGTGATGGAGACGAAGGCCGAGGCCAGACCGCGCCGCCCCATGTCGCCCAGGATGTCGGCGTCGCGCGCGATCAGCACCGACTTGGTGATGATGCTGAACGGGTGGTTGAAGCGCTGCATGACCTCCAGGATCGAACGGGTCGAATTCGTTTCGCGTTCGACCGGCTGATAGGGGTCGGTGTTTCCGCCTATGTGGATGCGCCGGCAGACGTATCGGGGCTTTGAGAGTTCCTGTTCCAGCAGGCGCGCGGCGTCCGGCTTGAAGAAGATCCGGCTCTCGAAATCCAGGCCCGGGGATAGGCCCATCCAGGCATGGGACGGACGGGCGTAGCAGTAGATGCAGCCATGTTCGCAGCCCTTGTAGGGGTTGATGGAGCGATCGAAGCCGACGTCGGGACTCGTGTTCTTGGCGATAATGGTGCGCGCGTGTTCCGGGGACAGGGTGCTGCGAAGCGGGGCCGCCGCCTCGTCCTGATCCGTCCAGCCGTCGTCGTAGGCCTCGCGCCGATCGGCTTCATACCGACCCGAGGCGTTGGAGCGTGCGCCGCGTCCGTTGATCGCCTTACTCATGCCCGCAGGATGGGGAACGAATAAGAACAAATCAAGAACAAAATGGACGATAGAACGAGACTGGCTTCTAGCCAGCCTCGCTCGGGTTAGCGTCGGGCGGCGGCGTTGGGACGGCGGTCGCGACGGTCGCCGCCGGGGCGGGGGCCTTCGCGGCGCCAGCGGACCGACAGGGCGGTGTCGCCTTCGCCGCCGAACTTGGAGGTGATGGCCAGGTTGCGTCGCACCTGCCACTCCACATTGACGGCTGCGCCGCGCTCAGCCCCGCCGATGACCTCCAGATAGATGTCGTCGGTGATGTAGCGCCCGCCCGCGACGGTCAGGCTGGAGGCCTCGCCGCTGAAGGACAGGCGGTCCAGGCCGGCCAGTTCGCGCAGGTTGCCGATGACATCGAAACCCCCGCCGCCCGCCAGGGACGCCACGGCCGAGGCCAGTTGCGCCGCTTCGAACGGCGACAACTGGGCCGCCGAACGTCCGAACAGCACCTGCGACAGGATTTCGTCCTGAGGCAGATCAGGCGTGGAGGTCAGCTCGATCTTGGGCGAGACGGCGGTGCCCGTCACCTTGATCACGGCCGTCAGGGCGGGGTCTTCGCGCACGGCTTCCAGGTTCAGGCGGATGCGCGCCGGATCGGTGGACAGGATGACCGAGCCGCGATCGTTGAAGACGAAGCGCTTGCCCGCGAACTCATAGTCGCCGCGCACCACATTGGCCGTGCCGCTCAGTTCAGGCTGGGTGATGGTGCCGCGCACGCGGGCGTCGGCGCGCAGTTCGACGTTCAGGCCGCGCCCGCGCAGGTAGATCTCGCGTCCCGTCAGGGTCAGGTCCAGGCCGATCTGCGGGCCGGCGGCGGCCTTCTTTTCGGTCTCGACGGCGTCGCCGCCGGGGCGGTTGATCTCGACCACGTCCATTTTGACGATGCCGGTCGAACCGGGCAGGTCGGGCGAAATCTCGGCGTCGTCGATATTCACATTGCCGGTCAGGCGGATGTTGCCGTCGGCGCCGCGCACGGCCGTCAGTCGGCCGTTGGCCCGCGCCTTGGCGATGTCGTTGTCGATGATCTGGAAGCGCGCCAGCTCCAGGCGCAGGGTTGAGGGCGAACCTTGACGCAGACCCAGGTCGCCGCTGCCGGACACTTCGCCCTTCAGGCCGTCGGTGGCCTGGAATCGTTCGATCACCGCCTGGCTGTCGTTGAAGCGGCTGGCCAGGGTCATGTTCTGTAGGCGCAGGCCCGAGGCTCCATCACGGAACGAGCCTTCGCTCAGGTCCAGTCGACCGTTCAGGCGCGGCGCGTTCAGGGTGCCGGCCAGGGTCGCCTGAGCGTTCACCTGGGCCGATAGGGATTGAGCGCCGCCCAGGAACAGATCCCAGATGGGCTGGATCTGACCGCGGATGGCGACCTGACCCGACAGGTTCTCGGTCCGGGCGATGGCCAGGCGCAGGGGCGCGGCCGAGGTTTCGACCGGCAGGGTGACATCGGCTGTGGCCTGAACGGTCGTACCGTTGTGGGCTTCTGCACGCAGGCGCAGGGCGTCGCCCGTCAGGTCGGCGTTCAGCGTGCCGTCGACGGCTAGGCCGCGCGGCGCATCCAGGCTGCGCAGTTGCTTCAGGTCGACATTGGCGGAGCCGCGCAGCGTATCGCCTTGCCCCTGCATCGAAACGCGACCCGTCACCTGGCCGCGCAGATCGGGGATCAGCGAGCCCATTTCGACGTTGTTCATGTCGGCCTGGATGACGCTGCCTTCGCTGTCCTGCTTCAACTCGCCGGTCAGGACGCCGCCGCCGACGCCCAGGTCCAGGCGGGCGACGCGGCCGTCGCCGTTGAGAGCGAAAACGGCGGGCGCGCGGGTGGTGAAGGCGATCTCGCGCACGCGGCCGCCGCCGCGCAGGGTCAGGCTCTGGGCCTGGCCTTGGCGGGCGTATTCGCCCGAGCCGTTGAACTGCACCGGATTGGCGCCGCCGACGTCAGCGGCCAGGGTGAAGGGCAGGCGATCCAGCGTGCCCTGGCCCTTGAGCGACAGGGTGCGCAGGGTCCAGTCCTGGCCGGTCAGGCGCACATTGCGCCCAGTGACATCGAGCACGGCCGTCTGGTCGCCCGCGCCTTCAGTCAGGCGCACGCGGCCGTTGGCCTCGCCCGAGGCCAAAAAGGCTCCCTGGCGTGCCGTGAAGGTCAGGTCGGCGCTGGAGGGGAAGTTGTTCGACAGGGCGACGTCGCCCTGGGCCGCCACGCCGCCCGCGTTCACATCGACGTCCGACAGACGCAGGCGCGGTCCGCCCAGGAAGAAGTTGCCCGAAGCATGGGCCGGTCCGTAGTTGGAGCCTGAGTTCAGCACCACGCGCCCGTCCGAAGCGTCGGCGCCCTTGCGGAAGCTGAGGATCAGATCGGCGTTGGTCAGGATCAGGCCGCCCGCCGCCACCTTGTCGAAGGCGGCGCGCAGATCGGCGCGCGGCTGGGCCAGGGTGCCGGTCAGGGCGCCGTCGCCCGACATGGCGCCGTCGATGGCGACCGGGCCGACGCCGAAGGGGCCATGGGCGTTCCAGTCCAGCGCCAGCCGCAGCTTGGCGCCCTCGATCAGACCCTTGGCGCCCGCGCGCCCGGCGGCGCCGGTCAGCTCTCCGCGATCGATGGAGACGACGCCGTTGTTCAGAGATCCAGCCAGTTGCAGGCGCGGTGCGGCGCCCAGCAGACGGTCCAGCTCTTCCATGCCGACGGCCATGCGCGAGCCGCGTCCGTCGAAGCTCAATGTCCAGGGCGCGCCCGTCTTGGCCGAGGCCGCCCGGATCGGGCCGCCGAACGCGCCGCGCGCGCCGGGTTGAATGCGCGACAGATCGGTCAGGTCGGCGCGGCCGCTGAAGTTCAGTCCGCCGTTCAGGCTGCGCCCGCCTGAGCCGGTCAGGGTCAGCCCCTGTCCGCGCGCGTCGATCTTCTTCAGCAGCATGGCGCCGTCGGCCATGCGCGCGCCTTCCATCTGGATGCGCGGCGCAGAGCCCAGCAGGCCGCCGATGATGCCCGCCGATGAGCCGCCGACGGCGCGCACGTCGGTCGTCACGTCGATACGGCCCTTGTTGGCGGCGATGTTGACCGGGCCGGAGATGCGCGTGGCGCGATAGGAGGCGATGTCGGCGTTCAGCAGACTGGCCGAGCCTTGCAGACTCCACACCTGGGCGTCGCCCTTGAACACGCCCGTATAGGCGGCGGGACCGGCGATCGGACTGCCGACCAGGCGGCTGAGCGAGGGGGTGTTCACCTCCAGGCTGATGCCGTCGGGCGAGGTGTTGTCCGTGGTGCGGATCAGGCCGCGCGCGCTGGATTCGATGTTGTCGGCGTACAGGCGCCAGGCCACGCCCTGATAGCCTTCGCGCTTGGCGTCCGGCGTCATGGCGAAGCCGAAGCGCGCCGTGCGGCCGATGCGCTCGATAAACGGCTCCAGCAGATCCGAGCCCGAGAAGTCAGCATAGCCCGACACCCGGGCGCCCTTGTCGCCATAGGTTCCCTTGACCAACAGGGGGCGGAACTGGCCGGTCTGGACGGCCACATCGATGACCTCGCCGTTGACTACGGCCACGGCCGAGAAAGGCTTATCGGGCGAATAGCCCAGCGACCCTGCGATCGGGCCGCCCTGGGCCTCATTGGCGCGCAGATTGACGCGCAGGTCTTCGGGCTTGTCGCCGAAGGCGGCGGCCAGACGCAGATAGTCGCCCTTGCGGTTCAGGCTGTAGGCGTTGACGTTGGCGGTCTTGACGCCCTTGCGCGGAATGGCGGCGTCGCCGCTGAGGGTCCAGCGGCCGTACTCCTTGGAGAAGCCTTCCAGCAGTTCGACATTGGCGCTGAAGCGGTCGATGTCGATGGAGATGGCCTGCGGCCCGCCCGGCTCGCTCGGCGGCTCAAGCTCGGGACGGCGCAACAGACGAATCTGGCCCGCGCTGATTTCCGTCGCATGGAATCGCCGCGCCAGCAGAGGCCAGTAGGACCAGTCGACGCGGACGTCGGTCGCTTCCAGCCAGACGCCCTTTTCGTCGGTCACGGTGACGCGCTTCAGACGGAAGTCGTTGAACAGATCGCCTTGAAGTCCCTCGACGTTGATCCTGCCGTAGCGGCTGATCTTCTTACCCGCGACGAAGCTGGTGATCAGCTCACGTCCCGCGTCGGACACCAGATACATCCGTCCGCCCACCAGGGCGACGACGATAAGCGCCAGCAGACCGGCGAAGGTCATGCCCGCGACGAAGGCCGCCAGTTGCAGACGCGTGCGCTTGCGCTTGGCCTTCTCGGCCGGCGTATCGGCGACGTCTGCGCCCGTTTCGTGAGGCGGAGGTGTGTCGGTCAAAACGCCTGGCCGATGCTGAGATAGAGCTGGAATCCGGAGTCGCCCTCTCGCTTGTTCAGCGGGAAGGCGATGTCGGCGCGAACGGGACCGAAGGGCAGCTTGTAGCGTACGCCGACGCCCGCGCCGTAGCGCATATTGGTCAGGTTGGGCGTTTCCTGAAAGCCGACGGCTCCGCCGTCGACGAAGGCCACGGCCTGGAATTTCTCGCCGATGTCGCGCCGCACCTCGATCGAGGTCTCGAACAGCGACAGGCCGCCGCGCGGTCGGTTGTTGGGCAGGCGCGGGTTGATGCTCTGATAGGAATAGCCGCGCACAGAACCGCCGCCGCCGGAATAGAACAGTCGGTCCGACGGCACGGTCAGTTCTTGGCCGCCGATGATGGACCCGATGCGGATGCGACCGGCCAGCACGGTCTTGGCGTCATCCTGGATCGGCAGATAGGCGCTCGCCTGACCTTCGGTGCGCAGGAACAGCACCGTATCCTCGCCGGTCACGGCCGTGGGCTGGGTCGACAGCGACAGGCGATAGCCCGAGGTCGGGTTCAGCGGATCATTCGAACGATCCATGAAGGCGCCGCCGCGCAGGGTGACGATCGCCAGGTCGCGGTCGAAGGTGATCGGCGCCTGGGTCACCGGATCGAAACGATATTCCGTGTAGCGGCCCGCATCGACGCCCACGCCGTAGCTGAACCACGACGTCTTGCCGAGGCGCTGCGACAGGTCCGCAGCCAGGGTGAGGGCGCTGCGGTCGTAGGCGTCGGTCTGTTCGTTGACGATATAGGACGACAGTTTCAGCGTTCGTCCCGCCCTGCGCCAGTGCGGTTGAGACCACTCGCCGCCGATGCGGCTGTCGATGCTGGCGATACGTGCGCCGTAGCGCAGGGTGTCGGCCCGGCCGAAGCGATTGTAGCGGGTCCGAAAAATGTCGGCGCCGACGCCTTCATAAGTCGAATAGCTGGCGCCGGCTTCCAACAGGCTGACCGGCCGATCGGCTAGGGTGACGACGACAGGTCGTAAGCCGTCCGGTCGAATGTCGTCGAGCGGCGACAGGGCCACGCCCACGCCGTCATAGACGCCGGTGTCCAGCAGGCGCCGTTCCAGTTCGGCCACGTCCTCGGGATCGTAGCGGTCGCCTTCCTCCCAGGGGACCAGACTCTGAAGCCAGCTTTCCTTGGTCGGCCCCTGGGTCCGCAGTTGAATCCCGTTCAGCCGCACCAGCTCGCCGGAGTTGATGTTGAAGCCCGGCTGAACCAGGAAGGTGGCGTGATCCACGACTACGCGACGGGGCAGGGCGGCGGCGTCCGCATAGCCCCGCCGGGTCAGGTCGGCGACGACGCGGCCTTCGGCTTCCAGGATGCCGGCGGCCCGGCCCGGCTCGCCCGGCTTGAGACGGATGTCCTCGATGACCGCAGCGCTGGTCTCTGCGTCCGGCGCGGGAGCGGTCCAGTTGATCGTGGTTTCGCCCAGGACGAAGCGACGACCCGGCGCAATCTGGACTATCGCGACGGGCTTGTCGTCGCCCTCGACCTGATCCTCGACCGTGGCTTGATAATAGCCTTCCGAACGCAACAAGGCCTGAGCCGAGGTCACGGCCGCACGGGCGCGACGACGGGCCTCGAACCGGCTGGACGGCGCGCCGTCGACATCGCCGATCGCCTGTTCCAGCTGGCGTTTGAGGTCGCCGTCTATTTCACCGCGAATCTGGGCGCGAGGTTCGGCGACGGCTTGGCTTGCGAGCGCGCATACAGCTGCGCCGGCAAGAAGGAGGGGGAGCCTCGACGTCAAATCCGAACCCTGGTTACGAGACGATCTAAAGGGCGCTTAGCCCCGTTCGCCGGAGGAATCAGTAAAACAGCGTATCGCTTTCGGGTTGAACTGTCTCTTAGATCGGAAGAGCGTCG
>OFTY01000815.1_pt1 | contig 17752 bp, 15 predicted proteins | sample 1775061 | NCBI WGS metagenome assembly OFTY01 (sample SAMN08195773, study PRJEB24354) | sludge metagenome | isolation source: sludge from phenol fed wastewater aerobic bioreactor B | place: India: Nagpur | collected 2016-09-16 | reverse complement strand
GAGTAGTAGTAAATTACCACGAATTGATTTGCTTTACCTGTTGATCCGTAACACAATAATTTGATTTTTGTTAAACGGTTGTAAAAAACTTTGTTGTAACATTGATAATACGATATTTCTTTCTATTTTTGTTTTAGAAAATTAAAAGCGCTGTAACGGTTATAACTTATCTCTGATAGCTTGCCATTAAAAGAATGAGTTATTACCAGCGCAGTAGCGAAAAAAGACATTCTCGAATTCAACTTTTTTGGGGTTAACAAACAATGGATGAAAGGCCGGCTCTTGATTCTTCTCGGGCTGGCTCTTTTTTTTGTGCTTATCCATCTTTCTCTCTTTCTTTACGGTTATTTTATTTTTACCTTACATCCTTTCCGGATTCTCTTATTCACCGGGCACGCGTTATATTTGTGCTCCTGATTTATACTACAGCATGTTAAAGAAGTTATTTTCGAAGAATGCAGACAAAGCGGAGATGTCATTCTTTGATCACCTGGAAGAGTTGAGATGGCACATCATCCGTTCTGTGATCGCTATTATTGTCGTGAGTATTCTTGGGTTCGTGTACACGGACTGGATAGTGACCAATGTGATCTTCGGCCCTACCCGCCCGAGTTTCGTTACTTATCAATGGCTGTGCAAACTCAGCCATGCAGTGGGTCTGGGGGATAAGATGTGCATCACACCCGTTGCCATGAATTTCCAGAACACCAAAATGGCCGGGCAGATCACTATGCAATTCAAGCTGGCCCTCGTAATTGGTATTGTGGGCGCTTTCCCCTATATCGCTTATGAATTCTGGCGTTTTATACGGCCTGCGCTGAAGGATAATGAAGCGAAAGGTTCCAAAGGCGTTATCTTCTGGGTAAGTTTTCAGTTCCTGACAGGTGTGCTGTTCAGCTACCTGGTGGTGGCTCCTTTCATGGTGAACTTTTTGGCCAGTTATACCGTATCGGAACTGATCCGGAACGACTTCTTCATTGATGATTATTTCGGATTGATGTCTCAGATCATTCTCGGGATGGGCGCATTATTCGAATTGCCGGTATTGGTGTTCTTTCTGACCAAATTCGGACTGCTCACCCCTAAATTCATGCGCACCTATCGCAGACATGCTATTGTTATCCTGCTTGTTCTGGCGGCCATTATTACTCCTCCTGACGTGCTGGACCAATTGCTGGTTTTCGTACCTTTATATCTGCTATACGAGATCAGTATCGTTATTTCGGCGAAAGCATATCGTGAAAGAGAAGCGAAAGAGAAAGCGGACGAAGAATGGTCGTAATAACAGCAATTCAATCATCTTTATAAAATTCTGAGGGCAATGGAAACAAATTTGGAAGTGAGCTTTAATCTCGCATTACCGGTGGCCATTGGGGCTGACCATGCCGGGTTTGCATATAAGGAAGAGGTAATCTCCTACCTCGAAGGAAAAGGGATGCAGGTAAAAGATTTCGGTACCTATTCCAGTGATTCGGTGGATTACCCGGATTTCGCGCATCCTGTAGCGAGCGCCGTGGAAGCCGGTCAATATGCCTTCGGTATCCTCATCTGTGGCAGCGCTAATGGCGTAGCCATCACGGCCAACAAACACCAGGGCATCCGCGCCGCTATTTGCTGGGGCGATGAACTGGCAAGACTGGCCCGCAGCCACAACGACGCCAACATCCTGTGCATTCCGGCCAGGTTCGTAGATACCGCTACCGCGCGGGAAATGACGGATATCTTCATGAATACCAGCTTCGAAGGCGGCAGGCATGAGAACCGGGTAAGAAAGATCGCCTGCATGTAAGCTGCAGGGAACGCGATAATATTGCAAGGGTAAAACGAATCACCAACGTTTTACCCTTTGTTTTTGATCAGCGGTATGGCCTGTTTTAAACTTTTACTTTCTTTTGCATATAATAAATATCAACCAATGAGAAAATTCACACTTGCCATCTCCCTGCTCGCCTGCGGCGCTACTGCATGTGCACAGATGGCAAAACCCGCTGTAAAACCTGTTGCGGCGTCACCCTATGCCAAAAGCATTACGGCCGCGGAACTCAAGAAACATCTGTACATCATCGCCGGAGAGGCCGCGAAGTACATTACGGAGCATTTCAAACGCATCGGCCTCGAGCCGGGCGCTAACGGCCAATGGGAGCAGCCTTTCAGTCTCTGGCAGGACACGCTGAAGGAAAGCCGCATCACCGCAGGAGGGAAAGTGTTTGAATTTGGAAAAGATTACTATGCCGGTCTCCGCGATCAGAAAGATCAGACGCTTGGCCAAACTCCCGTTGTATTTGCCGGGTATGGCATCAGCAATGAGCAATATGACAGTTACAAAGGAATAGACGCTACAGACAAGATCGTACTGCTGATAGAAGGCGAACCGCTGAATGCGGACGGTAAGCCGCTGTTCCCGAAGGTTGAAGGGCAACCGCAGGGAACCCAGCTCCGCGACAAGCTCCGTACAGCCGGCGGGAAAGGCGCCAAAGCAGTATTTGTTGTGTCCGCCAACGTGTCCCAGATCGGGCGAATGGGCTCGCGGCTCATGAGGACCGGTTTATATTTCAGGGATGAGATCACCACCATGGAATATATACCCAATAGCTATTTCATCGGAACGGACCTTGCGACAGCCCTCACCGGAAAATCCCTGGCGGAACTGACGGCTGCTGTGAAAGAATCGAAAGCGGTTGCGACAGTAGCGCCTGTTACAGCACTCACCTTCACAAAAGGAAAACTGGAAGTAAAATCCAGTAACGTACTCGGCATCCTTCCAGGCACCGATAAGAAAGACGAATACGTGTTCGTGACTGCGCACTATGACCACATCGGGGTGATCAACGGAAAGATTCACAATGGCGCGGACGACGACGGTTCCGGCACCGTGTCTGTGATGATGATGGCGGAAGCATTTATGAAAGCGAAGAAAGCCGGGAAAGGTCCCCGTCGCAATATCGTGTTTATGACAGTGGCCGGGGAAGAGAAAGGTCTGCTTGGTTCCCGTTACTATACAGAACATCCCATTTATCCGCTCAGCAATACCGTAGTGGACCTTAACATCGATATGATCGGGCGTATCGATCCTGAGCATGAAAAAGATTCCAACTATGTGTATGTGATCGGGGACAACAAGCTCAGCTCCGAACTGCGGCCCATTAACGAAGCGGCCAATGAGCAGGTAGGTCTGAAGCTGGATTACAAATACAATGATCCCAACGATCCCAATCGTTTCTACTATCGCTCCGACCATTACATGTTCGCGCAACACAAGGTGCCCATCATCTTCTATTTCAACGGGGTGCATGTGGATTATCACGGTGCGGGCGACAAGCCGGACAAGATCCATTACCCCATGCTGGCCAAACGGGCACAGCTGGTGTTTTACACCGCCTGGGAAGTGGCGAATCGTCCGGACAGGATCAAGGTGGATCGGAATGAGAAATAAGGTTATTACCGCATAAGGATACCGCATCGCAAGATGCGGTATTTTTTTGCCGGTTTATGGAAAATGCGGGGCTGAGGAATCCTTTCACCGGAAATCCCTCTTAAAACCAGACACAATGCTCAGACAAACCTTTTTCCTCTGCCTGCTCGCCTGCCTCGCCATCGGCGCTTCCGCCCAATCTTCCAACCGCGACCAGGCTATCGAAAAAAAGAAAAAAGCCATCGGGATGATGGATAACGGCCAAATAGAGCCCTCCGTCGCTTTGCTGGAAGAAGCTCAAAAGCTGGACCCTGATGACGTTACATATACATACGAGATCGGCTATGCGAGATATCTGCAAAAGGATTACAATACCGTGATCGACATCATGAAAAAGCTCATCCGCCATAAGGATGCCGCATCCTACATGTACCAGCTGCTGGGTAACAGCTATGATATGACCGGTAAGCCGGATAAAGCCATCGAGACCTATGCGAAAGGGCTGGAATTGTTCCCCCAAGCCGGAAACCTCTACCTCGAAATGGGTGTTATGCAAATGGGGAAGAAAGATTATAACAAGGCTGTTCGGTATTTTGAAGGCGGCGTAAAAGCGGAGCCCGGGCATGCATCCAACTATTATTGGCTGGCCAAACTTTACTGTGATTCGGACAATCCTGTGTGGGGCATGCTCTACGGCGAGATCTTCATGAACATTGAAAGAGGCAGCAAGCGTACGGAAGAGATCAGCAAGCTGCTCTATCTCACCTATAAAAGCAACATCAGATTTAGCGATACCGGCGCCACCGTCAGCTTCAGCAAAAACAATATCATCCTGATGGATACTAAAACTGCCAAAGATCCACAGCTGTTGTTGAAGAAACTGGTGCCCTACGGCACCGGTGTTTATGAAACAACGATCATGCTCGCGAGCATACCGGAACAGCATATCGATCTGGCTTCCCTGCACCGCATCAGGGAGCGTTTCCTTGAACAGTATTACAAGAACGGCCATGCGACGCAATACCCTAACCTTCTTTTCAACTACCAGCAACAACTCCGGCAGCTGGGGCATCTGGAGTCTTACAATTACTGGTTGCTGGGTCAGGGAGACGGAGAGGCTTTCAACAACTGGATTGCCGCCAACAAATCCAAATGGGAGGATTTCATTCGCTGGTTCAGGGAAAATCCGCTGCAGGTAACGGATGAGAACAGGTTTTACCGGGAACAGTATTTATAAGTTTCGCGATCCGCCCCCCAAATCGTACTTTTACAGCCTGCAAATTTCAATTGATGAAGGCAAACTATTTAGACGATCTGAACGACAGGCAGCGGGAGGCGGTGACCGCCATACAAGGTCCCCTCATGATCATTGCGGGCGCGGGTTCCGGGAAGACGAAAGTGCTGACCACCCGGATTGCGCATCTGATGCGGAATGGCGTGGATGCTTTTAATATACTGGCGCTCACCTTTACCAACAAGGCCGCCAGGGAGATGAAGGAGAGGGTGGAAAAAATACTCGGCAGCAACGAAGCCCGTAATCTTTACATCGGCACCTTCCACTCCGTATTTGCCCGTTTGCTGCGCGCGGATGCGCCCAAACTCGGATATCCCAGCGATTTCACCATCTATGATGCAGATGACGCCAAGAGCGTGGTGAAGACCATCGTGAATGAACTGAACCTGGATGACAAACATTATAAGCCCAACCTGGTATACAACCGCATCTCCGCTGCCAAGAACAGCCTGATGAGCCCGGAGGAATATCAGCACGATTACTACGTACAGCAGGAAGACCAGCGGGCCAGCCGTCCGCTGACCGGCAAGATCTACGATATGTACGCGAAGCGCTGCTTCAAGAATGGTGCTATGGATTTTGACGATCTGCTGTTCAAGATGTACGTATTGCTGAAAGGCTTCCCGGACGTGCTGGCAAAATACCAGCACAAATTCAAATACATCATGATCGATGAGTATCAGGATACGAACCCTGCACAGTATGAGATCGTGAAGCTGCTGGGTGCCGTTCATGAGAATATTTGTGTGGTGGGCGATGATGCGCAAAGTATCTATTCGTTCCGCGGCGCCACCATCCAGAATATCCTGCAGTTTGAAAAAGATTATGACGATGTGAAAGTGGTAAAGCTGGAACAGAACTACCGCAGCACCAAATCCATCCTCAACGTGGCGAATGAAGTGATCGCGAAGAACAAAGGGCAGATTGAAAAGAACCTGTGGACGGATAATCTGGAAGGTGAGAAGATCAAACTCATCCGTACCAGCACCGATAATGAAGAAGGCAAGCTGGTAGCCGATACCATTGCCGAGCAAAAACTCCGTAATCATTACAATAACCGCGATTTCTGCATTCTCTACCGCACGAACGCACAAAGCCGTGCATTTGAGGAAAGCCTGCGCCGCCTGAGCATTCCTTACCGTATTTACGGTGGTATTTCCTTCTACCAGCGCAAGGAGATCAAGGATTTCCTGGCGTATCTCCGCATCATCATGAATACACGGGATGAAGAAAGCATCAAGCGTATCATCAATTACCCGGTGCGGGGTATTGGTAAAACTACCATCGAGAAAGTGACCATTTACAGCAATGAGCAGAACATCACCTTCTGGGAAGTGCTGGAACGCGCGCGGGAGTTTGGTTTCAAAGGCGGTACGGTGGAAGCCATCGAGAATTTCGTAACGATGATCCGCAGCTTCCGCGTGATGCTGGAGAAGCATAACGCTTACGAGATAGCCGTTCAGGTGGGCAAATCTACCAATATCGTCAAAGAACTTTTCAACGATAAGACCACGGAAGGGCTGGCGAGATATGAGAACATCCAGGAGTTGCTGAACTCCATCAAGGAATTTACGGAAACACCTACGGAAGACGGTGAACTGCTCGACAATAAAACCCTCGGCCTGTATCTGCAGCAGATCACACTGCTCACGGATGCGGATCAGGGGAATGATGAAGACAGCGACGTGGTGAAACTGATGACGATCCATGCTGCAAAAGGTCTGGAGTTTCCGGTGGTGTTCACGGTGGGGCTGGAAGAAAGCGTTTTCCCCAGCGGAATGTCTATCAACTCACGGGAAGAACTGGAAGAAGAGCGCCGCCTGTTCTATGTGGCGGTGACCCGTGCGAAAGCGCGCCTGTTCCTCACCTACGCCAACAGCCGCTACCGCTTTGGGCAGTTGCAGCAGAATGACCCCAGCCGTTTCCTCGACGAGATGCCGGAAAAATATGTTGACCGCAGCTTTGCAGGTGGCGGCCTCCGGAACTCCGGCAGCGTTGGCGGTGGTGTATCCTGGGGCGGGATGTTCGATAAACGAAAAGCGCCTTCCGCTCCCGCGACTAACAACCCGGTGGCAAGAACGGCGCCCAGGCCCACTTCAGGGGCAGTCAGCAATCATACGCCCAGTCCGGATTTCACAGCAGATGACCCTGCCATGATGGAATCCGGTATGGATGTGGAACATCAGAAATTCGGTTTCGGGAAGATCCTCCATCTGGAAGGGGCGCCCAATAACCGCATTGCTACTGTGATGTTCCCGCAGGGTGGCGGTGAGAAGAAGATTATGCTGAACTATGCGAAGTTGATGATCGTAAAAAAATAACCGATGGCAGAGGAGATCGCAAAGCTCCGCCATTACTGTGCATATCAGGAGCGTTGCCATATGGAAGTGCGGGAGAAGTGCCGGGAACTGGGTTTGCGGGGTGAGGAACTGGAGCAGGCAGTAGCGCACCTGGTGGAGGAGGGATTTCTGAATGAAGAACGCTACGCCATTGCTTTTGCAGGCGGTAAGTTCAGAATGCAGCAGTGGGGAAAGAAGAAAATCAGCATGGCCCTGAAGCAAAAACAGGTATCTGACTATTGCATCAGAAAAGCCATGACGGCGATCGATGGCGATGATTACAACGCTACGCTTGCTGTATTGGCCGAAAAAAAATATCGTTTGTTATGTTCAGAAGAACCTGTCCGGCGACAATATAAAACCCTTCAATTCCTCCTCCAAAGGGGCTTTGAGCAAGAACCGGCGCGCCGGGCCATTGAACAAATCGCAAAAAAAGACGAATAAAGCAGTAATAATTGCAAACTTTCTAAGCCTTCCGGGCGTAAATTTGAGATCGTTTTGCAGTAACTCAAATCTCTTATGTCTGATTTAACGGTTTCGCTCATACAAGCGAATTTGCACTGGGAAGATATCGGCGCCAATCTGGCCATGTTCGATCAAAAAATTGATTCCATCAAAGAAAGAACGGAAGTGATCGTGCTGCCGGAAATGTTCAGCACGGGTTTCAGCATGCAGCCCGAAAAGCTGGCGGAAACAATGGATGGAAGCGCAGTGCAATGGATGAAGCGGAAAGCGAAAGAGAAGAACGTGATCATCACCGGCAGCCTTATCATTGAAGACGAAGGAGCATACTACAACCGCCTGATCTGGATGCTGCCCAACGGCACTTATGGATCTTACGATAAACGCCATCGCTTTGGCTTTGCGGGAGAAGACAATCATTATGCCGCCGGAGACAAGCGCCTGATCGCGCAGGTGAAAGGCTGGAAGATCTGTCTCAATATCTGCTACGACCTCCGCTTCCCTGTTTGGGCGCGTAACACCATACAGGAGAACGGCGCTCCGGCCTATGATGTACTGGTTTACGTGGCCAATTGGCCCGAACGCCGCAGCACACCCTGGCGCTCCCTGCTCCAGGCCCGCGCCATCGAGAACCAGTGCTATCTCATCGGCGTGAACCGTGTGGGTGATGACGGGAATAATATCTACCACAGCGGAGATACCAGCCTGATCGACCCTGTAGGCGAGATCATTTATCACAAGGCACACAACGAGGATATCTTTACATATACCCTCTCCCGCAACCACCTCGAAGAACTGCGTACCCGCTTCCCCTTTATGAAGGATGCGGACAAGTTCATGATCCTCTGATTTGAAAGATAACTTGGTTATCTTCGTTCCGTTATGATCCGCTTTTTTACCAAAGACCAGTATAAGAATACCGTGCTGGCCGTCTGGGCCATTCTGGCCCTTCTGCAGGCCTGCTGTACGGAGCTCATGGACGATGAGGCGTATTATTGGGTGTATTCCCGGCATCTCGACTGGGGCTACTTTGATCATCCTCCCATGATCGCCGTGCTGATCCGGATAGGATACTTTCTGTGTCACTGTGAGCTGGGCGTGCGACTGATGATGGTGGTGCTGAACGTGCTGACGCTGGTGCTGGTGGACAAGCTGCTCCCGCAAAAAGACAACAGGGTATTTTATCTTATCCTTTGCGGCATGGGCGCCATGCAACTCGGCGGTATCCTGGCTGTGCCGGACATCCCGCTCATCTTCTTCGCTACGCTTTACTTTTACATCTATCGTAATTTCCTGGAATCCCAAAGCTGGAAGAACACGCTCCTGCTCGGTTTGAGCATGGCCCTGATGTTCTACAGCAAATATCACGGGGTGTTGCTGGTGTTCTTTACCGTGCTTTCCAATCTCGCTTTGCTTCGCTTATATCGTTACTACATTGCGGTGATCATCACCACGGTATTATTTTTCCCGCATTTGTACTGGCAGTATACACATGGTTTCCCTTCCCTGCAATATCACCTGGTAGAACGCAATGCATCCGCTTATGACATCAGTTTTTCACTGGATTACCTGGCGGGACAGCTGCTGTTATTCGGTCCGCTTGTGGGGTGGTTGCTTTTGTACTATGCTTTCCGCGTACAGTTGCAAAGTAATTTTGAACGTACGCTGAAGTATTGCCTGACAGGCGTACTGGCGTTCTTCCTGCTGAGCACCTTCAAGGGCCGTGTGGAAGCGAACTGGACGGTGATGGTATTTGCGCCGCTGGTGATACTGGCGCATACGGCTATTGTGCGGCAACAGTTTTCCCTGAAGATATTGAAAGCCACCTGGTGGGTGTCTCTGTTGCTCGTGTTGGTAGTGAGGGTGTATATGGTCTGGGATTTTGCACCGGGCGTGGAAATTCGTCCGGAGATACATCACAACCGGGAGTGGACGTCGGCGATCGCGGAAAAAGCACGGTACAGACCGGTGGTATTCCTGAACAGCTATCAGCAGCCTTCCAAATACATGTTCTATACAGGCGGAACTTCGTATAGCCTTAACAGTGTGTACGTGCGTCGCAGTCAATATAACTACTGGCATACGGAAGAGCAGCTCTGGGGGCAGAATGTACTGCTGGTGTCCGGCAACAGGCCGCAGCATCTTCTGGATGTGGACAGTGTGGTAACGCCGCAAGGGAAGTTGTACACCGTTACGGATACGCCATATTTTTCCTATTCGCTGATCCAGTTCATGCCCACTGTAAAGTTGATCACAGCAAAACCGGGGGAAGAAGTGAAACTGAGGCTGGGCGTTCATAATGGGTATGACCGGCCGGTGTTGATAGACAAGGATTATAAACCGCTTGTAGGATATGCGATGTGGAGGAAAGATGAATGGAGGAGGACGATAGAAGGAACCTTGTTGCTGGCAGATGCCCTGAAGCAGGATAGTGTGGAAGTGAGTGTGCTGGCGCCGAACGAGAAAGGGAGATATAACCTGAAGATCGCGGTATCTGCCGTGCATGGGTTGGATCCCACGCACAACAGTCCCGTTATACAGTTAAAAGTCGAATAACCGTTTATTTGTGAAAGGCGTTCCAGCCTTGCGCAGTGATCTGGTGTTTGTTCCCGCTCCTGGTAATGATATGGGCGCCTTCGGCGGTATCTGTCATATACCCGATCACGGCGATCTCTTCGTTCAGGGTGATCTTATCGTAATCTTCCTGTTTCATGGTGAACAGCAGTTCATAGTCCTCTCCGCCGCTCAGCGCGCAGGCGGTGGGATCAAGACCCAGTTTCATGGCCAATTGGCGGCTGTCGTTGTGAACAGGGATCTTGTCTTCATACAACACACAACCCACATTACTTTGTTTGCAGATATGCAGTATTTCCGAGCTTAGCCCGTCGCTTACATCCATCATGGAAGTGGGCATGATCTCTTTTTCTGCAAGGAAGGCGATGATATCCTGCCGGGCTTCCGGCTTGAGCTGCCGGCCAATCACGTAAGTCTCGTTCTCCAGGTCCGGCTGTATCTGCGGGTTTTCGAGGAATATCTTCTTTTCCCGTTCTAACAGCGTGAGGCCGAGATAGGCGGCGCCGAGGTCGCCGGATACGCAGAGCAGGTCACCTTTCCGGGCGGTGGAGCGTTTCACGAAATGGTCCGGCGTTACTTCGCCGATAGCGGTTACGCTGATCAGCAGGCCTTTTTGGGATGAGGAGGTATCTCCACCCACCAGATCTACTTTATATCTTTCGCAGGCGGCATATACGCCTTCGTAGAATTCGTTGAGGGCTTCCAGTGAGAAGCGGTTGGAGAAGGCCAGGCTCATGGTGATATGCGTGGGCGTGGCATTCATGGCGTAAATGTCAGACAGGTTTACGATCACGGATTTGTAGCCCAGGTGTTTGAGCGGAGTGTACATCAGGTCGAAGTGAATCCCTTCCACCAACAAATCCGTGGAAATCACCGTCTGCCTGCCAAAATGGTCGATCACAGCGGCGTCGTCGCCCACCCCGAGGACGGTGCTGGCCTGTTGTATCTCGATATTGCGGGTCAGGTAGTCGATCAGGCCGAACTCTCCGAGGTCGTTTATTTCAGTTCTTTCTTCCATAGTTAATGGGTGCTGTTGATCTCTTTCAACATTTGTTCATGGATATGCCCGTTGGTGGCCAATATCTGTTTCTGATAAGGCGAGTAGGCGTTACCGGTAAAATCCGTCACTTTCCCGCCTGCTTCCTGTACAATGAGGTAGCCGGCAGCAGAATCCCATGCATTGAGATGGTGTTCCCAGAAGCCGTCAAACCGGCCACAGGCTACCCAGCAAAGGTCAATAGCGGCCGAACCCAGGCGCCGCACGGGCAGGCCCTGGCGTACAAAGCGCTGGAGCACATTCAGCGGGTTGTTAACGGCCTCTTCCCAATGGTAGGGGAAGCCGGTTACCAGGCAGGCATTGGAAATGCTGGTTTTCGCGGAAACATTGATCAGCTTGTCGTTCAGCGTAGCCCCAAAGCCTTTCTGGGCAAAGAAAAGTTCATTCATGATAGGGTTGTACACTGCCCCGAGGATGATCTCCCCGTCCTGCTCCACCCCGATGCTGACGCAGCAGATGGGGATGCCATGGGCAAAGTTCACTGTACCATCAATGGGGTCAATGATCCATTTTATGTTGGAGCCGGTCTGTATTTCGCCTATTTCCTCGCTGAGGATCTGGTGATCCGGGTAGTCTTCCCCGATAGCGGCTATGATAGCGGCTTCTGCCTTTTTATCGGCTTCTGTCACCAGGTCATTCACCGAGGATTTATGAGAAATTGTGAAAGTACCGTTAAAATATTCCTGTAAAACTTTAGCGCCGGCTTGCGTAGCTTTGAGTAACGTTGATTTCAACATGGCGCAAAGGTACGAAGCTTAGCCAACTTCCCCTGATTTACATACCGGCGAATTAACTATTTTTGCTTTTTAAACCAGAAACGCAATTAATGGCCATTATTGGTAATCTTATTTCCAGATCCCTACGCATCAGAAAGCAGTTCACGTTCAAGTTGGGAACGCCACGCCAGTATCAGTTACAGGTACTGCGGCGGTTGCTGGAGAAAGCCAAGCACACACAGTTCGGTGAACATTATGGATATGAGCAGATGCTGAACAGCCCTAATTGGGTAAGTCAGTTCCGGCAGAAAGTGCCTGTGCATAATTACAACAAGATGCACAAGGAGTGGTGGTACAAATGCCTCGAGGGTGAAGCCAACGTGAGCTGGCCGGAGAAGATCAAATATTTTGCCCTTAGTTCCGGCACCTCCGAATCAGCCAGCAAGCATATCCCCGTTACGAAGGATATGTTGCGGACGGTGAAGAAAGTGGGCGTGAAGCAGCTTTATTCCATGGCGAACTTCAATGTTCCTCCCAAGTCTTTCGAGAAAGGCATCCTGATGCTGGGTGGGACCACTTCGCTTTTTGAGAAAGGGGACTATTACGAAGGGGACATGAGCGGCATCCAGGCGAAGAATATCCCGAAATGGTTCCGCCGTTTCTATAAACCCGGCGGGAAGATATCCCGTAAGCCGAACTGGGAGCAGCGTATCCGGCTGATCGTGCGCAAAGCGCCGCAGTGGGACGTAGGCACCGTTTGCGGTGTGCCGGCATGGGTGCAGATCGTGCTGGAGGAGATCATCAAGTATCATAACGTGAAGAACATACACGAAATATGGCCGAACCTCGCCATCTATATCCATGGTGGTGTGAGCTTTGAGCCTTACCGGGACAGCTTCCAGAAACTCCTCGGTAAACCCATCACGTTCATCGAAACTTACATGGCTTCCGAGGGATCTTTCGGCTTCCAGGCCAGGCCGGGTGTGCGGGGGATCAAGCTGGTGCTGAATGCAGGGATCTTCTACGAATTCATCCCCTTTAACGAGGAGAACTTTGATGCGGACGGAGAAGTGAAGCCCAACCCGAAATCCTACATGATCCACGAAGTGGTGGAAGATGTGGAGTATGCCGTGATGCTCTCCACCTGTGCAGGCGCATGGCGTTACCTGATCGGGGATGTGGTGAAGTTCACCTCGGTGAAAGAACACGAGATCACCATCGTGGGCCGTACAAAACAGTTCCTCAGTCTTGCCGGTGAGCACATGAGCGTCGATAACATGAACAAGGCGATCGACAATGTGCAGAAGAAACTGGGCATTACCATACGGGAATTCACGGTAGCGGGCTTTTCTTACGAAAACCTTTTTGCGCATCGCTGGTACATTGGCACGGACGCAGTAAATGTAGATGCCGCCAAAGTACGGGAAATCATTGATCAGACTTTGTGCGAGGTGAATGACGACTATGCGGTGGAAAGGACTTCTGCGCTGAAGGAGATCTTCGTGGAAATACTGCCCTATCAGGTTTTCCTTGATTACCTCCGCTGTAAGGGCAAGGAAGGCGCCATGAACAAGTTCCCCAGAGTATTGAAAGGAGAGAAGCTGAAAGACTGGGAACAATTCCTCACCACTAAACCTGCTGTGAAAGCATAACCGTTTTGAATACATGATTGCCGCCATCATCGCCGGACTGGGTTTGGGCATGTTTTTATCCGTATCTGTTGGCCCCGTTATTTTTGCTATCATCAAATACAGCATCAGTAACGGTTTCAAGGCAGGTATCAGTTTTGCCACAGGTGTTTCTGCCAGTGATATTATGTTTGTACTCCTGGGTAACCTGGCTACTTCTTTTATCAGCAATCTCGGGGAATACACCAATGCTATCGGTATCAGCGGGGGCATCCTGCTGATCTTTATGGGTATTTACGGGCTGCTCTTCAAAAAGGTAAAGATCGTTACCGGAGATGAGCGCCCTGAGATGTTCCGTACGCGGGATTATGCAAAGATCTGGCTGGGTGGTTTCCTGATGAACACCCTCAACCCGGGGGTCATCATTTTCTGGCTGGGCGTTTGTGTGGCCAACGCCCCTACTTCCGTGAGCCACCGCGTAACGATGTACAGTGTGTGCCTGCTGTTCGTGCTTTCTGCCGATATCCTTAAAGTATTTGTATCAGACAAAATTCGTCACAAACTTACGCTGACCAATGTGATCTGGCTGAACCGCATAGCGGGGGTATGTATGATCATCTTCGGACTGGTGCTGTTGTACAAAGTGTTGTTGGGGGACGGGAAATTTTCGCATTGAGAGCGATGTTATATCGATATAAAACGAAAAGAGAAGGTTGAAGGCCTTCTCTTTTTTTATGCGGTTTAATATATGCTACTGTTGATCTGGTTTACAGAATCGTCCAGGTTTCGTTACCGGCGAGCAGCTTGTCAAGGTTGCCCGGTCCTCGTTTGGCGGTGGCTTCCTGCAGTTGCGCGCTCATGATATCTTCATACGTAGGTCTGAATGCATCGTAGAATACACCGAATGGCCGCGGCAGATGACCTTCCAGGCGGGCATCATCGAACATGCGGGTGAGGAGCGGCGCTTTACCGAAATCGGTCTCGTCATGTATCCAGAGATCGGAAGCGCTGAAGCTGCCATCCTGCAGATCCACTACCACCGGACGGTGGCCGTCCAGCCGGATGCCTTTGTTCTTCTGAGCGCCGAATACCAGCGGCTGGCCCTGCTCCACAAAGATGGTTTCGTCTGCCTTGCTGGTCTTTTCCGTGAACACCTCAAATGCACCGTCGTTGAAGATGTTGCAGTTCTGATAGATCTCCAGGAAGGAGGCGCCTTTATGGGCGTGGCTGCGCTTGAGCATTTCCTGCAGATGCTTCGGGTCCCGGTCCATACTACGGGCCAGGAATGTAGCATCCGCACCCATTGCGAGGGCCATTGGGTTGAACGGATGGTCGATACTGCCGTAAGGTGTGCTTTTGGTAACCTTGTTCTCTTCCGAAGTAGGTGAATACTGTCCCTTCGTCAATCCATAGATCTGGTTATTGAACAGCATGATGTTTACATCGAAATTACGGCGCAGCAGGTGGATGGTGTGATTACCACCGATGGATAATCCGTCCCCGTCCCCCGTCACAATCCACACGCTCAACTCCGGACGGGTAGCCTTCAGACCGGATGCGATAGCCGTAGCGCGGCCATGGATCGAGTGCATACCGTAAGTGTTCATGTAGTATGGAAAGCGGGAGGAACAGCCGATCCCGGATACGATCACAATATTTTCACGGGGGATTCCCAGCCCCGGCATGATCGTTTGTACCTGCTTGAGTATGGAGTAATCCCCGCAACCCGGGCACCAGCGTACTTCCTGGTCCGTTGCAAAGTCCTTGGCCGTTAAAGGCTGCGGAGGGATGGTAGTTGTTGACATTTATAGAAAGGTTTGATCTTCAAAGTTACGAATTCACCAGCTCTTCCCAATATTCGGCAGCGCGGCGGGTATGCGGTATCACAATCGTGCCGCCAACGATATTGGCTACAGCAAATATCTCATACATTTCAGCGGTGGTGATGCCCTGTTCATGGCATTTGCCAAGGTGGTATTTGATACAATCGTCGCAGCGCAATACCATGGAAGCCACCAGCCCCAGCATTTCCTTGGTTTTGGTGCTTAACGCGCCTTCCGCATAGGTGTTGGTATCCAGGTTGAAGAGGCGGTTGATTACCAGGTTCTGTTTGCTGAGAATCACCTCGTTCATCTTCGCCCTATATGCATCGAATTCTTTCACTAACTGACCCATAAGTGTTTATTTATCAATAGCTAACGTTAAAGTTACGAAATAAACGCCGCCATGCGGATGCAAAGATAGACATTAATCTACTAAAATGGTAGGTTATTCTGCGGGGCTGGTCTTATTGGCGGCAACGGCATCTTCCACCTGGCCGGCTTCTGCGAGGAAGTCCTTGATCCCCAGCACGATCTTATCTGCCATGCGTTTCCGGAATGCAGGGTCGAGGATCAGCATCTCGTCTTCAGGATTGCTGAGGAAAAGGGTTTCCACGAGTGCGTTGGGGTATTCGGTAGGACTGTTCAACGCGAAGTTGAAGTTGCCCACATTGCCGAATTCCCTGAGCCCGAGCTCCAGTATATGTCGGTAAATGTAATGGCTCAGCGGCCGGAATCCGATGTGTTTGTAATACGTGCTGGTGCCTTTGGCGCGGATAGGATCAGAGGAAGAGTTGAGGTGGATGCTCACGAGGAGATCCGGGTCTTTTTCGCGATAGGAGAGGATGCGATAGTTATTATCCACATAAGAATCATTCACCCGCGTCATCAATACATGGGCGCCTTCCTCGCGGAGCGCCTGCTGCAGCTCATTGGCCACTGCCAGGGTCATCTCTTTCTCGTATACCCCGGTAGGGCCTTGTGCGCCAAGGTTGCTGCCGCCATGTCCCGCGTCTACAGCGATCGTGAGTTTGCCGAGCGCGGGTTGTGAAGGCGGTCGTTTAACCTTTATCGTTAGGTTGCTGCCATTGTAATATACCTGGTAACCCCAGCTTTGTTTGTGCGTAAGATCGATGGTGACGCGGAGGATATCATCTTCCAGTTGCTCATAGTAAGCGTTACGGATTTCTTTGGTGTTTTCCAGCTGGGTGATCCAGTTGGTATTCGCAGTAGCGCCGTAGATATCCACAATGATCCTTGCAGGCGCTATCTGTTGAAATGAACGATAGGGCAGTTTTTGAGCGAGGCTGACGGTGACGTAATCAAAGCGGTCGTCCCCCCATACCCGCCAGGAATTAGTTAGTGAAGAAGGAGGAAAAGTGCCGGTGGGAAGGAGCTTCACCTGTTCCTGCGGGATGTAGGCGGTGAATGTCTTCGCCAGTTTAACACGATAATCGCTGCCTACTTTCCCGGTGATGTTCAGGTAAACGGCTGTATCCAGGTATCCTACTCTGGTACCGCCCAATCTGTCCTCACCCAAACCATACTTCAGAAAAGGCGCGTCGCCGGTGGTTTTCCCAACGAGGGGCTGCGTTTGCGGATCTATCAGCGTGAAAGTATTGGGCGTGCTTCCGCGTACCTCTGTGCCGTTACTGTTCAACAGTACCTGCAAAGGTTTTCCGTTGATCAATGGATCGTTGCACTGTACGGCGTAAGTGCCCTGGTAGATTCCCGGCATGTTCTGACCGCCGCCGAGCGGCAGTTCTGTGAGCTGGAAATTGTTGCCCACCGTAACAGTTGCGCCGGGAATGGCTTTCACCCTGATGCGGATGAGATCTCCGGGGGCTACGGTGAGATTGCCTTCGGGGAAGGTTTGTATGTACGCAATGTTCACAGTGCTCACCGGTTTGGGTGTTTCCGGAACGTTGTACACAAAGCTGATCGTTTTAAAGATGGAATCGCCGGCGGGACTGACGGATTTGATGACGAAAGGATTATTTCCTTCCTCCAGTTCCACCTCCACAGCGAAAGCGCCTGTGGGGTAAACCTTTTCCGGCTCTCCGTTCACAAAAATGCTGCAGCCTTTGCAGGTGCTGCCTACCAGGAACTGCCGTGTACTGGTTACTGCGTTGCTTTGTTTGGCGGGCTGGGTAAGACGTAAAAAGTTCTTCTCCTGCGCCCGCGCCTGTAATACGAGCATGGTTGCCAGTAACAGGCTTCCTCCTATCCGTTTCTTCATGACCCAAAATTAATTACGAATTGACAATTACAAATGAATAGTTATAAAGGAAATATGGTCTTAAAGTACCCAATAACGCGTAATTCGTAATTGTCAACTCGTAATTGATCAAAAGCCGTACCGGTTATCGGCGATGAGTTTATCCGCAATACGTCTGCGGGCGTCTTTGGTATTGTAAGGTTCTGTTTTGGTAACACGCTTCAGGCCGAGC
>OFTY01000809.1_pt1 | contig 17914 bp, 17 predicted proteins | sample 1775061 | NCBI WGS metagenome assembly OFTY01 (sample SAMN08195773, study PRJEB24354) | sludge metagenome | isolation source: sludge from phenol fed wastewater aerobic bioreactor B | place: India: Nagpur | collected 2016-09-16 | reverse complement strand
CCCGGCGGACGCCGGGAACCAGTGCTTTGGCCGCCAATGCGGCGCTGGCAAGGAGGCGCTCTGAAATACGGTGCGCGAGGTTCGTACTGGATCCCGGCGTCCGCCGGGATGAGCGGAAGGGGGGGAGGCTCAGGCCGCTTCGGCTTCCTCGCGCTGCTCCAACCAGGCCTCGCTCTGCATCTCGTTGAAGCGCGAGACCGTCCGTTCGAACTCGAAGGCGCCGACGCCTACGGTGTAGAGGGCCTCGGGCGCGGCCTCGGCCAGGACGACCAGACGGGTCTTGGCCTCGTAGAGGGCGTCGACCAGCGTCACCAAGCGGCGCGCCTCGTGGTGGTTGGCCGGGCTGAGCAGGGGGACGTCGGCCAGGAACAGGGTGTGGAAGCGCCGGGCGACGGCGAGATAGTCCTGCGGCCCCAAAGGGCGGCCGCACAGCTCGTTGAAGGTCGCGCGCGCCATGCCGCCGACCGTGCGCTCCAGCTTCACCTCGCGGCCCAGCACCGGCAGGGCGATGGGCTCCTCCGGCTCGCCGCCCTTGAGGTCGGACCACAGGGTCTCAAAGCCTTGCCGCGCCTCGGCGTCCAACGGCGAGAACCAGACCTTGGCCCCGGCCATGCGGTCCAGGCGGAAGTCGCGGGCGCCCGCCGTCTCGACCACGTCGCAGCGCTGGCGGATGATGTCGATGAAGGGCAGGAAGAGCTGGCGGTTGATGCCGTTCTTGTAGAGGTCTTCGGGCGCGCGGTTCGAGGTGACGGCCAGCACCACCTTCTTCTCGAACAGGGCCTCGAACAGCCGGCCCAGGATCATGGCGTCGGCGATGTCCGTCACCTGAAGCTCATCGAAGCACAGCAGGCGCGCCTCCGAGGCGATCAGGGCCGCGATCGGCGGAATGGGGTCGTCGCCCTTGCTGGTTCCGAACACGTCCTTGCGGCTGCGCGGCGAGCCGTCGCGCCACTGCTTCACCAGGTCGTGGATGCGCGCCATGAAGGCGTGGAAATGGGCGCGGACCTTCTTCTGCTCGGGCGTCGAGGAATAGAACAGGTCCATCAGCATGGACTTGCCGCGTCCCGGCGGGCCCCAGATGTAGATGCCCTTGACCTCGGGCAGGGCGCCGAACAGCCCCTTTTTCGACAGGTCGGTCTCCAGCCGCTCCAGCGCGCCGATCAGGGCGGCCTGGGCCGGTTCGGGCGTGATCACGCCCTCTTCCACGCGGATGTCGTAAGCGTTGCGGATACGGGAGGTCATGGCCAGCAGATAGCCCTCGTATGGGGCCGGGGGAAGGCGGTCGCCGATTCGGGCGACGAATTGGAGGATTCTGGTTGCTTCGCGACTGCGAAAGACCCAAATGCAGAAGCGTTTCTCGCAAACGCCCCCGAACAAAGGATGATTTCGTCATGGGCTATCGCGTCGCCATCGTAGGCGCCACCGGCAATGTCGGCCGGGAAATTCTGGCCATTCTCGAGGAAGTGAACTTCCCCGTCGAGAAAATGCACGCGATCGCCTCCCGAAAATCCAAAGGCGTCGAGGTCTCCTTCGGCGACAGCACGATCAAGTGCGAGGACATCGAGCAGTTCGACTTCTCGAGCGTCGACCTGGTGCTGATGAGCGCCGGCGGCGGGGTGTCGCGCGAATGGTCCGAGAAGATCGGCAAGGCCGGCCCCATCGTCATCGATAACTCCTCGGCCTTCCGTCAGGATCCGGACGTGCCGCTGATCGTGCCGGAGGTGAATCCGGACGACGCCAAGCTGGCGACCAAGAAGAACATCGTCGCCAACCCCAACTGTTCGACCGCCCAGCTGGTGGTGGCGCTGAAGCCGCTGCATGACGCGGCCAAGATCAAGCGCGTCGTCGTCTCGACCTATCAGTCCGTCTCGGGCGCCGGGAAGGAAGGCATGGACGAGCTGTGGAACCAGACCAAGGCCATCTACGGCCTGGGCGACGCCACGCCCAAGAAGTTCCCCAAGCAGATCGCCTTCAACGTCATCCCCTACATCGGCTCGTTCCGCGACGACGGCTACACCGACGAGGAAGCCAAGATGTGGGACGAGACGCACAAGATGCTCGACCCGTCGATCAAGCTGACCGTCACCTGCGTCCGCGTGCCGGTCTTCGTCGGCCATTCGGAGGCCGTGACGGTCGAGTTCGACCGCCCGATCGAACCGGACGAGGCGCGCGAAATCCTGCGCGAGGCGCCGGGGATCCTGGTCGTCGATAAGCAGGAGCATGACGGCTACATCACCCCGGTCGACGCCGCGGGCGAGCACGCCGTTTATGTGTCGCGCATCCGCAAGGATCCGACCGTCGAGAACGGCCTGTCGTTCTGGGTGGTGTCGGACAACCTGCGCAAGGGCGCGGCGCTGAATGCCGTGCAGATCGCCCAGCTCTTGGACGAGACCGGCGTCATCTCGCCCAAGAGCGGCTACCGCACTTTGACTGTCTAAGAAGAGGCCCCTAACGCCTCGCACGCGGTGCGAGGCTGCTTGAGGGGCGTCAGTCGTGTTGCCCCCCGCCGCGTCGGCGATGCGGCGGGGATCGAAAGGTTCCAGTGTGAGCGCCTCCCCTGCTCCTGCCGCGTCCGAAGCCCGCGCCGCCCTGGCGGCGGGGGTGCTCTGCTACCTACTGTGGGGCTTCATTCCCCTGGTGTTCCAGCAGATGGCGCATCAGGGCGCGGACGCCTGGGAGATCATGGGCCACCGCGCCGTCTGGGGCCTGGTCTGGGCCCTGATCCTGGTCATGCTGTCGCGCCAGTGGACGCAGGTCGTCGCCGTCTTCCGCCAGCCCAAGGTGCTGGGCTGGCTGGCCCTGTCGGCGGTGCTGATCGCCGCCAACTGGACCACCTACGTTATGGCGGTGAACAACGGCCGGACGCTGGACGCCTCGCTGGGCTATTACCTCAATCCGCTGTTGAACATGGCCGCCGGGGCCTGGTTGTTCCGTGAGCGGATCGATCGTTTCGGCGTCATCGCCATTGTCCTGGCGGCGATCGGCGTGGTGCTTCAGGCGGTCGCCTTGGGCCATGCGCCCTGGGTGTCGCTGCTGCTGGCCTTCAGCTTCGCCGGCTACGGCATCATCCGCAAACGGGTCTCGGTCGACGCCCAGACCGGCCTGTTCATGGAATGCCTGCTGCTGGCCCTGCCCGGCCTGGCCTGGGTCGTCTTCATCGAGGCGACGGGTCAGGGCCATTTCACCGCCTCCCCCGCCGCCACCGCCTGGCTGCTGTTCGCCGGACCGGCGACGGTCATCCCGCTGGCCCTCTTCGCCTGGGCGGCGCGCCGGATGCCCTTGTCCAGCATGGGCTTCCTGCAGTTCCTGGCGCCGACCATCGTCTTCGTCATCGGCGCCTTGCAGGGCGAGGCCCTCGGAAGTCTGCGCATCGCCTCCTTCGCCTTCATCTGGGTCGGGGCCGCCGTCTTCGCCCTGGGCGCGGTGCTCAAGGTGCGTCGTGCGTCGGACACGGCCGAGACTATCGTGGCGCCCGAACCGGGTCTGCTGGACGACCCGGCCGAGGACCGCATGGACGCCCTCGGCGAGAATCCGCCGCCTGTGCGTTGAGGTCGGGCGCCGTCCCGTCCTAAAGAAGAAGGCGATGATGATCTGTTCCCGCTTCCTCGCCGCCGCCGCCGCAACCGTTCTGCTCGCCGGGGGAACCACGGCCTGCGCCCATGGCGCGCCTCAGACCGGCGGCGATGAAGTGATCCGCACCGCTCGCGTCGGCGTCAGCCGCGAGGCCGCGCCGACCGCCGCGCCGGGCGCGCCCGTCGCTGTCGCCGCCCCGCCGACCACGGCCGAGACCTTTGACGCGGTCAGCGACGCCCTGGACGCCGCCGCCGCCGCCTGGACCTCGGGTCAGGTGGATGCGGTCATGGCCACCTATGTCCATGACGAGCCGCTGCTGGTCTCCCTGGGCGACACTCCGCTGAAGGGGCCCGACAGCGTGCGCGCCGCCCTGGACGCCCGCGCGGCGGCGCCGGGCGGCCTGGGGACGCTGTCTTATGAGTGGTTCGAGACCATGCAGTTCGACGTCAATACGGCGGTGGTCTCTGGCCGAGCGGTGATGACGCGCGACGGCAAGACCCATCGCGGCCTGTTCACCCGCATCCTGCGCCGCACGGTCGACGGCTGGCTGATCGTCCACGACCAGCTGGCCTGGGGGCCGGAAGCCTAAAGACGCCGCCCTACAAGGCCGTATAGAGCGCTTCGACCAACCGCAGGGCGCGCGGATCGGCGAGCAGGTGGGGCGACTGGCGCGTCATGACATAGGCGGCCGAGACGCCCGCCGCCTGGTCCGCGAAGACCATCGACCCGCCCCAGCCGCAGTGGCCGACCGCCTTGGGGTTGGGTCCGAAGATGTTCAGGCCCTGGTTGCGGGTGAACCCCGCGGCCCAGCTCATGTCGAAGGGCAGCACCCGGTCCAGTCCGTGGATGCGTTCGCGCGTCGCCTGGGTCAGGGTTTCCTCTGACAGCACAGGCAGATGATCCAGCGCGCCGCCCGTGGCGACGAGGGACATCATCCGCGCGAGATCCTTGGCCGTGCCGTGCAGGTTGGCGGACGGAATCTCCGCCATGCGCCACTCGGTCGAGCCGCGTCCGCCGGGCGCCGAGCCGCGATCCAGGAAGGCGGCCTTCTTGATCGCGTCGATGGCGCCCAGGTCCGGCGCGGCGGCGGGTTTGCGCAGTTGGGCCACGCGGCCGTGTTCGCTTTCCGGCAGGCCGATCCACAGGTCCAGATCGAACGGCTGGGCGAAGTCTTCGCGCAGGGCCGCTCCCATGGTCCGCCCGTCGACGATGCGGAACAGCTCGCCCGCCAGATAGCCGATGGTGATGGGGTGATAGCCGGACGCCGTCCCCGGCGCCCACAGCGGCGTCTGGGCCGCCAGCTTGTCCAGCACCGCCTGACGATCGAACCAGATGGCCGGCTCCACGCCGTCGGAAAAGCCCGGCAGGCCGGACTGGTGGCTCATCAGCTGGCCGACGGTCAGCTGGTCCTTGCCCGCCGCGCCGAAGGCGGGCCAGTGGTCGGCGACCCGGTCCTCATAGGACAGCAGCCCCTTGTCCACGCAGCGCGCGATCATCAGGGCCATCACCGCCTTGCCGGTCGAGAAGACCGGGACCAGGGTGTCCTCGGCGAAGGGCTTGGTCCCCGCCAGATCGGCCGAGCCGGCCCACAGGTCCACCGCCACCTCGCCGTCGAGGGTCACGCTGAAGCGCGCGGCCAGTTCGTTCAGCCCTTCGGGGGCGTCGGTGAAGTTGGCGGCGAAGGCGTCCTTCACCGCATTGAAACGCGGCGGGCAGACGCCGTGGAGGTCGGGGAGGCTGGTCATGGATGCGGTCTAGCGCCTTGGCGGCTTCACGTCACTTGCGGCCGATTACTGGCGCGCCGACGCCGAGGCGTTGCGGGCGCCTTCGAACTCGTCGCCCGGCTTCCACGCGGGCCAGTCGCGCGAATTGGCCAGGTCGCGGCCGACTTCATACAGCAGCTGCACATCGGCGGCGGCGGCGTCCATCTTCCACTGCGGCGTCCATTCATCCGTCGGCTGATGATAGCGGTTGGCGACGTAATCGCGGCTGGCTTCGTTGTGGCCGGTGAAGCCCGCCGCGGCGAACAGGGCGGGCACGCCCTTCCTCGCCAGCGGGAAGTGATCCGAGCGATAGAAGGCCCCTGCGTGCGGCGCCGGGTCGGGGATCAGGCGACGCCCCTCGCGCGCGGCCAGCACCGCCAGCCGGTCGTCCAGATCGTTCTTGCCCGCGCCGATGACGACGATGTTGGGGTCGATCTCAGTCCCCGGCAGCAGACTGTCCATATTGATGTTGGCGACGGTCGTCTCCAGCGGCCAGACGGGGTTGGCGGCATAGTATTCGGCGCCCAGCAGGCCCGTTTCCTCGGCTGCCCAGCTGATGAAGACGGTCGAGCGTTCGGGGCGCGGCCCCTCGGCGAACAGGCGGGCGATCTCCATGATCCCGGCCACGCCCGTCGCATTGTCCACGGCGCCGTTATAGATGTCGTCGCCGTTCTTCGGCGTGGCGCGGCCATAGGCGTCCCAGTGGGCGCCGAACATGACGGTCTCGTTCGGGTATTTGGTTCCGGGCAGGCGGCCGATGACGTTGCGCGTCTCGACCCGGTCGGTTTTTTGGCCGAAGTCGATGGACATGGTCACGCCGTCCAGCGCTACGGGGCGGAAATCGGGCGTGCGCGCCTGATCCTTCAGTGCGGCGAAGTCGAGGCCGGCGTCCCTGAACAGCTGTTCGGCGATCGCGCCCTGAATCCAGCCCTGCGCCGCCACGCGCTCCTTGTTCGGATCGGCGCGGACGATGTCGAACTTGGGCGCGGTCGAGGAATTCTCCAGCGTCGACCAGGGATAGCCCGCGCCCGGCGTGTCGTGGATGACCAGAACGCCCGCCGCGCCGTGCGCCGCCGCCACCTGGAACTTATAGGTCCAGCGGCCATAGAAGGTCATGGCCTGGCCGTCGAACTTGCCGTTGACCGGGTGGCCTTCGGGCGCGCCGAAGTCGGGGTCGTTGACCAGCACCAGCATGATCTTGCCGGTCAGATCGACGCCCTTGTAGTCGTCCCACCCACGCTCGGGCGCGTCGACGCCATAGCCGACGAAGACCAGGGGCGCGTCGGTCAGGCTGATGCGCTCTACCGGCCGGTCGGATGAGACGATGACGTCCTTGGCGCGCTGCAGTTCGGTCGTGCGTCCGTTGGCCGAGACGCTGATGGCGGCGGGGCCGTCCTGGCTGGTGCGGCTGACCTGGGCGACCTGCACCCACGATCCGTTGGGGCCGCCGGGTTCCAGGCCCAGCGCCTGAAACTGCTGCGTCAGCCAAGCGATGGTGCGGTCTTCGCCGGGCGTGACCGGGGCGCGGCCTTCGAACTCGTCGGACGCCAGGACGCGCGTGGCCTCGTTCAGTCGGGCCGGGTCGACGCGGCCGGTCTGGGCGAGCGCGGAGGTCGAACACATCAGAACGGCGATCAGGCCGACGGCGGCGGAACGGGCGAGGGTCATGGGCAGGCTCGGCTCTTGAACGATTTGCGCCACGCTGCCCCCTGAGGGCGCCGCTGTCGACCCTGAAAGGCCTCAGCGCCCGTTCAGCCAGGCGCGCACGCCGTCCGCAGCGACGACGCCTGAGGCGAAGGAGGCCTGGAGCAGATAGCCGCCGGTCGGCGCCTCCCAGTCCAGCATTTCGCCTGCGGCAAAGACGCCGGGCCGCGCCTTCAGCATCAGCCGGTCGTCCACGGCGTCCAGCGCCACGCCCCCGGCCGACGAGATGGCGCGGCTTAGGCCCTGCACCCCGGTCAAGGTCAGGGCGACGCCCTTGATCCGCGCGGCCAGTTTGGCCGGGTCTGCGGGCAGCGGCCCGCCTTCGCGCAGCAGGGCGACAGAGGCGGCGTCCAGCCGCGCGGCCTTGCGCAGCCAGTTCGACAGGCTGTCCTTGCCGCGCGGTTTCGACAGACGCTGAGCGAGGGCTTCGACGCTCAGATCGGGCCGCAGGTCGAGCGTCAGCACGCTTGATCCGTCGCGCTCCACCGCTTCGCGCAGACCGGCGGACAAGGCGTAGATTCCGCCGCCTTCGATCCCATAGGCGGCGATCATGGCCTCGCCGCGCACGGTGCGGTCGCCGTGCGTCAGGGAGACCCCTTTCAGCGGGGTTCCGGCGAAGCGGTCGCGGAAGTTCGGCGACCAGGCGACGTCGAAGCCGACGTTGGCGGGACGGAAGACGGCCACCTCGGCGCCTGCGTTCTCCAGCGTCGGAACCCATGCGGCGTCGGACCCCAGCTTCGCCCAGCTGGCGCCGCCGAGGGCGAGGATCACGGCATCCGGGCGTTCGATCTGCTCGCCATCGGGCGTGTCAAAGGTCAGGGCCTCGCCCTGCCAGCCGGTCCAGCGCGAGCGGGTGCGAATCTCGACGCCCAGCCCTTCCAGCCGCGCCAACCAGGCGCGCAGCAGGGGCGAGGCTTTCATCGCTTTCGGGAACACCCGGCCGGACGAACCGACGAAGGTCGGTTGGCCCAGCCCCTCGACCCATTCGATCAGATCGGCGGGCGAAAAGGCGTCCAGCCAGCCCTTGATGCGCGCCTGCGCGGCGGCGTCATAGCGGTTCAGGAACGGCTCCAGCGGCTCCGAATGGGTCAGGTTCAGCCCGCCGCGCCCGGCCATCAGCAGCTTGCGCGCAACCGAGGGCATCCGCTCATGTACGACGACGCGCAGGCCCGCCTGAGCCAGACGTTCGGCGGCCATCAGTCCGGCGGGGCCGGCGCCGATCACGGCGACTGTTGCGGGGGCGGAGGTCATCAACGCCTTCCTAGCCGGAATGACCGCCGCGGCCTATGCTGGCCGACATGAGCGTCGCCTTTACACGGGAAGAAGATCTGGAAGCCACGGCGGCGGACCTGCCGGACCGGCCGATCTCGCCCCATCCCAACCTCGTCACGGCGCAGGGGCTGGCCCAGATCGAGGCCGAACTGGCGGCCGCGCGCGCGGCCTATACGGCGGCTCAGGCGGCGGGGTCGATCGAGGCCGATCGCACCGCCATGGCGCGGGCGACGCGCGACCTGCGTTACTGGTCGGCGCGCCGGGGCACGGCCCAGCTGGTCGAGGCGCCGCCCGACGGCAAGGTGCGCTTCGGCGACACAGTGACGATTGAGCGCGAGGACGGGCGCACCCAGACCTGGCGCATCGTCGGCGAGGACGAGGCCGACCCGACAAAGGGCAGCGTCAGCCACGTCTCCCCCCTGGCCCGCGCCCTGATGGGCAGGCGCGAGGGGGATGAGGCGACGGTCGCGGGCCAGTCGGTCGAGATCGTCGCCATCAAGGAAGGTTGAGAAGGGGCGGCCTCAGTAGCCGCCCGTTCCCTTCTCCTTCGTCACCGGCTGGAAATCGCGCACGAAGCGTTCCAGCAAGCGGACGCTGTAGCCCGCCGACCCCGCCGGTTTCACGTCGTTGGCTGCGCCGAAGGCCATGTTGGCGATGTCCAGATGCGCCCAGGGCGTCTCAGGCCGGGCGAAATAGCCGATGAAGTGAGCGCCCGTGCCCGCGCCCGCCCCGCCGTCGCCCGAGTTCTTGATATCGGCGATGGTCGAAGAGGTGGCCCGCACATAGGAGGGGTGCAGCGGCAGGCGCCACAGCGTCTCTCCGGTGGCGTCGCCCGCCGTCTTCAGCTGGTCGGCCAGGGCGTCGTGGCGGCTGAACAGGCCCGCATAGTCATTGCCCAGGGCGCCGCCGACCGAGCCGGTCAGGGTGGCCACGTCGACGATGGCGGCGGGGTTCAGGGTCGTGTCGGCCCAGACCACGGCGTCGGCCAGGACCAGGCGGCCTTCGGCGTCGGTCGAGATGATCTCGATGGTCTTGCCGTTCATGGCGGTCAGCACGTCGGCGGGGCGGATGGCGCCGCCGTCGGGCATGTTCTCGGCCAGGGCGGCGACGGCGACCACGTCTACCGGCGCGGCGGACTTGGCCAGGGCCAGGACCGCGCCGACCACGCTGGCGGCGCCGGACATGTCCATCTTCATATTGCCCATATTTGCGCCGGGCTTGATGGAGATGCCGCCGGAATCGAAGGTGATGCCCTTGCCCAGGAGGGCGATCGGGCCGTCGTTGGACGCGCCCTGGCCGCGATAGCGCACGGCCAGCAGGCGCGGCGGGCGGCTGGAGCCCTGGCCGACGCCCAGCAGGGCGCCCATGCCCAGGCGCTGCATGGCGGGCACGTCCAGCTCGGTGATCTCGACCCCCGGCACGCCGGCGAAGGCGACGCGGGCGCGTTCGACGAAGCTTTCCGGATAGATGACGTTGGCCGGTTCGTTGGACACGTCGCGGGTCCAGGCCATGGCCTCGATCAGGGCGGCGCCGCGACGGTGATGCGCCTGGGCGCTCGATGCGTCATCGGCGACGACGGTCAGAGCGCCGGGCGCCGGGCGGTCGCGTCCGGTGGTGACATAGAGGTCCGAACGATAGTGGCCGATGCCCAGGCCGGTCGCCAACTCTGACGCCAGATCTGCCGACAGGCCTGAGGTCACGGCCGTCAGGGCGCCGGGCTGGCTGTTCAGGGCGCGACCCGCGACGATCCCGGCGGTTTGAATGTCTGCGGCCTTGGGCGCTTCGCCCAGACCGACGACCAGGATGCGGTCCCAGCCGCCGACGCCATGCAGGCTCAGCGTCTGGCGCGCCTTGTAGTCGAAGCGGGCGGCGGTCAGGGCCGAGGCGATCGCCTGACGCGTCGCGACGTCCAGGGCGGCGCCGCGCGCGGCCAGCTCGGCCTCCGACGACAGCGGCAGAACCAGGGCGCCCGACGGGGCGGCCGATGCGGCGAAGGTCACGGCGCGCGTCTGGGCCGGAGCGGCGCGGGCGGGCCAGTCGGAACGCTCGGCGGCGGGCGCGGCGCGGCGGCCTTGCGCCTCGGCCGGAACGGCGACGCTTAGACCGGCGGCGGCGATCAGCGCGGCTGCGGCGAAGGACGGAATACGGGTGGTGCGGCGCATCGATCAGGGCCCCCTCTGTGACGATGAAGGCGCCTTTATGGGCGGGTGCGCCGCGCGGGGGCAACCGCTCCGCTGACGGAAGGACGCCGGGCGCGACGCCTTGTCGCGCTTGGCGCGCGCTTGGGGTCGCGCCCGGCGGAACGGCGGCTGTCAGCAGGCCGCCCGACGCGGGGGCGTCGGGCAGGGTCGGGCCCTGAGACGGACTTCGCCGGTCTTCTGGCGTGAAAAGCGGCGCGCGTCGATCAGGGCGCCGATCCAGCCCCACGCGGGTTCCTTATGAGTGCGGTGCAGATGCTCCATGACGTCGTCCTCCTTTCTGGTAAGCTCAGAATGGCGAATGGCGTCGAAAGCCACAAACGGGACGGCGGCGCCTATCCATAAGGCAGGCTTATGTCGGATCTTCTTGCTCGCATTCCGGTCGACGCCCTGCGCGTGTTCGAGGCGGCGGCGCGTCTGCTCAGCTTCACCCGCGCGGCCGAGGTTCTGGGCATGAGCCAGGCGGCGGTCAGCTGGCGTATCCGCGATCTGGAGCAACGGCTGGAGCGGCCCCTGTTCACGCGCGGCACGCGGCAGGTGGCCCTGACGCCCGAAGGCGAGCGCCTGGCCACGGCGGCGACCGAGGCGATGACCCTGCTGCGCCGCGCCGTGGCCGAGGTGGTCGAGACCGACCAGGGCGTGCTGGCCGTCACTACGCTGCAGACTCTGGCGACCCAGTGGCTGGCGACGCGGCTGGGGTCTTTCCAACTGGCCAACCCCGACCTGGCGGTGCGGGTGGACACCAGCCCGGTCCTGTCCAGCCTCAGCGCGGACGGGTTGGACGTGGCGCTGCGCTTCGGTTCGGGCCGCTGGCCCGGACTGGAGAGCCGGTTCCTGATGCCCGCCGTCTTCACGCCCGTCTGCACCCCCGCCATGCGCGACCGGCTGGATCTGAAGACGCCTGCTGATCTGAAACGCGCCCATCTGGTCGGAGAGCCGGAGGAGTGGGCGGCCTGGTTCGCCGCCGCCGGGGTGGCGCCCGCCGACGCCGCCCCGTCGCCGCGTCTGACGGCCGACAACCAGGCGATGGAGGTGGCGGCGGCGCTGGGCGATCAGGGCGTGGCCCTGGGTTCGCCCATCCTCTACGGCCGCGAGATCGAACGGGGGCTTCTGGTCCGGCCGTTCAAGGAGACCGTCGCCCTGGCTGAGGGCTATTGGCTCTGCTACCCGCCCGGCCGCCGCCTGACCCCCAAGATCGCCCGCTTCCGCGACTGGGTGCTGGACACGGCGCGGAACGACCCGGCGGTGGTCGAGGGCGCGCGGCTGGCGGGACGTGAAGTCGGGGAGGCGGGTGAATAGTCCTTCATCGCCTTGATGAAGAAGGAAAAGAAAAGGGCGGGATCCTTCGATCCCGCCCTTCCGTTGTTTGAGCTTTGAGAAGCCGGCCTTCCTTAGAAGTCCATGCCGCCCATACCGCCCATGCCGCCCATGTCGGGGGCGCCGCCGGCCGAGGCCTTCTTCGGCGCGTCAGCGATGGCGGCTTCCGTGGTGATCATGATGCCGGCGACCGAGGCGGCCGACTTCAGAGCCGAACGGACGACCTTGGCCGGATCGATCACGCCCATCTGGACGAGGTCGCCGTACTCTTCGGTCTGGGCGTTGAAGCCGAACGAGGCGTCGGTCGAGTCCATGACCTTGCCGACCACGATCGAACCTTCGACGCCCGAGTTCTCGGAGATCTGACGGATCGGAGCCTGCAGGGCGCGGCGCACGATGTTGATGCCGGCGTTCTGATCGGCGTTGACGCCCTTCAGATCGATCAGCTTCTTGGAGGCTTGCAGCAGGGCCACGCCGCCGCCCGGGACGATGCCTTCATCGGCAGCGGCGCGGGTCGCGTTCAGGGCGTCGTCGACGCGGTCCTTCTTTTCCTTCACTTCGACTTCGGTCGAGCCGCCGACGCGCAGGACGGCGACGCCGCCGGCCAGCTTGGCCAGACGTTCCTGCAGCTTTTCCTTGTCGTAGTCCGAGGTGGTGTCCTCGATCTGACGCTTGATCTGGCCGACGCGGGCCTCGATGCCGTCCTTCTCGCCCGAACCTTCGACGATGGTGGTGTCGTCCTTGGTGATGGAGACCTTCTTGGCCTTACCCAGCATGTCCAAGGTGACGGTTTCCAGCTTGATGCCCAGGTCTTCAGAGATGACCTGGCCGCCCGTCAGGATGGCGATGTCTTCCAGCATGGCCTTGCGGCGGTCGCCGAAGCCCGGAGCCTTGACGGCGGCGACGCGCAGGCCGCCGCGCAGCTTGTTGACGACCAGGGTGGCCAGGGCTTCGCCTTCGATGTCCTCGGCGATGATCAGCAGGGGACGGCCCGACTGAACCACGGCTTCCAGCACCGGCAGCATGGGCTGCAGCGAGGTCAGCTTCTTCTCGTGGAGCAGGATGAGCGGCTCTTCGAGGGCGACCTCCATCTTGTCCGGGTTGGTGATGAAGTAGGGCGACAGGTAGCCGCGGTCGAACTGCATGCCTTCGACGATGTCGACGGTGGTTTCAGCCGTCTTGGCTTCTTCGACCGTGATGACGCCTTCGTTGCCGACCTTGGCCATGGCCAGGGCGATCAACTCGCCGATTTCAGCGTCGCCGTTGGCCGAGATGGTGCCGACCTGGGCGATTTCCGAGTTGTTGGAGACCGGCTTGGAGATGGTCTTCACTTCGTCCAGGGCCACGGCGACGGCCTGGTCGATGCCGCGCTTCAGGTCCATCGGGTTGATGCCCGCCGCCACGTACTTCAGGCCGCCCTGCACGATGGCCTGGGCGAGGACCGTCGCGGTGGTGGTGCCGTCCCCCGCCACGTCGGCGGTCTTGGAGGCGACCTGCTTGACGACCTGCGCGCCGATGTTCTCGAACTTGTCCTCCAGTTCGATTTCCTTGGCGACCGACACGCCGTCCTTGGTGATGACCGGGGCGCCGAAGCTGCGTTCGAGCAGCACATTGCGTCCCTTGGGGCCCAGCGTCACGCGCACGGCGTTGGCCAGAATGTTCACGCCCTTGACCACGCGCTCGCGGGCGCTGTCATGGAAAAGCACTTCTTTCGCGCTCATCTCGATACTCCTGGAATCCGTGAAAAAAGTTCAGGCGGCTTTCTTGGCGGCCCGGGGCTCGGCCTCGACGACCGCCAGCACCTCGTCCTCGCGCAGGACCAGGTATTCCTGTCCATCGACCTTGACGGCCTGGCCGGCGTACTTGCCGAACAGGACGCGGTCGCCGACTTCGAGGTCCAGGGCGCGGAGGGTGCCGTCCTCCAGCCGCTTGCCGTTGCCCACGGCCATGACTTCGCCCTGCTCGGGCTTTTCCTTGGCGGAGTCGGGAATCACGATGCCGGATGCCGTCGTGCGTTCCTGTTCGATTCGCTTGACGACGATCCGGTCGTGAAGGGGACGAATCTTCATGATCAATCTCCTTGTTGCAGATCACCAGAAAGGAATCAGGAAGGGACGCGGGGCCTGCGCAGAGCGGTCCGCGGGCCGCGCCGTTCCAGGCAGCCGGAATGCTGCGTTGCTTCAGATAGTGGCCGGGCAAGGGGGATTCAAGAGCGATATTGCAACAAAGTGCGACAACGCCCCGGCGGGCCGGTCTAGGCGTGGAGCAGGCGGCCGCCCCGGCCCAGGCGGTAGACGTCGCGGCCGCTGCGATGGCGGTCGTAGGGCATGGGCGCGACCGGACAGGAATCCTCGCGCGAGCGGCCGTCGCGCAGGGTGGCGTCGTCCTCGTCCAGCTCGCCCCAGACGCCGCCCGCGCGCGGCCGGAAGAGCCAGCGCACGTATCCCTTCATGGCGGCGAGTTCGAGCAGGGTGTCCAGGTCGGGCGCGTCCACGATGGCGACGCGCCCGTCGGGCTCGCCCGGATAGGACCCGAAGGCGCGGTGGCAGGCCATGGTTTCGCTGACCGGGGCGTTCAGCCGCCACCAGGGGCGGTGGTTGCTGCGTTCCAGGTCCCAGGCGCCCAGGCGCCAGGCGGCCTCCAGCATGGCTTCGTCCAGCACCTCGACCCGGCCCCAGCGCACGTCGATCTGCATCGCCGAACCCGGCACCGGCCGCGACGGGATCTCGATCCCCGGCACCTGGACGGCTGTGCGGCGCCTGAATCCGTGCCAGTGCAGGATCAGGACCGGCGGCGCGTCCGGCTTGGCGACCGCGCTGAGGGTCACCGCGTAGAGCGGCAGGCCCATCGCATCCACCTGTGATTGAATCGTTTCCAGGATCCTCATGCTGAACCCCATGGCGACAACCCATTGAGATCCATTTTATGCGGGCGGACGGGGATTGCAAGACGGGCGCGGGGGTGCCATGAAGCGCGGATTGTGGCGTGTGCGGGGCATGCCGGATGCGTGGGGGGGCCACTCCTGGATCCGCCCGCTCAAAGCAGGGGATGGGCGGGCGTGCGCAGGCCTTGCTGCAGCAGTCCGACCCCCATGAGGAAGATGCACAGCCCACCCAGCAGGCCCAGGACCTCGAAAGCGGCGCGCATGCGGCGACTCGCGCCGCGGCCCCGGCCCAGCAGGCCCATCAGTCCGCCGCGCAGCGACACCGCGCCGATCGCCAGGGCGCCGACCGTGGCCGCGGTGCCGGCGGACATGGCCATGACGGCCGCGATGCCCGCCCAGCGCAGGTCGATGGAATAGGCCACCAGCAGCACGAGGATGGCGCCGGAGCAGGGCCTGATCCCGATGGCCGCGACGACCGGCAGGCTGGCGCGCCAGCCGCGCGTCCCGTCGAGGTGGGCGCCGGCCAGGTCGTGCAGCGCGCCGCAGTCCGCGCAATAGGCCCGCATCCCGGCGCCTTGCGTGAACACGCCCCGCGGCGGGGCGTCCGGACGCGGCCCGCGCCACCGCCGGTACAGGGCCGCCGCGCCCTGGAGGGCGAGCATCGCCCCCAGCAGGGCCACCAGCGCGAAACTGAGGTTTTCCAGATGCGTGCCCGCGCGCTGGGTGTGGCGCAGGGAGTAGCCCAGCAGGTCCGCGACGACTTCCACCAGCAGCACGGCGACCGCGCCCTGCATCAGGGCGGCCGCTGTGGCCAGCAGCAGGCCGCGCGCCGGCCGCACGCGGTGGGTGCCCAGGTAGGCCGTCATCACGGCCTTGCCGTGCCCCGGGCCCGCCGCATGGAAGACGCCGTACAGGAAGCTCAGGCCGATCAGCGGCAGGGCGGCGATCCAGCCTTCCTCGCCGACCAGGCGCATCGCCTGCGCCAGCCGCCGGTGCAGCCCGGCCTGCGTGTCCATGATCCAGGCCAGGGTCCGGCCCCACCAGGCCTGCTCGCCGAGCAGCGCCCAGAGGAGGAAGGCCAGCCCGAACGCCAGGCCCGCGGCCGCCAGGGCGCCGGGCAGCCGGGCGCCCTTCATTCGCATTGAATGTGGACCCGCTCGGCGAACAGGTCTCCCAGGTCTTCTTCGGCCTGTGCGCCGCGGTCCAGCGCATAGGCGCGGGCGACGTCTTCCGGCGACGGATCCGGCGGGACGACGCGCAGGCGGCACGCCCGCCCGGCTGCGCCTTCGATCGCGGGCGGCTGCTCGGGGCGGTGCATCATCCGGATGAAGTAGCTCGGGTCGTAGATGGCATAGGATACCGGCCGGGCCGCCGGATCCACGGGCTCGGCCAGCGGCGCCGTGAAGGAGAGCAGCAGCTTCCCGCCCTGCATCGCGCCGGTGAATTCGGTCGCCTGCCCGAGACGGACCGCGTGCCCGCCGGCCGAGATTTTCGTGAAGTAGCCGTAGGGCCCGAGGTTCTCGATGGCCATGGCGGCGAAGTCCTGCGCCGAGGCCTTGCCCGAGGGGCTGTCGCCGGCCATGCCGTCCATGACGGCCGCGCTGTACAGCTCGTCGAAGAGCCATTGTTCCCGGATCGCGGTGAACGCGCCGCCGGGCGAGAGCACGACCGTGCTGCGCACGTCGATCCACGCATGCGGATGGGCCAGCCCTGGGGCGGGGCTCAGCGCGAGGCAGAGGCCGGCGGCGCCGAGCAGGCCGGCGAGGGACGGCCGCCGGCGTCCGGCGAGGAATCGGGTCGGCATGGTCCTCCGGAGCTCATCCTTTCACACTCGGCCATGATACCCGGGCTGGGGGGGACGATGCCGGCGGCGTGCCGGAACGGCCGCGCCCACTGGAGCGGCGGCGCGCGCAAGGCCGCGGCGTCCGGGGAAGGAGAGGCCGCGGCCTTGCGCATCGCCTGCGCGGCCGCGCGCATCGCCCGCTATCGGGGGGCGAGGACGGCGTCGCGGATCGTCCGGACGTTGTGGCGCATCATGTCGATGTACGTGGCCGCCGGACCGTCAGGCCCCGAGAGCGCGTCGGAATACAGCTTGCCGCCGACCTTGACGCCGGTCTCCTTCGAGATCTGCTCGACCAGGCGCGGGTTGCTGATGTTTTCCAGGAACAGCGCCGCCGCCTTTTCCTCCCTGACCTGCCGGACCAGCGCGGCCACGCCGGAGGCGGACGCTTCCGAATCGGTGCTCATGCCCTGGGGCGCCTCGAACTTGAAGCCGTAGGCCTGGCCGAAATAGGCGAATGCGTCGTGCGGGGTGATGATCGTGCGCCGGTCGGCCGGGATCCCGGCGATGGCGGCCTCGAGTTCGGCCTGCAGGGCGGCGAGCTTCCCGTCGTACGCGCGGGCATTGGCCTCGTAGGCCGGGCATCCCTGCCGGTCGGCCGCGCAGAACGCCCTGGCGATGTTGCTCACGTAGATCCGGGCGTTGGGCACGGTTTGCCAGGCATGGGGATCGTACTTGCCGTGGTGATGGTGCCCGTGCTCGTGCGCCTGCTCGTGTTCGTGCTCGTGCGCCTGCTCATGCGCCTGCTCGTGTTCGTGGGTCTGTTCATGTCCCTGTCCGCCGCCATGGACATCGCCATGGTCCTGGTCCTCGTCCTGGCCCTCGTGGTCGTGATCGTGGTCTTCTTCTCCGTTGAGTCGCGGCGTGATCCCGTCGGTCAGCGCCGCCACGGGGGCCCGGGCGCCGCTGGCCTGCATCAGGCCGGGCAGGAATCCTTCGAGCTGCAGGCCGTTGGCCAGGATCACGTCGGCCGCGCCGAGGGCCTTCAGGTCGGCCGGCCTGGGCTCGTAGGTGTGCGCGTCGCCATCCGGGCCCACGAGCGTGGTCAGGGCGATCCTGTCGCCACCGACGTTCTTCGCGAGATCGCTGAGGATCGAGAACGTCGAGACGACCCGGAGTTCCGCGGCGCCGGCCCGGGCGGGGGAGATGAGGGCGGACACGGGGTTTTCTCGCGGATTGATCGGAAGAGAGATGTTATAACATAACAATAGGGATGTTATAACATTCCGAATCCGGAAATTCACCGGCTTGCATGGCTGACCGCGCAGGCCCGCGCCCCCGGACTCAGTCCTTGTCCATTTCCCGCACCTTGTCGCCGCCCGCGACCGAGTACGTCATCGGCACCTTGCGCGTCGCCAGGAAC
>OFTY01000808.1_pt1 | contig 17928 bp, 13 predicted proteins | sample 1775061 | NCBI WGS metagenome assembly OFTY01 (sample SAMN08195773, study PRJEB24354) | sludge metagenome | isolation source: sludge from phenol fed wastewater aerobic bioreactor B | place: India: Nagpur | collected 2016-09-16 | reverse complement strand
CGCGGCCTGCGTCTCTTCCTTCAGCATCAGGTCCGCGAAGACGGCGCTGTCCGTCGCCGCCTCGACGGAGGCGTCGACGCTCGCGCCGCCGGGGGCGGCGGGCGTCAGGACGGACATGAGGCTGACGGCGGACATGCGGGCGGCAGGCGCTTTCGGTCGGTGAGGGGCGGCGCCTGCTGCGCCTGGGTCATTCGACAGAGCCTCCGCAAGCCTTGGGCCAAGCGTAGGTTTCGATCTTAATGTATTGAAATATATTGATATTGATGGGTTTTGGGTCGCCGTTGCAGCGACGTGACGCCGGGCGCTTCTTGCCGCGCTTGTCGCTTTTTGCCGGGCGCGGGCGGCGCCGTTCGACTTGGCCCGTCGCTTGCCTCTCTTGCTGACGAATGCACAGGGGCTGAACGCCGATGTCGAGGAAAATCAAAGAGATGGTCAGAAGACCTGCTCAATTCGCCGGGCAAGATTTGCTCGCTTGCCTGCAAGGCTTGCCGAGCGGCCGTCCCGTGCGCTCCGGCGTGGGAGACGTCTGATGTCCCTCAACTCGATCATGAACATCGCCACCTCGGGCATGAACGCGGCCCAGACGCAGCTGCGGGTGGTTTCGGACAATGTCTCCAACGTCAACACGCCCGGCTATGTCCGCAAGATCGCCGACCAGCAGTCCTGGGCCAGTCAGGGCGTCGGCGCGGGGGTGGAGATCGCCCGCATCCGTCTGGCCACCGACCGCTTCCTGCAGGCGGCCAGCCTGAACGCCAGCGCCGACGCCGGCCGTCAGACGGTGCGCTATGAGCTTTACGACCGCATCCAGTCGATGTTCGGCGATCCGGGCTCCAACAGCGGCTTCTTTTCGCAGATCGACAGCGTCTTCGCCGCCTTCGCCGCTTCGGCAGAGAACGCCACCTCCGGCCCCGCTCGCCAGGACGCCATCTGGAAGACGCAGGCCCTGTTCGATGAAGCCGCCCGCATCAACAGCCAGATTCAGTCGGTGCGCGAAGACGCCGACGCCCGCATCAAGAGTGCGGTCGAGACGGCCAACAGCCTGCTGGAGCAGATCGAGAAGCTGAACGTCGAGATCGCCAAGGCCACGGTGATCAATGCGGACTCCTCGGGCGCGCAGACGGCTCAGGCGGCCTTGATCGATCAGCTGTCGGGCCTGATGGACGTTCGCATCACCGGCCGTGCGGTCGGCGGGGTCGAGATCCGCACCGGCGCCGGCATCCTGCTGGCGGGGCAGGGGGCGGCCAAGCTGGACTATGTGCGCGCCGGCGCCGTCTCGGCCGAGACGGTGTTCAACGAGGTCATGGTCATCGAGCCCCCCGCCGGAAAGGCGCGCTCTCTGGCTGAAGGCTTGGGCTCGGGCGAGATCAAGGGGCTGCTGGAGCTGCGCGACGGCGAGGCGCCGGCCACGGCCGAGCGTCTGGCCGAACTGATGTCGCGTCTGGCCGACGAACTGAACCGGGCGCACAACGCCTCATCCGCCGCGCCGCCGCCCAACAGCCTGACGGGCCGCAACATCGGGCAGTCGCTGGAGACCGCCCTGCAGGGCTTCACCGGCCGCACCTCCATCGTCATCACCAATGACCAGGGCGTAGCCCTGCAGAAGATCGACCTGGACCTGGCGACGCTGAATCCGGCGACCTTCCTGGCCGACCTGAACGCACAACTGGGGGCCAACGGCAGCGCCAGCTTCGTCGACGGGCGTCTGAAGATAGAAGGCGCGCCCGGTACGGGGGTGGTGGTGGTCGACGATCCGGCCGCGCCCTCGAACAAGGGCGGGCGAGGCTTCTCGCATTTCTTCGGCCTGAACGACCTGATCACCAGCGCGCAGCCGGCGATCTATGAAACGGGCATGACGGGCGCGTCGCAGCACGGCTTCACGCCCGGCGAGACCATCACCTTCCGCTTCAGCGACGCGGCGGGCGCCAAACTGCGCGACATCGAGGTGGCGGTGCCTGCGGGCGGCGACATGGCCAGCCTGCTGGCCGCGCTGAACGATCCGATGACGGGCGCCGGGCGGATGGGGACGTTCAGCCTCAGCTCGACGGGCGAAATGACGTTCACGCCGCGACCCGGCTCGGGCGCGAACCTGTCGGTGCTTCAGGACCGCACCACCCAGGTTCCCTCGAACGTGTCGATGAGCGAGCTGTTCGGTCTGGGCGGCGCGCGCGCTTCGCGGGCCGACGCCTTTTCGGTTCGGGCCGACGTCGCCCGCGACCCGTCCCTGATGGCCTTCGCCAAGGCCGACGCGACGGGCGGGGTCGGCGCGGCCGTGGTCAGCAAGAACGACGCGCGCGGCGCGCGCCTGCTGGCCAGCGCGGGCGAGAACGCCGCCACCTTCTCGGCGGCGGGCGGGGCGGCGGGCGGCTCCATGTCGCTGGCGCGCTATGCGTCCGAACTGTCGGGCGAGATCGGCAGTCGGGCCGCCATGGCCAAGAACAACGCCGTCAGCGCCACGGCCCTGGCCAAGGAGGCGACGGCGCGCCGCGTCTCGGTCGAAGGGGTCAACCTGGACGAGGAACTGGTGCTGATGACCACCTATCAGCAAGCCTTTAACGCCTCGGCCCGCATGGTTCAGGCGGCCAAGGACATGTACGACATCCTGCTGGGAATGGTGCGATGACCCGCGTTTCGACCTACGGAAACTATCAGTCGGCCCTGCTTGACCTGATGTCGGCCCAGTCGCGCATGGCTGACGCCCAGCAGAAGGTGAACACCAAGAAGAACGCCACGGACCTGGTCGGTTTCGGCCGAGGCTCCGAGACGGTCAGCGCGCTGATGACCAGCCAGACCCGCATCCAGACCTTCATCGACACCAACAAGACCGTCACGGCTCGGCTGGAGACCCAGGATCTGGCGATGGATCGGGTCGCAGACGCCTCGACGGCGGCGCGTCAGGCCATCGCCGACGCCATCGCCGCCGGGCGGATGGACACCCTGATGGGGACGCTGAACAGTCTGTTCATGGAGGCTCAGGACGGGCTGAACATGAAGCATCAGGGCAAGTATCTGTTCGGCGGCGGGGTCACTGATCGCGCGCCGGTGGATCTGCCCGACATTCCCGGTCAGCCTGGAGCCAGCATGATGGCCAAGCTGGCGGCCTTGCCCGATGAGAGCGCCGCCTTCCACAACGACCAGCTGAAGCAGTCGTCCTGGCTGGACGAGAACGTCTCGATGGACACGGGCTTCCTGGCCGACGCCATGGGATCGGAGCTGTTCGCCATCTTCCGCGACATCCAGCTGGAGCATCAGACGACGCCGCTGGACGGCAAGATGACGGACGCTCAGAAGGCCTTCCTGACCACTCAGATGGGCCGCTTCGAGGCGGCGGCGAAGGGGATGGTGGAGCTGCAGGCCGCCAACGGCGGGATGCAGAACCGCGTCGACCGCCTGCTGGAATCCCAGGAGGCGCGCAAGATTTCGATCGACACCATCCTGTCCGGCAAGACCGACGCCAACATGGCCGAAGCCGTCACCGAACTGGAGCTGGCGCAGATCTCCCTGCAGGCCTCGGCCCAGGTGGTCAGCCAGCTTCGCCAGGTCTCCCTGCTCGACTATCTGCGCTAGGTCGTTTCCCGAGGTTGCATTCCGCGCGGCCCGCTGAACGAAAATGGATGGTCGACGTTCTGAAAGCTGCGCCGTGACGGGCGGGCCTTGGCGTGTGTCGAGCAACGCCGGAAGAGATCGGGAGTCATCAGTCGTTGACACAACGCGAAAAGCAGAGCTTTAAGCGGCGTATGCGTACGGGCGGGCCTGTGTCAGTGTCGGATTCATGAATCGGGCGGACTTCCAGATTGATGAAAGCCAGGACGGCCAGACGCGCTTGCGGTTGGCCGGCGACTGGTCGACCGTCGCCGTCGGTCGGATGGGTGATCGGCTGAAGGCCGAGCTGGACGGTCGATCCGTGACCGCGCTGGACCTGGACGACCTGGGCCGTTTCGATACCGCCGGCGCTCTGGCCGTGGCCCAGGCCATGAGCCGGCCCATCCCTGAATCCGCCTGGTCGACGCGGCCCGAAGCCGGGCGCCTGTATCGCATGGTGGCCAAGCTGGACTGCATGACGGCCGAGCCGCCGCGCCGCTCGGCTCCCATGACGCGCGGCTTCGCCAAGGTCGGTCGCGGGGTCTATGATTTCGGCGCCGAGGCCATGCTGTCCCTGGCCTTCCTGGGCCGTCTGATGGCGGCGGTGCTGACCACGCTGAAGCACCCCGGCCGCATCCGTTGGGCCGCCTGGTTCAGCCAGGCGGAGCGCACCGGCCTGGACGCCATCCCGATCGTGGTGGTGACCAACTTCTTCATCGGCGCCGTGGTGGCCTTCATCGGCGTGGACCTGCTGACCCAGTTCGGGGCGGGGGTCTTCACGGTGCAGCTGATCGGCGTCGCCGTCTTCCGTGAGTTCGCCGTGGTCATCACCGCCGTGCTGCTGGCGGGCCGTTCGGCCTCGTCCTTCGCCGCCGAGATCGGCTCGATGCGCATGACGCAGGAGGTGGACGCCATGAAGGTGATGGGCGTCGATCCCTTTCAGGCCCTGGTGATTCCGCGTCTGGCGGCGCTGCTGGTCATGCTGCCGCTGCTGACCTTCCTGGCCATGGTGGGGGGGCTGCTGGGCGGCGTCCTGGTGGCATGGAGCCAGTTGAACCTGGGACCGGCCTTCTTCTTCCAGCGGTTGGTCGAGGATGGCTATATGCCGACCCACATGATGGTCGGTCTGATCAAGGCGCCGGTGTTCGCCCTGGTGGTCGCGGCCATCGGCTGTCGCCAGGGCATGTCGGTGGCGGGCGACGTCGAGAGCCTGGGGCGCCGGGTGACGGCGGCGGTGGTGCAGGCCATCTTCGCCATCATCCTGCTGGACGCCGTCTTCGCCCTGATCTTCATCGAGCTGAAAATATGACGGCCGAGACGCGCAAACCGGACGACCGCGAGGCCGTTATCCAGGTGCGGGGCCTGCTCAGCCAGTTCGGCGAGCGGGTGATCCATCAGGATCTGGATCTGGACGTGATGCGCGGCGAGGTGCTGGGCGTCGTCGGCGGGTCGGGCACCGGCAAGACCGTGCTGCTGAACTCCATCATCGGCCTGAAGGAGCCGGAAGGCGGCGAGGTTAGCCTGTTCGGGCAGGACCGCAGCGCCATGACCAAGCAGGAAGCGGCCGCCGTCGAGCGTCGCACGGGCGTGCTGTTCCAGCAGGGCGCGCTGTTCTCGTCGCTGACGGTGCTGGACAATGTGGCCTCGCCCCTGGTCGAGCACACCGATCTGTCCAGGACGACCATCCGCGAGCTGGCCGAGATGAAGGTGGCCATGGTGGGCCTCAAGCCCGAGGCCCTCTATCTGAAGCCGGCCGAGCTGTCGGGCGGGATGCGCAAGCGCGTCGGCCTGGCCCGCGCCCTGGCGCTGGACCCCGAACTGGTCTTTCTGGACGAGCCGACTGCCGGGCTGGACCCGATCGGGGCGGCGGCGTTCGACGATCTGATCCGCCAGTTGTCGGAGGATCTGGGGCTGACGGTCTTCATGATCACCCACGATCTCGACAGCCTTTACGCCATCTGCGACCAGGTGGCCGTGCTGGCGGATAAGCATGTGGTGGCCAAGGCGCCGGTCGCCGAGCTGGAACGCTCGGACCACCCTTGGATCAAGGAATACTTCCTGGGGCCGCGCGGACGCGCCGCCCATAAGAGCGCGGCCTGAGGAGGACGCGAAACGATGGAAAGAGACGCTCATTACGCCGCCGTCGGCATCGCCACAGTCGCCCTTCTTCTGGCGCTGGCGGTGTTCACCATCTGGTTGGCGCGGCTGCAGTTCAACAAGGATTTCGACGTCTACGACATCGTCTTCTACGGCCCGGTGCGCGGCCTGTCGGAGGGGGGAGAGGTCCACTTCAACGGCATCCGCGTCGGCGAGGTGACCAACCTGAACCTGGATCCGAAGAAGGGCGATCAGGTCATCGCCCGCGTGCGGCTGAACGGCACGACGCCGGTGCGCGTGACCTCGCGCGCCCAGTTGGAGCCGCAGGGCATCACCGGCCTGAACTACATCCAGATCACCGCCGGCGCCCCGGACAGTCCGCTGCTGAAGGACCAGTATCCGGACAACGTCGTGCCGGTGATCCAGAGCCAGCCCAGCCCCATCGCCGAACTGCTGAGCGGATCGGGCACGGTGCTGGCCCAGACGGTGGACGCCTTGAACCGCATCAACCGCGTGATGTCGGACGACAATATCCGCAGCTTCTCGACCAGCGTGAAGAACGTCGAGGCCCTGACCGCCGAACTGGAGGCCCGCAAGGGCATGTTCCAGCAGCTTGAAGAGACCATCACCAAGGCCAACGCCGCGGTCGGCGAATATCAGGCCCTGGGCGCCAGCGCGCGCCAGATGGTCGACACCGACGGCAAGCAGGCTATCGCCAACATCAACCAGGCGACGCGCGAGGCGCAGGCCGCCATCGCCTCGATCAACCGTTCGGCGACCGGACTGGAAGGGCCGCTGGGCGACTTCGGCACGCAGACCGTGCCGCAGCTGAACGACACCATTCGCCAGCTGGATCGGGCGACCCGCTCGCTGCAGTCGTTGATCGACAACGTGCGCGACAGTCCGCGTGAGTTCATCGCCAAGGCGCCGTCCAAGGAAATCGAGGTGCAGCCATGATCCGCAACCGACTGATGACCGTCGCCGCCTGCGCCGCTCTTGCGGGCGCCGTGTCGGGGTGTGCGGTGCTGGCGACGCCGGACCCGGTTCAGCTGTATCGTTTCGGGGGCGCCTCGGCCTATGCCGGAACGGGCGCGACCTCGGCCTGCCCGGATGTCCATGTCTCCATGCGCCGGGTGGACTTTCCCGAAGCGGCGCGCGGCGACCGCATCCTGGCCGTGACCGGGACCGAGGCGGCCTATATCAAGGGCGCGCGCTGGGTGTCTCCGGCCGAGACCCTGTTCGAGGAAGCCCTGCGCAACGCCTTTCTGGACGGCGGGACGTGCACCGTGCTGAGCAGCGGTCCGTTGACGCGCGACGGCCTGTTGCTGAGCGTAGACGTGCGCCGGTTCGAGGCGTCCTACGTCGCGCCGGGCGCCGTGCCGGATGCGACCATCGTCGTGCTGCTGCGTCTGGTCCGGCCGGGCGATCGTTCGATCGTGGCCGAGGACCGCATCACGGTCAGCGAAAGCGCAGGCGTGAACCGCCAGTCGGCCATCGTCGCCGCCTTTGACCGCGCCACGGCCGAGACCAGCCGTCAGATTGTCCTCTGGACGGACCAGCAGGGCTTTCAGGCGATGCGGGACTAATTCCTTCTCCCACAAGGGGAGAAGGAAGACATGAAAAACCCCGGCGGCCTCACGGTCGCCGGGGTTTCTGTTTTCAGAGCGAGAGGAAGGCGGTCAGCCCACGCCCGCCGTCACCGTGTAGTCGGCCTCGGTCTTGGCCGCGACCTCGTCCAGCGTGACGCCGTCGGCCAGTTCGATCAGCTCCAGGCCCGAACCGTCCGGCTTGACGTCGAAGACAGCCAGGTCGGTGATGATGCGGCTGACCACGCCCGTGCCGGTCAGGGGCAGGGTGCAGGCCTTCAGCACCTTGGACTGGCCGTGCTTGTTGGCGTGCTCCATGACCACGACCACGCGCTTGACGCCCGCGACCAGGTCCATGGCGCCGCCCATGCCCTTCACCATCTTGCCCGGGATCATCCAGTTGGCGATGTCGCCGTTCTGGGCCACTTCCATGGCGCCCAGGATCGACAGATTGATGTGGCCGCCGCGGATCATGGCGAAGCTGTCAGCCGAGCTGAAATAGCTGCTCTCGGGAATTTCGGTGATCGTCTGCTTGCCGGCGTTGATCAGGTCGGGGTCTTCCTCGCCCTCATAGGGGAAGGGGCCCATGCCCAGCATGCCGTTTTCCGACTGCAGGGTCACGATCATGCCTTCGGGGATGTAGTTGGCCACCAGGGTCGGGATGCCGATGCCGAGGTTCACATAGAAGCCGTCCTGCAGCTCCTTGGCGGCGCGTTCGGCCAGTTGTTCGCGGGTGCGGGCCATGGTCATTCGTCTCCCGAAGAAGCAGATGCGTTGTCATGCAGCGAAGCCGAACGCTGCTGCTGGGCGATCAGCGTGGCGCCTGCCTGAAGATATCCGGCGACCAGAGCCGGGTTGGAGTAGGCGTAACCGCTCCCGAAGGCGGCATCGACTTCCTTGATGCCTGCGTGCAGCAGGGTCTTCAGGGTGCGGGCTGCGTCGTTGTTCAGTTTTTCCTGATCGGGGGCGGACATCAGACGGCCTCCCGCTGACGGACTGTACGCTGTTCGATGCGCTTTTCGGACACGGTCTGGATCAGGCGGTCGACATAGACGCCCGGCGTGTGGATGTGGTCGGGGTCGATCGAGCCGACGGGGACGATCTCTTCCACCTCGACGACCGTCACCTTGCCCGCCGTCGCCATCATCGGGTTGAAGTTGCGCGCCGTCTTGCGGAAGACGAGGTTGCCGCGCTCATCGGCCTTCCACGCCTTGATGATGGACAGGTCGGCGATCAGTCCCGTCTCCATGACGTATTTGCGGCCGTCGAAATCGCGCACTTCCTTGCCCTCGGCGACCAGGGTGCCGACGCCGGTGGCGGTGAAGAAGGCCGGGATGCCCGCGCCGCCCGCGCGGATGCGCTCGGCCAGGGTGCCCTGCGGGTTGAACTCTAGCTGCAGCTCTCCGGCCAGATACTGGCGCTCGAACTCCTTGTTCTCGCCGACGTAGGACGAGATCATCTTGGCGATCTGGCGCGTCTCCAGCAGCTGGCCCAGGCCGAAGCCGTCCACGCCCGCATTGTTGGAGATGACGGTCAGACCCTTCACGCCCGTGTCGCGCAAGCCTGCGATCAGGTTTTCGGGAATGCCGCACAGGCCGAAGCCGCCGGACATGACGGTCATGCCGTCGAATGTCAGCCCCTCCAGCGCGGACTTCACGTCAGCGTAAATCTTGCCCATCGGACTCCCTTTTTCACCAACTGATGAATATCGTGGTCTCCTCCGTCCTTAAAGCGGGCCGGGAAGTGGAGCAAGCGGCAAGCGCGACGCAGGGGGAGGCATGGCGTGACAAGCCTGACGGTTGACCCTGGACCGCAGGGGTCTCACACCTAGCGCCACATAAGACTCGTCTCAGTGGGGAAAATCCATGCGCCATCGTCTGCTGCGGGCCGCCTTGCCCGCCCTCGTGCTCGCCGCCGCCGTTCCAGCCCTGGCCCTGCCGGTCGCAGCGGTCGCCCAGGACGCCGCGCCGACCTATCACCAACCGCCGTCGCCCATCGCCCAGATTCTGGACGCCAAGCCCAATCCGGGCGTCAGCGTCAGCCCCGACCGCAAGACCCTGCTGCTGACCGACCGCTCCAACCTGCCGGCCATCGCCGAACTGGCCGAGCCGATGCTGCGGCTGGCGGGCTATCGCATCAATCCCAAGAACAACGGCCCGGCCAACAGCCGCGTCTCCTGGCTGACGGGGCTCAGCTTCCAGGCGGTCGACGGCGGGCCTGCGCGCCCGGTGACGGGCTTGCCCGCCAATGCGCGCCTGACCAATGTCAGCTGGGCGCCGAACGGCCAGGCTGTGGCCTTCCTGGTCAATGCGCCCAACGGGCTGGAGCTTTGGACCGCCGATGTCGCCCAGGCCAAGGCGCGCAAGCTGAACGGGCCGATGGTCAATGCGGCGGCGGGTTCGGGCTTCTCCTGGCTGTCGGACTCCTCGGGCCTGTTGGTCCTGGCGGTTCCGGCCGGGCGCGGCCTGGCGCCCAACGTCGACCATCCGCCGGAAGGCCCGATCATCACCGAGACCGGCGGCCGCGCCGCCCCGGTGCGGACCTATCAGGATCTGCTGTCCAACGTGGGCGACGAGGCCCTGTTCGACTACTACTTCACCAGTCAGCCGACCGTGGTGTCGCTGAACGGCCGCGCGCGCTCGGTGGGCCAGCCGGGCGTCATTCTGGGCGTCTCGACCTCGCCGGACGGGCGCTACATCCTGCAGACGCGGGTGAAGAAGCCCTATTCCTACGTCGTGCCCGCCAGCCTGTTCCCCTCGGACGTCATCGTCACCGACATGAACGGACGCCAGGTGCACCGCGTGGCCGACCTGCCGCTGCGCGATAACGTGCCGACGCCGTTCGACGCCGTGGCGCCGGGTCCGCGCGCGGTCCAGTGGCGGGCCGACGCCGACGCCACCCTGGTCTGGGCCGAGGCTCAGGACGGCGGCGACCCGCGCAACGCCGCCGAGGTGCGCGACCGCGTCTTCATGCTGCGCGCGCCCTTCAACGACCGGGTGCAGACCCTGGCCGACCTGAAGGAACGCTACGCCGGAACGACCTGGGGCCGGAACGACGCCGCCATCGTCAACAGCCGCTGGTTCAACACCCGGCACGAGACGCGCACCCTGGTCGATCCGTCGAACCCCGGCGCGGGCCGCGTCCTGGTCGATCGCAACTATCAGGATCGCTACAACGATCCGGGCTCGGTCGTGACCGAGCCGAACGCGCGCGGCCGTTCGGTCATGCGCTTCAACGCCGACGGCTCAAAGGTCTTCGTCGAGGGCGACGGGGCGACGCGCGAGGGCGCCTATCCCTTCCTCGACCTGATGGACCTGAATACGGGCGAGACGGAACGCGTCTGGCGCTCGGCCCAGGGCGAGTATGAAAGCGTCGTGGGCGTGCTGGACGAGGCGGGCCGCAAGCTGGTCACCTATCGCGAAAGCCGCACCGATCCGGCCAACCTGCGCGTGCGTGATCTGGACGGCGGCGTCACCCAACTGACGAACTTCCCCGATCCGGCGCCGCAACTGGCCGGGGCCACGCGCCAGCTGATCACCTACACCCGCGACGACGGGGTGGAGCTGTCGGGGACGCTGTATCTGCCCGCCGGTTACGACAAGGATCGCGACGGCCCGCTGCCGCTGCTGATGTGGGCCTATCCGGCCGAGTTCACCGACGCCGCCGTGGCGGGTCAGGTCGTGGACACCGACAACCGCTTCGTGCGCCCGTCGGGATCGAGCCACCTGTTCCTGCTGACCCAGGGCTACGCCATTCTCGACAACCCGACGATGCCGATCATCGGCCGCGACGGGGCCGAGCCGAACGACACCTACATCGAGCAGCTGTCGGCCAGCGCCAAGGCGGCGGTCGACGCCGTGGTGGCTCTGGGCGTGGCGGAACGGGAGCGGATCGCCGTCGGCGGCCACAGCTACGGCGCCTTCATGACGGCGAACCTCTTGGCGCACACCGACCTGTTCAAGACGGGCATCGCGCGCTCGGGCGCCTATAACCGCACCCTGACGCCGTTCGGCTTCCAGGCCGAGCAGCGGTCATACTGGGAGGCGACCGAGACCTATAACGCCATGTCCCCCTTCACCTACGCCAACAAGGTGAATGAGCCGATCCTGCTGATCCACGGCGAGGCGGACGCCAACTCCGGCACCTTCCCGATTCAGACGGAACGCTTCTACGCCGCGCTGAAGGGCAATGGGGCGACGGCGCGCTATGTCGTCCTGCCCAAGGAGGACCACGGCTATCGCGCGCGGGAATCGGTCGGCCACACCCTGTATGAAATGGCGTCCTGGCTGGATCGCTGGATGAAGCCGACGACGGCGGCTTCTCAGGAGTAGTCACCGATCCCACTCCGGCGTCTCGCCATAGAGGCCGGACAGGAAGTCGATGAAGGCGCGGACGCGGGTTTCGGCCCGCGCCCGGCCTGCCGTCAGGGCGAAGATCGCCACGTCCGACGATCCGGCATACTGCGGCAGCACCACCTTCAGCCGCCCGTCGCGCAGTTCGTCGCCGACGTCCCAGGTCGAGCGCAGGGCCACCCCGCCGCCCGCCAGCGCCAGTTCGCGCGCCACTTCGCTTGAGTTGGTCCGCACCCGGCTGCGGGCGCGAAAGACGACGGGGCCTTCGGGGCCTTCCAGCCGCCAGGTCGACTGGTTCTCGGCCGCCAGCTGGGCGTGACGGCGCAGGTCGTCCAGACTGTCCGGCGCGCCGTGCTCGGCCAGATAGGCGGGCGAGGCGCACAGCACCCGCCGGTTCGGCGCCAGCCGGTGCATCAGCGGATTTTCCGCCTCATAGCCGCCGATCCGCACCGCCACATCTACGTCCTCGGCCATCAGGTCGACGAAGGCGTCGCTCAGGTTCAGCTCCAGCGTCAGGCGGGGCTGGGCTGCCAGAAACGGCTGGAGCAGGGGCGCCAGCCGCCGCCGTCCGAACGAGGTCGGCGCCGAGACGCGCAGCAGGCCGCGCGCCTGCGTCGTGCGGCGCGACACCACGGCCTCCAGATCCTCGACCCCTTCCAGCAACTGCGCCGCGCGGTCATAGACCAGCCGTCCGGCCTCGGTCGGGGCCAGACGGCGCGAGGTGCGCTCGATCAGCCGCACGCCCAGCCGGTCCTCCAGCCGCGCCAACCTGCGCGAGGCCACGGCGGGCGACAGGTCCAGCCGCCGCGCGGCGGCGGACAGGCTGCCTTCCTCCAGCGCACGGACGAAGATTTCATACTCGGCCAGCATGGCGGGCTCTCATCATTGCGGATTATGCAAAGATAGGCGTCTTTCTTCGCCGTGGATAGCGAGGCAGGACGCGACTAGTCTGGGCGATGAAGGAGACCGCCATGTTCGACGCCCCCAAGACCCCCGCCGACGCCTATGTCCGTCACGGCAGCCTGAAGGTCGCCGCCGAACTGGACGCCTTCGTGCGCGATCGGGCGACGCCGGATACGGGCGTGAGCGCCGCAGGCTTCTGGGCCGGCGTCGAGGGGCTGCTGGCCCGCTTCGGCCGTCGCAACCGCGATCTTCTGGAACGCCGCGATGAACTGCAGGGCAAGCTGGACGATTGGCACCGCGCCTATCCGGGCCAGCCGGATCAGGCGGCCTATCAGGCCTATCTGCGCGAGATCGGCTACATCGAATCTGAACGCGACGGCGTTCGGGCCGAGACGGCGAACGTCGACCCCGAGATCGCGACCCTGGCTGGGCCGCAACTGGTCGTGCCCCTGACCAACGCCCGCTACCTGCTGAACGCCGCCAATGCGCGCTGGGGCAGCCTGTATGACGCCCTCTACGGCACGGACGCGCTGGGCGAGGCGCCGAAGGCGGGCGGCTATGACGTCGAACGCGGCGCCCGCGTCATCGCCCGCGCCCGCGCCCTTCTGGATCAGGCGGCGCCGCTGGCGACCGGATCGCACGCTCAGGCCGCGGCCTATCGGGTCGAGCATGGCCGCCTGATCGTGACGCTGGACAGCGGGCTTGAGACCGGGCTGGCGGGCGCGGACGTGTTCGCAGGCTATTCGGGCCAGGCCGATGCGCCGTCGGGCGTTCTGCTGCGCCACAACGGCCTGCATCTGGAGATCGTCATCGACCGCGCACACCGCATCGGTAAGGACGATCCGGCGGGCGTCGCCGATGTGCTGGTCGAGGCGGCCCTGTCGGCCATCGCCGACGCCGAGGACAGCGTCGCCGCCGTCGACGCGGCGGACAAGCGGCTGGTCTACGCCAACTGGCTGGGCCTGATGCGCGGCGATCTTCAGGCCGATTTCCAGAAAGACGGCCGCACGGTCGAGCGGCGGCTGAACCCGGACCGCGTCTATACGGCGCCCGATGGATCGCGGCTGGCGCTGAAGGGGCGCAGCCTGATGCTGGTGCGCAACGTCGGCCTGCACCTGACGACTGACGCCGTGCTGGACGCCCACGGGCGCGAGACGCCCGAGCATCTGCTGGACATCGCCATGACCGGCCTGATCGGCCTGCACGACCTGCGCCGTCCGGCCGAGGCGCGCAACAGTCCGGCGGGCTCGGTCTATGTGGTGCGGCCCAAGATGCACGGGTCGGACGAGACAGCCTTCGCCGACGAACTGTTCGGCGCGGTTGAGACCATGCTGGGCCTGCCCGCCCTGACGCTGAAGATGGGCATCATGGACGAGGAGCGCCGCACCAGCGTCAATCTGATGAACTGCATCGCGGCGGCCAAGGGCCGGGTGGTCTTCATCAACACCGGCTTCCTGGATCGCACCGGCGACGAGATACACACGGTGATGGAAGGCGGCCCCGTCGTCCGGAAGGAGGCGGTGCGCGAGACCGGCTGGATCAAGGCCTATGAGGACCGCAATGTCGACATCGGCCTGAAGGCGGGCCTGTCGGGCCGGGCCCAGATCGGCAAGGGGATGTGGGCGGCGCCGGACCGCATGGGCGACATGCTGGCGGCCAAGGCGGGCCATCCGCGCGCGGGCGCCTCGACGGCCTGGGTTCCGTCGCCGACGGCGGCGACCCTGCACGCCCTGCATTATCACGAGGTCGACGTCTGGGCGCGTCAGGCCGAGATCGCCACGCGCGCGCCGACCGGCCTGACACCCCTGCTGACCCCGCCGTTCGCGGTCGGAACGCCGGGCGCCGACGAGATCCGGCAGGAGCTGGACAACAACGCCCAGGGCATCCTCGGCTATGTCGTGCGTTGGGTGGATCAGGGCGTCGGCTGCTCCAAGGTGCCGGACATTCACGACGTGGGCCTGATGGAGGACCGGGCGACGCTGCGCATCTCCAGCCAGCACCTGGCTAACTGGCTGCGCCACGGCGTCACGACCGAGGACGAGGTCATGGAGGCGCTGAAGCGCATGGCCGTTGTGGTGGATCGTCAGAACACGGACGATCCGGCCTATCGTCCTCTAGCGCCCGCCTATGACGGCCCGGCGTGGCGGGCGGCCTGCGATCTGGTGTTCAAGGGCAGGGAACAGCCGAACGGCTATACTGAACACCTGCTGACGCACTGGCGTCGCAAGGCCAAGGCGCAGGGCTGAACACACACATCAATATGCGCTCAAGCAGCGAGGCGCCGCGCGGCGAGCGCTAGCGCAACCAAAAAGGGGCGCGACCAGCTGGCCGCGCCCTTTCGGTAGAGGTTGTACAAGAATCCCTACGCCTTGGCGCCCGCGCGGCCCTTGGCCAGCTCGCGGTTCAGCCATAGCGCCAGCAGGGTGCAGATGGCGCCCGACAGCAGATAGGCGCCGCCCGCCACCAGGCCGAACTTGCCCGACAGCGCCAAGGCCGCCAGCGGGGCGAAGCCCGCGCCGAACAGCCAGGCCAGATCCGACGTCAGGGCCGAGGCCGTGTAGCGGTTGGTCAGGCTGAAGCTGGAGGCGATCGAACCCGAGGCCTGGCCGAACGACAGGCCCAGCAGGATGAAGCCCAGGATCATATAGGTCAGCTCGCCCGCCGGGCCGCCGTCCAGAAGCTGGGGCGCGAAGCCCGAGAAGGCGGCGATGCCCGCCGCCGTGACGGCCAGCAGGGCGCGTCGGCCGTAGCGGTCGGCCAGCCAACCCGAGGCCATGATGGCGATCAGGCCGAAGACGGCGCCGATCAACTCGATCATCAGGAAGCGGCTGGGCGCCTCGTCGGTGTAGAGGAAGACCCACGACAGCGGGAACACCGTCACCATGTGGAACATGGCGAAGCTGGCCAGCGGGGCGAAGGCGCCGATGACGATGCTGCCGCCCTCTTCGCGCACGGCCTTGGTCACGGGGGTGGGGTGCAGCTCCAGCGTCTCGAAGGCGGCCTGGAAGGTCGGCGTCACCACGATGCGCAGGCGCGCGAACAGGGCCACCACGTTGATGGCGAAGGCCACGAAGAAGGGATAGCGCCAGCCCCAGTCCATGAAGTCGGCGGCCGACAGCTTGCTGAGGAAATAGGCGAACAGGGCGCTGGCCACGATCAGGCCGAAGGGCGCGCCCAGTTGCGGCACCATGGCGTACCAGCCGCGGCGCTTCTCGGGCGCGGCGACGGCCAGAAGCGAGGCCATGCCGTCCCAGGCGCCGCCCAGGGCTACGCCCTGACCGATCCGCAGCGCGATCAGCATGGCGGCCGACCAATGGCCGACCTGCGCGTGTCCGGGCAGGAAGCCCAGGCAGACGGTGGACAGGCCCAGCAGGAACAGGGCGATGGTCAGCTTGGTCCCGCGCCCGAAGCGTCGGTCGACGGCGATGAACAGGGCGGTGCCGAACGGCCGGGCGATGAAGGCCACGGCGAAGACGGCGAAGGACAACAGCGTCCCGCCCAGCGGCCCTGCATAGGGGAAGACCAACTGCGGAAACACCACGACCGAGGCGATGGCGTAGACGAAGAAGTCGAAGAATTCCGACGTTCGGCCGATGATGACGCCGATGGCGATTTCGCCCGCGTCGATTTTGCCGTCTCGCGCGTTGATCCGGCTGGCGTCCCGCTCGAGGGGCTCTGAAGAAGGCGCGCCGCTGGCTGCGTTCATGACCGATGAGGCTCCAGGAACCGGGGCGCACGCGCGCCCGCGACAATAGAATGTTGAAACAGCCCCTTTGCTCCCGATGGTCGGAACAGGGGATAGGGCAGATTGTCCAATGTCGCCTGTTCGGGGGCGGGGTTACGGGGCCTGCAAGATGACCGTGCCCTTGCCTCGAACCTCGACTGGAGCCGCCGTGCGCCGACTGCGCCCCCTGTTGCTGTTGCCTCTTCTGGCCCTGCTGCCCGGCTGCGAGGCCGTGGTCCTTGCGCCCGCCGGCGACATCGCCGCCCAACAGCGCGACCTGCTGGTCATGTCCGTGGTGCTGATGTTGATCATCATCATTCCGGTGATGATCCTGACCGTCTTCTTCGCCTGGAAGTATCGGGAATCGAACAAGGAAGCCCGGTATGAGCCGGATTGGGACCACTCGACCCATCTGGAGTTGGTGATCTGGGCCGCGCCGCTGCTGATCATTATCTGCCTAGGCGCCATCACCTGGGCCGGGACGCACCTTCTGGACCCCTATCGGCCGCTGGACCGCATCGCTGAGGGGCAGGCCGTGGCCGAGGATCACCGCCCGCTGCAGGTCGAGGTGGTGGCCATGGACTGGAAGTGGCTGTTCATCTACCCCGAATACGGCATCGCCACGGTGAACGAACTGGCCGCGCCGGTTGATCGGCCGATCCGCTTCCACATCACCTCGACCGGGGTGATGAACTCCTTCTACATCCCCGCCCTGGCCGGTCAGATCTACGCCATGCCGGGCATGGAGACGAAGCTGCACGCCGTCATCAACCGTCCGGGCGAATACGTCGGTTTCTCGGCCAACTATTCCGGCGACGGCTTCTCGAACATGCGCTTCGCCTTCCACGGTCTGGATCAGGCCGGCTTCGACCAGTGGGTCGCGGGCGTGCGCGCCGCCGGTCAGGGGCTGGATCGCGACACCTATCTGGAGCTTGAGAAACCCAGCGAGAAGGTGCCGGTCATCCACTACGCCTCCGTCGACGACCGCCTGTTCGACGCCGTGGTCAACATGTGCGTCGAGCCGGGCAAGATGTGCATGGGCGAGATGATGGACATCGACCGCAAGGGCGGTCTGGGCCTGGCGGCGGTCAAGAACACCCTGCCGCTGGTCTATGACAAATACGCCCGTCGCGGGGACGCCGTGTTCGGCGCCGGCGAGTCCTATGTGATGACGCTGTGCACCCCGCTGGAGGCCGAGGCCGCCGCCGTCGAGGCCGCCCGCCGCCGTCAGGCCTTCGGTGAGGACGTCGCCCGCGACACGCCGCTGAACCGGGTCATGGGGCAGGGGCTTGAACGCCCCGGCCGGTCCGAACCGAACGAGCGTTTCGCCTCCCTCTTCTCCGCGCCTTCCACGGCGTCCGCGCCCGCCGCGTCGCAATCCTGAGCGCCTGAACGATCATGACTGTCGAACAAACAACATCGCCGCTTCTGGGCCGGTTGAACTGGGACTCGCTTCCGTTTCACGAGCCCATCCTGGTCGCCACCTTCGCCGTCGTCGTCATTGGCGGTCTGGGGATGCTGGCCCTGATCACCCGCTACAGGCTGTGGGGCTATCTCTGGAAGGAGTGGTTCACCACCGTGGACCACAAGAAGATCGGGATCATGTACATGATCCTGGGTCTGGTCATGTTCCTGCGCGGCTTCGCTGACGCCATCATGATGCGAATCCAGCAGGCCATGGCCTTCG
>OFTY01000807.1_pt1 | contig 17992 bp, 18 predicted proteins | sample 1775061 | NCBI WGS metagenome assembly OFTY01 (sample SAMN08195773, study PRJEB24354) | sludge metagenome | isolation source: sludge from phenol fed wastewater aerobic bioreactor B | place: India: Nagpur | collected 2016-09-16 | reverse complement strand
CTCCTCAACGTGGAGGAGACCCCGGCTCTTGGTGTACTATACCAGTTAATTACCTAAACCAGGGCCGGGGTGACAATGGAAAATGCTTTTCGGCCATCGAACAACAATCAATGTCCTACTTATACAACTGGTCATAATATTCATGCGCCATCCTGTTGCTCTCAAACTGGAAGCGCACGTCCTGCATGCTATTCTTCATCAGTTGTCGCCAGGTGGGGTAATCATCATAATACAGCGGCAGTATTTCCTTTTCCAGGATATTATACAACTGATCGAGATCATACTGGTCCTGCTCATGCACGGTCATCTGCGCATAGTTTGCTTTAGGCACTACAAAGCCATTATGACCATGATTGATGAATTCCGGGATCCAGCCATCATCGGTAGAGAAATTGATGGCGCCATTCATGGCTGCCGTCATGCCACTGGTGCCGGAAGCTTCGCGTGGCACACGAGGATTATTGAGCCAGCAGTCCGCTGCCTGCTTCAGGCGTTTAGACAAGCCCAGTTCATACCCTATCAGCACGGCAATATTCTTATAACGTTTGCTGAGATGTACCAGTTGATTGAAATCGCTGATCGCCGGATGGTCAACCGGGTAAGGCTTACCAGCCCAGATGATCTGCACAGGATATTTTGTACTGGAAAGCAGTTTTTCAAACCTTTGTTCATCTGTAGTGATCATCCCTGCTCTTTTATAACCGGCAAAGCGGCGGGCCCATACGATCGTGAAAACCTCCGGATCAAATAATTTACCTGTCTGATCGGCTACAATTTCAAAAGCCCTTCTCTTCAGGTATTTCTTGCGGTCATCGATACCGTAATCATCACCTGCTTCACGGAAGCGGTACAATTGCTTATCGGCCCAGTAACGGTAATTCTGTGCATTGGTAATGGAAATGATCGGGCACACACCGGGGTATTTCGCCCACATTTCCCTGGCTACCACACCATGTAACTGCGATACGCCATTGGCAAGGTGTGCAAAACGAAGCGCAACAAGGGAATGGTTGAATGCATCATCATAAATGCCGGTGAGCTTGCGCACTTCATCAATGGAAAGCCCGCAGAAATAACTCATTTTATGACAGAGATAAATATCATGTTTTTCGTTGCCGGCTTCTTCAGGCGTATGCGTGGTAAATACCAGCCTTTTCCTTACATCTTCAATATTCTTGAACTTATTGTAAAGGTAGAAAGCAGCAGAAAGGCCATGAGCTTCGTTGAGGTGATACAACTCAGGATTAAAGCCGATAATATCCATCAGTTTTGCACCGCCTACACCCAGCAAAATGAACTGCGCCACTTTAGTAGCCACATTGGCATCATACAAACGATGGGTAATGGTTTGCGACACATAATCGTTTTCCGGAACATCCGTGCTGAGCAGGAATAAAGGTGCTGATTTGAAGGTTTCAGGATTCAGGTAATACACTTTTACCCAAACCGGATGTTCGTGCACGTTGATCTGGAAACGGATGCCGGTATCTTCCAAAAAACTGTATTGCTTTTCATTCCAGGCCACATCCAGTGTTTGGTCCTGGTTGCGTTCCTGATCATAATAACCATACTTCCATAAAATACCAATGCCTATCAAATTCTGCTTCAGTTCATACGCACTACGCATGTGTGAGCCTGCCAGAAAGCCCAATCCTCCGCTATATATTTTCAGGGGTTGATGCACTGCAAATTCCATGGAGAAATACGCGACACGTTTGGCATAAGGATGTTCTACAGGGTAGGGTACCGTAAAATTGTTAAAACTCATATTGTGTGTTTTTTACACGATGGCGCAAGATAAGACTAATTTGCCCAAATCGCCCGTGAGCTTCAAAAGTAGGGCCAATAGAAAGCATAATCAATGTTTTGACGCCGTTATTTTTTAACCTGTTTGCGTAAGTTTCCCACACAAACTTCGAGGTAATAAAATCGTTGACCGGTAACTTTTCCCTGATATCCCGGTCAATGGTCAATAGATAGAGATAAAGATTATTTGCGCGCCGCTGTAGTTTTTTTAGGTTTGCTTTCCTTTTTCTTTGGATACACTCCATCAAAGGAACAGCGCAGTCCGCGCCGCGAGCCGCAGCCTTCCAGCTCTTTCAATGTTACAGCAGAATTGGAAAAAGTGAATTGCAGTGAACAGGGATCACCGGCTTCCCGGTAAATGGCTTTGGTAGGTGATTGCAGGATAGCCTCACCTTTTAACTCACCGGAACAATCGCCTTTTTCAAAATGTATGAAGAAACTCACACGGTCTTTTTTTCTTCCATCGCGGATAGATACAAGATTCTTTTTGCCGCTGCCATAATCTGCCGAATACTTCAGCTTGCGGGGAAGCGTATCGATCGGGTTGATCAGTTCTGCCACTGCATCATCCAGCGGGTCGGTCATGATCAGCATAAAATTCTTCGCATCATTGTTCAACACATATACATCTTTTCCGTCGCTGGTGCCGCCGCCGGCGTTTTTCCGCCAAACCGATTTCGTGATGGTAAGTTTTTTATCGATGGATGATAATTGCTGTGTAGCAGGGTTCGCATCCACTTTCAGCAGGGGCATGCCTGCAATGAATTGTTGCTTTTTGTCAAAGGCCAGTATAAAAGCGGCCCGGTTATTCCCATTGATCACTTTTGCCAGCAGATATGTTTCCGTGTTCTTCATTTTACCGAGGGGATAGATCTTCGGCTGGTTCATTTTACCCATTGAAGCAGAAAGAATGGAATCGGGCACAAACTGGCTGAATATTTTATAGCTGATCCGCAATGAGTCATTATCCTTTTTCAGCAAGCTGGTATCCGCTACCTGGAAAGGAAGATTGGCTTCAGGGAAAAAATCAATAAAATCAGCAATTTCAACCGGCTCATCTCCAGATAAAGAGGGCTTCTTGGATGGTTTGCATCCCGACAGCCATGCCAGGGATAAACAAAAGAACAGACAAACGAAAAATGACTTCATGGGCTATCAGTTGGTGAGGCAAATTAAGGCTTTTCCGTGGTATGGTTCCCCCTTGCTTTCTTCATGGTTTTAATTTAGATTTGCCTAAAAAAATATTTAGCCGTGCTGAACTATTCAACCAGCGAAGAGAATTATATAAAAGCAATTTATCATTTACAGAAGGAAGGAACTGTTACCACTAATGAACTGGCAGCGGAATTGAGTACCCGCCCGGCTTCCGTCACTGATATGATGAAGAAGCTGCGCACCAAAAAGCTGGTGCACTATGAAGCCTATAAAGGTTTCCGGCTTACTCCTGAAGGAAGGAAATTAGCCCTGATCATTATTCGCCGCCACCGGTTGTGGGAATTCTTCCTGGCTGAAAAATTAAAATTCAGTTGGGATGAAGTGCATGCAGTAGCAGAAGACCTGGAACATGTGAGCAGCAAAAAGCTCATCGATAAGCTGGACGAATTCCTGGGTTTTCCCCGTTATGATCCGCATGGGGATCCTATTCCCGATGCCAATGGGAAAATAGAAACAAGCAAACAGGTTTGCCTTATCGATCTGCCATTGAATAAGGCCGCTGTTGTTTGTTATGTAAGCGATCAGTCAACCGAAATGCTGGAGCTGCTAAGCCACAAAAAGATCGGCATAGGCACGCGCCTTGAAATAAAAAAGAAATTCAGTTTTGACCAATCGCTGGAAATCAAATTACGGCAGCAATCCGCCACTACTATCAGTGGCGATCTTGCAAAAAACATTTTTGTAAAATACGATGAGTAAACAATATCCTGATGTTTCCCTGGGTGAAGTACATGAATCCGTAGATACCACGGCCACCAACCGGCCGGTATGGAGGCGCATCTTCTCTTTTTTTGGTCCTGCTTACCTGGTAAGTGTAGGTTATATGGACCCCGGCAACTGGGCTACTGATCTTGCAGGCGGCAGCCGGTGTGGTGGCACCCGTATCGGGGTACTCTGATTGAGCATCCTGATGGGGCGGTTGCTGCAGAGCCTTGCTGCACGTGTCGGTATTGTACGGAGAAGGGACCTTGCACAGGCCAACCGGGAAGTGTATCCACGGCCGGTCAATTTCGCTTTGTATGTGCTGGCAGAAATTGCCATTGCAGCAACAGACCTTGCAGAAGTGCTGGGTATGGCCATTGGCCTGCAATTGCTGACCGGCATTCCTCTTATATGGGGCGTGCTGATCACTGTGCTGGACACTTTCTTATTGCTATTATTGCAACGTCTCGGAATGCGTAAAATGGAAGCATTTATTATAGGGTTGGTTTTTATCATCGGCGTTTCCTTCCTGATCGAGATCATTCTTGCCAAGCCTGACCCCGCGGAAATAGTAAAAGGTTTTGTGCCGCATATCCCCAATGACACGGCCCTGTATATTGCCATCGGCATTATCGGCGCCACTGTAATGCCGCATAATCTTTACCTGCATTCAGCACTGGTGCAAACGCGGAAAATAAAACGCAATAAGGCCGGGATAAAAAGGGCGCTAAAACTGAATTTTATCGACAGTGCAATAGCGCTCAATCTCGCCTTTCTTGTGAATGCAGGCATTCTGGTATTAGCCGCTGCTGTATTCTTTAAATCGGGCAGAACAGATGTAGCGGAAATAAAGGATGCCCACCTTTTGCTTGACCAGTTGCTCGGTTCCAAAGTAGCGCCAGTATTGTTTGCTGTAGCACTGATAGCAGCCGGGCAAAGTTCCACTGTTACCGGCACCCTGGCAGGGCAGATCGTAATGGAAGGTTATCTCCGCCTCCGCATCAATCCCTGGATGCGGAGATTACTCACCCGGTTGATCGCTATTATTCCTGCAGTGATCGTGATACTGATAAATGGCGAGGACAATATTGATCAGTTGCTTATCCTCAGCCAGGTGATCCTTAGCCTGCAGCTTGGTTTCGCTATTATTCCACTCATTCATTTTGTAAGCGATAAAAAGACCATGGGCAGCTTCGCGATCAAACCCGTGGTGCAGGTGGCCGCCTGGTTGATCACTGCCATACTCGTATACCTGAACCTCAGCATGGTAACAGGGCAGGCAGCCGATTTTTTTGCAGAGCCCGGCCACTGGTTCGGCAAGCTGATGATCATTCTCTCAGGCCTGATCTTCATAGTGCTGCTGATCATTTCAATCATTTATCCTTTGCTCAAAAAGAGATGGTCGCAGGTGCAGGTACAATTGCACCCTGAAGCAACGGCCTTGCATTCCCTGGAAGTGCCGGCTTATTCAACCGTTGCCGTAGCGCTCGACTTCAGTGAAAACGACCAGAAGTTGCTGGCTCATGCACTGGGTCAGGGAGGGCCTCAAACAAAATATGTGCTCGTGCATGTGGTGGAAAGCGTTTCCGCCCGCATCTATGAGCAGGACAGTGATGATCTCGAAACAGAGAAGGATAAGGAGCATCTGGCTTTTTATGCACAGCAATTGCAGGAAAGAGGATTTACAGCGGAAGCAAAAATCGGTTTTGGAAGCCGTGCAAGGGAGATCGTAAGACTGGTGAATGAATCAGGGGCTGGCATGCTGGTGATCGGCGCGCATGGGCATAGCGGGATAAAGGATTTGTTGTATGGGGAAACGATCAATACAGTGAGGCATGAGTTGAAGATACCTGTTCTGGTAGTTAACTTATAAAGCAGTTTGCCCATAAAATAATAACCGGCAAGATGCCGGTTATTATAACGCTTGAAGTAACCTGTTGCCATCCACATGTAGCTTTTGGTGAATGGCTTTTATAAAATAAATATCAGGTTTTTGCTTACCGTTCATGATCAGCGAAAACTTTGCATCGCTGATCCCTAATAGCTTTGCTATAAAACCTTGATTAAGCCGCATCTGGAACATTCGCATCCTTATTATGTCCGGGAGGCTGTCCGGCAATGGAAGAGGGTTATGCGTATCTTCATACTGTTCGGCCGCACTTGCCAAAATGCTCAATCGTTCCAGTTCTCTCGTACTGAGATTGTTTTCTCCTCTTTTCATCAGCGCATCAACTTCCTGCAATGTCAGTTCGTATGCCTCTTTTGATTTAATTACTGCTTTACTCTTTGTTTTTACTGGCTGTTTTTTTGTTTCAGAAAATTTTACGCCTGATATCTTACCATGGGCATTGCCTCCTGGGTTTGTACGGCGTGTTGCGTTTGACATAATCGATTCTCCGGTTTATGCCGCCCATAACTTCGTTGGGCATCCACTCCACTTAATGTTTAAAGGTCGGAGAGTATAACCTTATTATACTGTGCGTGCGTCCCTATAAACTTTATAAAAAGCGTACGCGTGCGAAAAATGACCCTGGCGATAATTCTATACTTATTACCACCTACATTGAATATCACAAGACCATTCTCTGCATAATCAGCAGAGCCGAAGGTCTTCTTCAACTCAGAAAAACTCCCCCAGTCGGCCGTCTTGGCTTCCTGGTACCATTTCCAAACAGCCTTCGCAGCTGTCGGATTCTTTCCAATGAACTGATTTAGAAAGCCTTTACTTATTATAACCATAACAATGGTTTGAATCAGGCCTTCAAGCATATGGCAAATTTAAAATTATTTTAGAAAATCTAAAATAATTTTAAATCTCCTATAATCACCACTGAATACTTTGGGTCATTTTAACATGCAGTTCATACCTATGTTCAGGCTGCCATATTATTAGTTGGATTATTCCGCAAAAGATGCTTAAACCTGCTAAAGGTTTCCGGTTTGATATTGAGATAAGAAGCCAGGTATTTTTGCGGCACACGGCGCATCAGTTCAGGGTTCTTGTTCACAAAAGCGAGGAAGCGCTCACGCGGTGTCATCTTGATCATTTGCATTTGCCAGATATCGCTGATGATCATCATATGGGTGATCACGAGCCTGCCGAGCCGTTCCATTTTTTTGGACTGGGTGTACAGTTCTTCGAGCTTATCCTGGCGGATGGAGATCACCGTGGATGGCTCAATAGCCTCCACAAAATATTCGGAAGGCCTCCGGCTGAGAAAAGATTGCTGGCTGAGAATGATCTGTCCTTCCGTTGAGATCTGGATATTGTTCTCAACCTTGCTTGTCTTGTAATATTTGCGGATAATGCCTTTGGTGATAAAGTTGAAGTAATTCTCTATCTCCCCTTCTTTGACCAGGGATTCCTTTTTACGGAAACGGCGCACCTTGAGCAAGGGTTGTATGCTCTTTTCAAATTCCTCGTCAGTTATTGCGACGAATTTGCGTAGAAAACCTAAAAACAACTTGACGTTTTCCATAATGCAATAGGCCCATTCATATGTAAAAGTTACGTAAAAAAAATACGATCCAAAACAACGCCGGACTATTTTTTTCCTTTCCGGGCAGGGCTTCAGAATTGGTGGTTGAATTAGGCCTGATATATTGTAGCTTTGCCCTCCTTCGCTAAAGCTACGGCGGGCACGGCTCTCTAAAGTTTCGGCAAGTGAGGCCCTCTAAAACCGTTAAAGTTGACGGGTGAGGCCCAAAATGTTTGATTTGGGTAACAAGGCTAACCAAAGCTTCTTTTTGGCTGGCAATGTTAATCAAACCCGAGCGGCCTGGAAGACTGCGTCCGCCGTAGCTTTAGCGAAGGAGGAAGAAATTTTAAACTCAAAACCTAGCTTTATTATGGCCCAAAAGATCAAAGTTGCTAATCCAGTAGTTGAGCTGGATGGAGACGAAATGACTCGCATTATCTGGAAGTTCATTAAAGACAAACTGATCCTCCCTTATGTGGATGTTGACATAAAGTATTTTGACCTTGGCGTGGAGCACCGCGATGCAACCAATGACCAGGTTACTATTGACGCTGCCAATGCCATCAAACAATATGGTGTAGGCATTAAATGCGCCACCATCACTCCCGACGAAGAAAGGGTAAAAGAATTCAAGCTGAAGCAAATGTGGAAGAGCCCTAATGGCACTATCCGTAATATCCTTGATGGCACTGTATTCCGCGAGCCGATCGTAATTAAGAACATTCCCCGGCTGGTTACCACCTGGGACCGCCCGATCATTGTAGGCCGTCATGCTTTTGGCGACCAGTACCGGGCTACTGATTTCGTTGTTCCCGGCAAAGGAAAACTCACTATTAAGTTTGAAGGAGAAGATGGTAAAGTGATCGAACATGAAGTGTTCCAGTTCAAAGGGCCCGGCGTATCCCTCTCTATGTACAATACCGATGAGAGCATTGCAGGTTTTGCACGTAGCTGTATGAACATGGCACTCTCAAAAGGATGGCCGCTCTACCTCTCTACCAAAAACACTATCCTGAAAAAATATGACGGCCGCTTCAAGGACATCTTCCAGGATATTTATGAAAAAGAATTCAAGGCCCAGTTTGAAAAAGCAGGCATCGTGTATGAGCACCGCCTGATCGATGATATGGTGGCCAGCGCCATGAAATGGAATGGCGGTTTTGTTTGGGCCTGTAAAAACTACGACGGCGATGTGCAGAGCGATTCTGTGGCACAGGGTTTTGGCTCCCTCGGCCTTATGACCTCCGTCCTTGTTACACCTGATGGTAAGACCATGGAAGCAGAAGCAGCCCATGGAACAGTTACCCGTCACTACCGCGAACATCAAAAAGGTAATCCTACTTCTACCAACCCCATTGCATCCATTTTTGCATGGACTAGAGGCCTGGCTTTCCGCGGCAAGCTGGACAATAACCAGCCCCTGATCGATTTCGCCACTGCACTGGAAGCTGTTTGTATTGAAACAGTGGAAGAAGGCAAAATGACCAAGGACCTTGCGATCACTATCAAACCAAAAGTGGAACATGGTAAAGACTATTTGTACACACAGGAATTCCTGGATGCGATAGATGCTAATCTGAAGAAGAAAATGGGAATATAATTTCAGTCAGGAGTCTTTAGTCGGCAGTTCGGAGTCCTATCTTTCATCAAGCCAGAATAAGCTTTACGATATCGAAATGAATAAGTAAATTCTTTTGAGACTCCGAACTGCCGACACTAAAGACTCCCAACGCTGAAACGACTCCTGGCTTTCGACTAAAGACTAAAGACTCATATGCAGCTCCTTTCCCTCGCCATAGCACCTGGTATTGCTATCTGCCTTTTCATTTTTCACCGTGATGCATATAACCGGGAACCTAAACTGAACCTGATCGTCAGTTTCCTGCTGGGCGTTTTAGCGGTGTATCCCGCAGCTTTGATCGAGAGATTCCTGGTCTCTTACAGCAACAACAGCATTAGTGGTGTATTCATTACCGCCTTTTTATTCGTTGCCCTGGTGGAAGAGCTGATGAAGTTCCTGGCATTGCGCTTTTATGCTTATCCCCGTAAAAGCTTTGATGAGCCGCTTGACGGTATCGTATATGCAGTGATGGTAAGCATGGGCTTTGCCACCCTCGAAAACATTTTATATGTATGGCAATCAGACCAGTCGGGCCAGGGTTACCAGGTAGCTTTTATGCGGATGTTCCTGGCAGTGCCTGCTCATGCTACATTTGGCGTGTTGATGGGCTATCATGCGGGCAAGGCAAAATTTGCACAGCATCATAAAACAGGTTTGCTGCTGCTGGGGTTATTCTGGGCTACCCTGTTCCATGGGCTGTATGATTTCTTCCTGTTCCTTCGCGAGTCGCCCGATGTAAAATATTTTATTGCAGACGGGCTGTTGCTGGCAGGAGCACTGGCTTCCTTTATTATCGGCATCCGGCTTAGTTTTATTCATCTCAAAAAACACCGTAAACTTTCCCAACAAACTTATAATCCAATGGAGACAATGAGCTTGCGCAAAGCATACGTACATGATATACCTCTTATCCGCGACCTGGCATTCAGGATCTGGCCAACAGCATACGGTCAGATCATTTCACAAGGCCAGATAGATTATATGCTCGACCTGATGTATAGCGAACAATCTTTGGAAAAACAGATGCAGGAAGGCAATGAATTCATCTTAGCTTATGATGGCGTGGAACCTGTTGGTTTTGCATCTGTTGGCCTGACTGAACCCGGGGTATATAAACTGCATAAACTGTACGTATTGCCTTCACAGCAAGGGCGCGGCACCGGCCGTTTCCTGATTGAAAATGTTATCAAAGCTGCAAAAGCAAAAGGAGCGCATGCACTTCAACTGAACGTCAACCGTCAGAACCCTGCAATTGAATTCTATAAAAGGATGGGGTTCTCCATTATCAACGACGTGGAGATTGATATCGGGAATGGATACCAGATGGTAGATCATGTAATGGAAAAACGATTTGAGCAGGTATAAGTAGATGATTGGCGATACCTTTATTCGTTGCAGCGCAGATACTTCTTCGGGTCTACCGGCGTTTCAAAATCATAAACCAGCAATTCAACAGGTTCTCCGGGTTCATTGTAGCCAAGCGCCTGTCCTGATTTTACTCTTTGGTTGGGTTTAACAGCAACCTTGCTGATACCGCTTATCCAGAACCAGTAATCCTGGTGGTAGTATACAATTTCCCATTTCCCTTCCTGGTCACGCTGCACCTTGCTGATCACTGCATCCATGGAAGCTTTCACCACTGTATCGGTATTGCTTGAAAGCACCAGCTTCAGTTCCTGCTGTGCATCACCCCTTTTTTCTTTGGGGGTCATATCCGTAGCTTGCTGAAGTATGCAGGAAAGGATCAGGGAATCTTTTGGCTGACGCCTGCCCTTTTGGGCGGAAGAAACAGTGGGCAACAACAGGGATGCCATCACAATTGAGGTGATAAGAACAGATAGTTTCATAATGTATTGGATAATGAATAAATAAAAGCTTAGTGCTCGTACCCGATAGTGAGCTTTTTGGCCATCTCTGCGCTCATTCCTTCTGCAGAAGCGCCATAGCCTGTCACCAGCACGCCTTTTTTCCCGGTATTGCTTTCAATGCCATACACCGCTGCTTCATCGGCAGGGTCGGAATTTCCTTCAAAACGATATACCTCAACGATTTCAAAATCATCGATATTATACCTGTCTCCATGGCAGATCAGGCAGTTTTCAGACAGGTTGAAATCTGTATCATAACCTCTTGTTTTTAAACCATTCACGGCTGCTGAAACGGTGTCATATACGTACATATCGGGGAGCTTTTGGGTGTAACCAAAGTTAGGATAAAGATTCTTATCAACAGCCCTTATGACCATTAGGCTTTTATAAGGGTATCTTGTACCTTTGCACGCAAAATCAAATACAACAAAATGTCTACAGTATCAAAATCCATTGACTTTTCATTACCCTATAAAGTGGCCGATATTTCACTGGCTGAATGGGGCCGCAAAGAAATACGCCTGGCCGAAGCAGAAATGCCCGGTCTGATGTCCATCCGTGCTGAGTACGGTCCTTCCCAGCCCCTCAAAGGCGCAAGGGTTGCAGGATGTTTGCACATGACCATCCAAACGGCCGTGCTGATCGAAACACTGGTGGCACTGGGTGCTGAAGTAAAATGGAGCTCTTGCAATATATTCTCTACACAGGACCATGCTGCTGCGGCTATCGCTGCTGCAGGCATCGGCGTGTTTGCATGGAAAGGCCAGACACAGGAAGAAGCTGACTGGTGTATTGAGCAAACCCTGTTCTTCGGCGGCAAGGAAAGACCCCTGAACATGATCCTGGATGATGGTGGTGACCTGACCAATATGGTGCTGGACACTTATCCTGAACTGGTGCAGCACGTAAAAGGTATTTCTGAAGAAACTACTACCGGTGTTCACCGCCTCTATGAAAGAGTAGCGAAAGGCACTTTACCAATGCCTGCTATCAACGTGAACGATTCAGTTACCAAATCTAAATTCGATAACAAATACGGATGTAAAGAATCACTGGTTGACTCTATCCGCCGCGCTACAGATGTGATGCTGGCTGGTAAAGTAGCCGTAGTGGGTGGTTATGGTGATGTAGGTAAAGGTTCTGCTGCTTCACTGGCAGGTGCCGGTTGCCGCGTGATCGTTACCGAAATCGACCCTATCTGTGCGCTGCAGGCTGCCATGGACGGTTTTGAAGTAAAGAAAATGGTCAATGCCGTTAAAGAAGCAGATATCGTTGTTACAGCTTCCGGTTGCCGCGACCTGATCACTGGCGAGCATTTCAAACTGATGAAAGATAAAGCCATCGTTTGTAATATCGGCCACTTCGATATCGAGATCGATATCGCCTGGCTGAACAAAAACTATGGCCATACCAAAGACACGATCAAACCACAGGTGGACATCTATAATGTAGACGGACATGATGTGATCATCCTCGCAGAAGGCCGCCTGGTGAACCTGGGTTGCGCTACAGGACACCCCTCCTTCGTGATGAGTAATTCTTTCTCTAACCAGACACTGGCTCAGATAGAACTGTGGATCAACCATAAGAATTACGAAAACAAAGTGTATGTGTTGCCTAAGCACCTGGATGAGAAAGTGGCTCGTCTCCACCTCGCTAAGATCAGCGTTGAACTGGACGAACTGACCACTGCACAATCTGAATACCTTGGTATCACCAAAGAAGGTCCATTCAAACCTGAACACTACCGCTATTAATAACAGTAAATATTTAATGCGAAAGCCATCTGTGAAAACGGATGGCTTTTTATATTTGCGCACCATGGCATTACTTGAAAAGCAACTCGTGGTGAAGAAATCCGCCCTCCCTAACTCAGGCAAAGGCCTTTTCACCAAAAAACCCATTCCCAAAGGAACATTGATCGTAGAATATAAAGGACGCGTTACCACCTGGAAAGAAGTGGAAGGCGAAGAGAATGGTTATATCTATTTTGTCAATAACCAGTATGTGATCGATGCAAGACCCTATAAATCTGCATTGGCAAAATATGCGAACGATGCCAGGGGACTCTCAAAAGTAAAAGGGCTGTTCAACAATTCAGAATATGCAGAAGAGAACGGCAAAGTATACATCAAATCAAAAAAAGACATTCCTGCCGGCGCTGAGATATTTGTAGGATATGGTAAAGAATACTGGGACACGATCCGTCATAATATCAAAATAGATATTGCCAATAAGAAGGCTGCAAGGAAATAAGTGTATTCTTGCGCACTTTGCGACGCCGACACCATACATAAATCTTTCTCTGTATATTAGCCCACCAAAAAAATATGCATGAGAAGAATCATTCCCCTCATTCTGTTTATGGCAGCCGGTTTCATTGCTTCAGCGCAAACGCCTGCCAACTACAGCAACTTCAGTCAGCAAACTGCCCGCCTCAATGCCCTGGCCAAAAGCTACCCACAGTATGCGCAACTGCGTTCGCTTACTAAAACAGCCGGCGGCAAGGATATATGGCAACTTACCTTGGGTTCAGGCAATATGGACAGCAAACCCGCCCTGCTGATCGTAGGCGGCACAGAAGGCCAGCATTTGCTGGGAACAGAACTGGCCATCGGCTTTGCAGAAGACCTGCTGAAAAACAGCGGTACTGACAGCATCAAAGCCTTGCTGAACAAAACAACCTTTTACATTTTCCCCAACATGAGCCCCGACGCAATGGAGCAGTATTTCAGCTCCCTTCGCTACGAACGCCAGGGCAATGCCACCAGCACGGATGATGACCGTGATGGCAAGCTCAATGAAGACGGATTTGATGACCTCGATGGCAACGGCAAGATCACCTGGATGCGGGTAGAATCGCCTGTAGGCCTTTACAGACCAAATCCCGATGATCCGCGCTCACTTGTAAAAGCAGACCTGAGCAAAGGTGAAAAAGGCATGTATGAACTCTTTACCGAAGGCCGCGACAATGATAAGGACGGCGACTTCAATGAAGATGGTGAAGGTGGCGTATGGTTCAATAAAAATTTCACTTTCAAACATCCTTCTTTTACTCCAGGCTCAGGAGAATATGCCATTTCTGAAAATGAGACACGCGCCTTGCTTGATTACCTGTATGAGCGCTTCAACGTGTATGCAGTAGTAAGCTTTGGCAACAATAACAATCTCAGTTCACCTTATACTTACAGCCCTGCCGCTGCATCGCAAACTATTACTGCAGGCTGGCTGGAGCCGGATACCAAAGTCAATGCAATGGTATCTGAACTCTACAATAAAGAAACCGGTCTGAAAGACGCTCCCAAAACAACAACTGCAGGCGGCGATTTCCTTTCCTGGGCCTACTTCCATTATGGACGGTACAGCTTCAGCACACCAGGCTGGTGGGTTCCTAAAACGAAACCTGATTCCACCAAAAAGGAAAAAGCATTCAGCGTGGAAGACCCGGCCGCTAATTATCTACGCTGGGCTGCAGGCCAGGGAATAACCAACACCTATACAGAATGGAAATCCATACAGCATCCTGATTTCCCCGGCAGAACTGTAGAAGTTGGCGGCATTGATCCTTTTGTGCTTACTACCCCACCCTATAACCTCACAGGCGACCTGGTTAAAAAGAACAACCGCTTTTTGGTGAAGCTCGCCGGTTATCAGCCTGAGCTGGACATACTGAATGTAAAAACAGAAAAACTGGGTGCAGGCATTACCAGGGTAACAGTCGATCTTGTGAATAAAGGTGCACTGGCTTCCCATACCAAGCTGGGTGAACGGAATTACTGGGTAAAACGCATTCGCGTAAAACTGAATACCGGTAATAACCAGTCAGTGATCAGTGGTAAAAAACTGCAGACACTTACTGCATTGAATGGTTATGGTACAGAACAACTGACCTGGCTTATTAAAGGTTCAGGCAAGCTGGGCATTGAAGCAGGCAGCCCGACCACTGGTACCAAAACAGTTGATATCACCCTTTAATGTCCTTCAAAACAGATACACACATGAAACGCATTATTATACATACAGCCGCTTTAATGATGACAATGGCGTTTACTGCCATTATCGCTAAAGCGCAAACCCCGGCACAGATCTTTAAAGCGGCCGGCTCACCCGCCAATCCTAAAGTGGCCATAAGCTGGAATCATTATAATGATCATGCAGCTGTTACCGAAATATGCAAAAAGATAGCAGCAGCGCATCCCAATCTTGCAAAACTCGAATCGATCGGTAAATCTTACAAGGGCCGTGACCTGTGGTGCCTTACCATCACTGATTTCAAGAAAGGTGATGCATCAAAGAAACCTGCCATGTACATCGACGGCAATATCCATTCCAATGAAGTACAGGGTACTGAATTTGCATTATACACAGCCTGGTACCTGACTGAGACATTCCAGGATACCAAGTTCATGCAGGAACTGCTGGCAGATAAAACCTTTTATATTGTTCCTACTATCAACCCCGATGGAAGAGATAGTTATTTCCATGCACCCAACACCGCCAGCTCACCCAGGTCTGGCGTAATCCCGGTAGATAATGACCGCGACGGCGACCTCGATGAAGATGGTTATGATGACCTGGACGGCGATAATGAAATATTGATGATGCGCCGGAAAAATCCCAACGGCCGCTACCGCGTTGACCCCACAGAACCAAGAAGGATGATACAGGTAGGGCCTGATGAAAAAGGGGAATATGAAATACTTGGACTGGAAGGAAAAGATAATGACGGCGACGGACTGGTGAATGAAGACGGTTACACCTTTGAATATGATCCCAACCGCGATTGGGGCTGGGGCTGGCAACCTAATAATATCCAGAATGGTGCTTATAAATACCCTTTTTCCCTACCGGAAAACAGGGCAGTAATGGAATTCGTGATGAAGCATCCCAATATTGCTGCAGCACAGTCGTACCACAACTCCGGCGGTATGATCTTACGTGGCCCGGGTGACCCTACTGATCTTGTTACTTACAATCCACAGGATGTAAGAGTATATGACGTTATTGCTAAAAAAGGAGAAGAACTGATGCCGGGTTACAGATACCTGGTTGTGTACAAAGACCTGTACTCTGCTTATGGCGGCGAACTGGACTGGTTCTATGGCGGGCGCGGGGTGTACACTTATTCCAATGAATTATGGACATCCTATTTAATGTTCAACAAGGAAGGTGGTGGCCGGGACGACAATTCCGCCTACCAGTTTGACCGTTATCTTTTATTCAAAGATGCTTTTGTTGACTGGCATGAGTTTGATCATCCGCAATATGGAAAGATAGAGATCGGTGGCTTTAAAAAGAATTTCGGAAGAGCACATCCGGGTTTCCTGCTGGAAAGCGATGCACACCGCAATATGTCGTTCTCCGTATACCACTGCTATCACACACCCAAGCTCAATGTAGATACGCTGATCGAAAAAGACCTGGGTGACGGATTAAAGCAGGTTACTGCCGTTATCTCCAACAGCAGGATAATGCCTACTCACAGCAGCCAGGACCTGAAATATAAGATCGAGCGTCCTGATTATATCAGCATCAGTGGCGCAAAAGTTGTTGCAGGTATGGTTGTCAACAATGCTGATCTTGGTATCAGCACTGAACAAAAGAATGATGCTTCTACCATTGAAGTAAATAATATCCCCGGCCTTAGCACGGTAACTGTAAGATGGATCATACAGGGTAATGCCAAATACACTGTTACAGTAGACAGCCGGAAAGGTGGCACAGCCAGCCGGTCAAAATAAGTTAGTCACGCACTATATTAAAAAAGCCCGCTACTTCGCGGGCTTTTTTAATATTAGTCCATGCAACGTCATTACCCCTCCTGTTGTCACTATTGCCGGCGCCCCCACCAAGGCCATTAACCATTAAACCCAACCTCTTTATGCAGAAATATCTGCCGGCACTCCTTGCCATCATGTTGTTCGTTTCCTGCAGAAAACAAAATGATCAATCACTTCCACCTCCTCCGGATAAAAAATATGAAGTGGTAATAACAGCCGCCTTGTTTAATTCCTCCAATCACCGGTACGAGGCCACTTGCTGGATCAATGGAGTAAAAAACATATTGGATGCAGGAACCGCCGATCAGGCATTTCCTTATGGAATAGAAAAAGCAGGCGCAGATATTTATATAAGCGGAGGTTTTGCTTATTCAGATCCTTCTGCAGGAAATACACTGCTTATGCCCTGCTACTGGAAAAACGGGAAAAAGATCGATCTTCCAGTCAATGGCCTAAGCATTAATGAACGCTGTGGTGCAAGTGATCTGAAATGGTTCAATAATTCACTCTACATTACCGGAGATGCTGACTTGTTGCCCGTGATCTGGAAGGTAAAAGATGGTGTTACAACTGTCATTCCTTTACCACTGGGAGATAATGTACAGGACATAAGAAAAACCGGCAATATCCAGGTATATAATAATCAGCTTTACATAGGCGGTAATCAAAAGAAACTGCACAATGAGGAAACTGTATTCACAGCCGGGTACTGGACAATTGATCAAAACGACAAGGTCAGCTTCAATATCCTGGAAGATAATCTGCCCTATGCGTTATGTTTCAATATTTCCGTTTCAGCTAAAGGTATTTTTATTGCAGGAGAATATGCCAGCGCCAGCAACTCAGCACCCAGGCCCATTGTATGGACAGGTTCAGGTCACTTACCTGTATCTGCTACTTTCAATCCATCCTATCAGCGGCTGCATACTTCTGCCGTTGATGACAAAGGAAATCTCTACCTGAACGTATTTGACATACAGCTGTATCAGCCCGTAGTATGGAAAGTGCCTGCCAGCGGAATACCTCAACTGATACAACCTGCAGTTCCAGCCAATGCAAAGGGTTTCTGCCATGCAATAGACGTCAGCATCGACCAGTTAGCTTATGTTTATATGTACGAAGCAGATGGCGGGTATTATGCCGCATATGCCTTTAATGGGAAAACGATACCGCTCGAGATTTACCATAACGGACGGCCTAACGTTCACCGGTTGAAGATATTCCCTCAACAATCCTGATATTGCTATGCAGTTGGAAAACTGAATGAAACAGTAGATACAAGCTGTTGCTGCCCTTTTGCAGAAATATGTCCTCCTGCAAGGCGGGCCAATGATTCAAGAGACCGGAGGCTGTAATCCAGCGCATAGCCGTTATAGTTATTGCAGTCTTCGATCTCGAGGATCATAATATCACGGAACTTCTCTGCACGCACGGTAATATTCCCTTTACGTGCATTCATTAAAACGACTGTCAGCAATTCTTTTATTACAGGAAAGATCTTTGCTTCATCCTTACGCAAGG
>OFTY01000806.1_pt1 | contig 18005 bp, 12 predicted proteins | sample 1775061 | NCBI WGS metagenome assembly OFTY01 (sample SAMN08195773, study PRJEB24354) | sludge metagenome | isolation source: sludge from phenol fed wastewater aerobic bioreactor B | place: India: Nagpur | collected 2016-09-16 | reverse complement strand
GTGGCCAGGCCGGGTAAGGTCATTTGTATCGGTCTTAATTATTCCGATCATGCCGAAGAATCGGGAATGCCGGTACCTGCCGAGCCCATTGTGTTCCTCAAAGCTTCCAATACAGTGATCGGCCCTTATGACGATGTGCTGATACCCAGGAAAAGCGAGAAAACGGATTGGGAGGTTGAACTGGGTGTCGTTATTGGTAAAGACACCCGCTATCTTGCATCGATTGAAGATGCCAAAAACGCTATTGCAGGATACTGCATTTCCCACGATGTATCCGAACGGTCGTTCCAGTTGGAACGTGGGGGGCAGTGGACAAAAGGAAAATCCTGCGATAACTTTAACCCCTTAGGCCCGTTCCTCCTCACAGCTGATGAAATAAAGGATGTCCATAACCTTTCCATGTCATTACAGGTAAATGGAAAGATCATGCAAAAAGGCAGCACTCAGAAAATGATATTTAACTGCTGGTATCTTGTACATTATCTTTCACAGTTCATGACACTGGAAGCAGGTGACGTTATTTCCACCGGCACACCACCCGGTGTTGGCATGGGAATGAAGCCGGCTCAGTATCTCAGGGATGGCGATACTGTTGAATTGTCGATTGAGGGGCTTGGGATCCAAAGACAGGTTTGCCGGCAGGCTTAAGATCAGCAAGAAGATTTATCTTCACCACTGATCATACATAAGCGTATTAATCCGGACGACAAGACATGGACATAGCAGCATTAAAAAGAATATTACCAGAAAAAAGGATAAAGACCAAACTGGTCGACCTCGTGACTTTTGCCGCAGATGCGGGCTTTTATTATCTCCAGCCTAAGGCTGTGGTGCAGGTAATTGATGAAGACGAAGTAAAAGCGCTCTTTCATTTTTCACATGAGCATTCAATACCGCTTGTATTCCGCACCGGGGGAACCAGTCTTTCCGGCCAGGCAATAACAGATGGGATACTGGTTGACCTGAGCCAGTACTGGAATAAACTAAAAATTGAAGACGATGGCAGAATGGTAAGGGTGCAACCGGGGATCACAGGTGCAATGGTGAATGCTTCGCTTAGAAAATTCAAGGTAAAGATCGGTCCTGACCCATCCAGCATCAGTGCCGCCATGATGGGAGGCATACTTTCCAATAATGCAAGCGGCATGTGCTGCGGTGTACAATATAACTCTTATCACACTACCCGTTCCATCCGGTTTATGCTGACTGACGGGCAGATCTTCTCAACAGAAATAAGAAACGATTACGAACGGTTTGAGCGGGAGTGTAAACCTCTTGCCGGGGAGCTAAGGCTGATAAAACAGCAGATCGAAAGCGATGCGGTTTTAGCTGACAGGATCAGGAAAAAATATAAGATCAAGAACACAGTCGGTTATTGCCTCAACGCTTTCCTGGATTATGAACATCCTCTTGATATTTTTGCCCATTTGCTGATCGGGGCCGAAGGCACACTGGCTTTTATTGCAGAAGCCGTATTGGAAACAATCCCCGACGAGCCACATAAAGCAACCGGACTGTTGTTCTTCCCGGATATATTTTCTGCCTGCCAAACGATTCAGCCACTGATAGATGCCGGAGCAGCAATGGTGGAGCTGATGGACCGTGCTTCGCTCCGTTCGGTTGAACACCTGCCGGGAATGCCGGCAATGATAAAGACCTTACCCGAAACTGCAGCAGGCTTGCTGATCGAATTTCAACAACCGGGCATTCAGGAATTGGAGAAGCAGGTCAATCATTTCCTGTCTTTAACATCCGGGTTCTCCTTGCTTAATGCTCCAGTGTTCACTACCGATGCAGCAGAGCGGGAATTTTTCTGGAAGGTCAGGAAGGGGTTATTTCCTGCAGTGGGGGCGGTGAGGGCCAGCGGCACCACCGTGATCCTTGAAGATGTCGCTTTCCCTTTGGAAAGCCTGGGAAATGCTATCCTTGATCTGCAACAGCTTTTTAAAAAATACAGTTATCACAACGCTATTATTTTCGGACATGCCAAGGATGGCAATATCCACTTTGTTGTTACACAGTCATTCAATACCGACACGGAAATTGAACGGTATGATCGCTTTTTAAAAGAAGTGGTGGAATTGGTGGTGAACAGATATGACGGATCACTAAAAGCTGAGCATGGCACAGGCCGCAATATGGCTCCTTTTGTGGAAACAGAATGGGGTGGTGATGCTTACCAGATCATGGAGCGGATCAAAAAAGCAGCGGATCCTTTATCACTGCTGAATCCTGGCGTGATCATCAATAAGAATACACGGGCGCATATTGCTGATCTGAAGGAAATGCCTTCGGTAGAAATAGAAGTGGACCGTTGTATTGAATGTGGTTATTGCGAACCGGTATGCCCAAGCCGGGATCTTACGATGACGCCCAGGCGCAGGATCGTAGCAAGAAGAACGCTTGAGAGAATAAAAGCGGCAGGTGATTCAGCTCAACACAAATTGCTGCTTGAACAATACCAGTATGAAGGAATAGAGACCTGTGCCGTAGATGGCTTATGCGCCAGCGCATGCCCGGTGGATATCAATACAGGCGACCTGGTAAAAAGATTACGGAGGGAAAATCATTCTGCTTTTGCCAATCGCATTGCCCTTTTTACCATAAAGAAGTTTGGTATGGTGGTCTCGTCTGCAAGATTCGCTTTGAAAGCTGGCTTGTTTATTAATAAGATCACCGGAAAGAAAACAATGACCGGCTTCACCCGGCTTATCCGCAAAGTATCACCTTCATTTCCGCTGTGGTCATCACAACTTGTTTCCCCTCCGGACCTTGGTGTTCTAAAAGGAACGGCCGCAAAAGACGGCAGTGCAACGATCGTTTATTTCCCCAGTTGCATTTCCCGCCTGATGGGAAATTCTGCCAGTGGCAGGAAAAGTATCCTGCAAACCTTTATGGATGTTTCAGCAAAAGCAGGTATACAGGTAAAAATTTTAAATGACATAAATAATAGTTGCTGCGGTCAGATATACAGTTCAAAAGGTTTTGGTAAGGCATACACCTATGCAGCCAATAAGATCGTTGAGCAATTATGGCAAAGCTCTGAAAACGGATTGCATGCAATAGTAATGGATGTGAGCTCCTGTACGTATACGCTGCATCATTTACGTCCGGCATTAACTGCAGAGAACCAGGCAAAATTTGACCAGTTAACGGTCATTGATAGTATAGACTATCTCCATGATTTTGTAATGCCTGTAAGCCAGCCTATGAGGAAAAAACAGCAGATCGTATTGCATCCGGTTTGCTCATTGAAAAAAATGTATACGGAAAATAAACTTGTACGGATCGCCAATCATTTTGCTGAAAATGTTACGGTGCCAATAAATGCCGGCTGTTGTGGCATGGCTGGCGACCGGGGCTTTCTCTTTCCTGAACTTACGGCTTCTGCCACTGCAGCAGAAGCAAACGAAGTAAGGCAAAAGGAATACGATGGTTATTATTCCTCCACCAAAACATGTGAGATGGCGATGTCTGAAGCGGTTGGAAAGAATTATGAATCTGTCCTCTATCTCGTAGATGAAGCGATGTGATAGACTCATTTTGTGGGTTCTCTGTGTATGGGAAATCCAGTGCCTGATTTTTATCCTGTCAATAAATAATTATGTACAAATATTTCCTCGCGTTTTTATTCTTCCTGTACACAAGCGTACCTGATGCTTATTCACAGTTGAATACAACGGATGTTAAGAATAATACGCTTCAACAGAGCATTCCTGAGCAAGAGGGTGTATCTTCTGCTGCTATTATTGACTTTCTGAATGCAACAGCAAAATCAACACATGAGTTTCATAGTTTTATTTTTCTGCGTCACGGAAAAATAGTTGCAGAAGGGTGGTGGGACCCCTATAAACCCAGCCTGAAACATACTTTGTATTCACTTACAAAAAGCTTTATGTCCACTGCTGCCGGCTTTGCAATAGCTGAAGGCCGTATCAGCTTATCAGATAAAGTGGTGGATTTTTTTCCTGAAAAATTACCGGACACATTAAGCGATTACTGGAAACAAATGACGGTGAAGGACCTCCTTACCATGTCAACCGGCCAGGACCCTGATCCTACACAAAAGGTTATTGCTTCAAATGACTGGACGGCAACGGCGATGACAATCCCTGTTGTGCACCAGCCGGGAACAAAATTCTTGTACAATAATGTAGGCCCCAACCTTCTGTCAGCCATATTGCAGAAGAAAACGGGACAAACTGTAATGGATTATCTAAAGCCCAGGTTGTTTGGCCCGCTTGGCATCACAGAGATGGACTGGGAACGTGATCCGCAGGGGAACAATACTGGTGGTTGGGGACTGCGGGTGACCACAGAAAGCCTTGCGAAGCTCGGTTTATTATACCTGCGAAAAGGTAAATGGAACGGCCGGCAGGTGTTGCCCGGGAGTTGGGTAAAAGAAGCAACCAGTGTCCAGATCCTTCAAAAGCCCGAAGGGCCGGCATCCGGCGACTGGGAGCAGGGATATGGCTATTATTTCTGGCGTTGCCTGCATAATGCTTACAGGGGTGACGGAGCATTCGGGCAATTCATGATCATGCTGCCGGAACAGGATGCTGTCATCGCTATTACAGCCGAAACAATGGACATGCAAGGCGAACTTGACCTGGTATGGAAATATCTTCTGCCGTCCATGCATAAGAATGCTTTGCCATCCAATCCTGTGATGGCAGCACAACTAAAAAGGAAACTTGCTTCCCTTAAATTACCTGTGCCTGCATCAACAGTGGCTTCACCTTTACAGGGACCGCTCAACGGCAAATCATTCGAGCTGCAAACCAATACTGCACATTTGAAAAACATTTCTTTCAGATTTGCAGGAGACTCATGCAACATTGTTCTGAAAACAGACAAATCCAATGAGCATTTCAGTTTTACAAAAGATAAGTGGGCGCTTGGTGAAACTGACCGCCACGGGTCATACCTATTGCCCGATTCTACCATTACCGGACCTCCATTGTTCAAGACAGCATCTGCCTATTACTGGAAAGATGCGCAGACATTGGAACTGGTACTCCGTTACATTGATACACCACACACTGAAACTTTTACCTGCAAGTTTAAAGATCAGGATATTGCTCTTGAAATACACAATAGCCTGTTTGCTTCCCAGGTAATAACAATACCTGGACGAAGTAAAGAATGACAATGGGCGTAATGCTGTCAGGAAAAATGACTTATTGTTTGTACGGATACAGGTAATCCTTTAAAATAAGAAGGTAAGAACATTATATTTTCCTGTTTGGGAGAAGGCTATTTTTAATTAAACATCCTTCATTAAAAAACCAAACGAGATGCAAGCCAATATTGACCGTAAAAAATTATTTCTGGCCAGCCGGATCGCATTGATCACGACTGCTATGACATTTGCCTTCAGGGCGTCGCTTGAAGGTGTATGGGGACATGAGTTCAGCCTTAACCGCGAACAGGTGGGATGGATCTTCAGCCCCGCGTTCTGGGGCTTTACGCTGGCCATGCTTTTTGGTGGACCTCTTTGTGATTGGTTGGGTATGAAACGCTTGCTGGGATTGGCTTTCATTGGGCAACTGGCTGGAATTATCATTTATCTCACTGCAAAAGATGCGAGCTGGCTTTTTGCCGGAACGGTTTGTATAGGGATCGGTAATGGCATGGTGGAAGCTGCCTGTAATCCGCTGGTGGTTTCGCTATATCCCGAAAAGAAAACAGTTATGCTTAACCGTTTCCATGTCTGGTTTCCTGGTGGCATTGTGGTAGGAGGTTTGGTCAGTTACGCCATGACCAATTGGTGGCAGGCAGATTGGCGTGTAATGATCGCGACATTGTTCGTACCCTTGTTTATATATGGTTTTTTATTTCTGAAATTAAAGTTCCCACCTACAGAGCGTGTTTCTTCAGGTGTAAGTACAAAGCAGATGTTTAAAGCATGCCTTCACCCGTTATTCCTGGTTATGCTGGCGTGCATGTTGCTGACAGCAGCCACAGAGTTGGGAACGAATCAATGGCTGGGGGCACTGCTGCAGGGTGCCGGCATATCAGGCATACTGATCCTGGTACTGATCAATGGTATTATGGCGCTTGGAAGGTCGTTTGCCGGACCTGTGGTGCACCGGCTCAACCCGACTGGCATGTTGATCTTCTCTATGCTTTTCACGGCTATTGGTCTTGTATTATTGAGTAAAACAAGCGGAAGCATGGCGGTAGTTGCTGCAATTGTTTTTGCGATCGGGCTTTGCTTTGTTTGGCCCACCATGCTGGGATTCGTAGCAGAATACCTTCCCCGTACCGGTGCACTTGGTTTATCACTGATGGGAGGTGGAGGTATGTTATCTGTAGCCCTTATTGTGCCACTGATGGGGAAATGGTACGATTCTTTCAGAACTACTGCAATAGCCAGTGGAGCTGATGAAGCGGCTGCAGATGCGATAGCCGGCTCAGATACATTCATGAAAGTGGTGGTAATGCCTGCTACCGTATTAGTGTTGATGATAGGCATTTACCTGACAATAAAGAAAAAGCCTGCTTCATTAACGCAAACACTTACAATCCAATAATAGTTTATCTGGCAAGTCTCATGTTTAGCCATAGCAATTATTGCTATGGCTTTTTTTATGGGTTATTAACCTTGTATTTCCACGCTATTTATTTACTCTGAGCAGCCAGCTTGCTAAACATTTTTTATAAGAGGATAATATCCCGCAATTCAGTTGCAGTAAGCTATTTTACTTTTGCATTGTTAAGTTTTGCTCTGCACGGACCAGTATTTCCATAATCATTAATAAGCTTGTCTGCTGTGTTGTATGTGTATGCAACACGAAAACGACTATTGTCCATACATCATCAAATCAAACAGAATGAACAAAGAAAAATTTATTGTGCCCTTAAGCGAGGTTGGTATCAACGATATTGAATGGGTCGGCGGTAAGAATGCCTCCCTTGGGGAAATGATACAGCATCTTACCAAACTTGGTATTAATATCCCTGATGGTTTGGTGATTACCGTTCATGCATATAAACATTTTCTTTCCTCCGGTAATCTTGAACCTGTTATAAAGAAATATATACAGGAGATCGATTTTAATAACCTGGAATCGTTGAGGAAAGGTGGTAAGAAGATCCGGCAGATGATCCGTAATACTGCTTTTCCTGAGGAACTTGCTTTGCCTGTAATTCAGGCATACCATGCGCTCTCTGAAAGATATAAAATACCGGATGCTGATGTCGCTGTCCGGTCCTCTGCCACTGCTGAGGACCTTCCTGATGCATCTTTTGCCGGCCAGCAGGAAACATATCTTAACATCAGGGGGCCGGTCGCATTGATAGATGCAGTAAGGAATTGTTTTGCATCTCTTTTTACTGACCGTGCAATCAGTTACCGTGAAAGTTTTGGATACGACCATTTCGAGATTGGATTGTCTGTATGCGTACAAAAGATGGTTCGTTCGGATCTGGCCAGTTCAGGAGTGGCATTCTCACTGGATACAGAGACGGGATTCAGGGATGTTGTTGTTATCAACGGCTCTTATGGCCTTGGCGAAATGGTTGTGCAGGGATCCGTATCACCGGATGAATTTATTGTATTCAAGCCTGTATTGAATAAAGCGCATTCTCCTATCATTGAGAAAAAACTGGGCAATAAAGATAAGATGATGATCTATGGCGATAATCCTGGCGAAAGGGTGATCGTCATTCCTACAGAAAAGAATATGCAATCAAGATTCTGCATCGATGATGAAAAAGTGTTGCTGATTGCGAAATGGGTAACAGAGATCGAAAAATATTATACCGGGATAAAAGGCCATTGGTGCCCCATGGATGTGGAATGGGCCGTTGATGGCAAAAGCAACCAGCTCTTTATTGTGCAGGCGCGGCCTGAGACGATCCATTCACAGAAAAAAGACCAGGTGGTTACAGAATATCAGCTGGAAGTAAAGGATCAGCAGAAAGAACTTCTTCTTACAGGTATTGCCGTTGGTGATAAAGTCGCCACCGGGAAAGTGAATATTCTTTATTCATTGGATAAACGGGTGATTGACGGTCATGAATTCAATGCCGGTGATATACTGGTTACTGATATGACGGACCCCGACTGGGAACCGGTCATGAAAAAAGCGGCAGCCATTATTACGAATAAAGGCGGACGCACCTGCCATGCAGCTATTGTAGCAAGGGAGATGGGTGTGCCGGCAATCGTGGGTTGTGGCAATGCAACAGAATTGCTTCAACAGGGACAAACAATTACAGCTTCCTGTGTAGAAGGTGATATCGGCAATATTTACAATGGAGAAATAGGGTTTATAAAAACAAGCTTCAATCTTAGCGATCTGCCTGTTGTAAAAACGCCGATCATGTTCAATGTAGGATCTCCTGGCATGGCTTTCCAGTTTTCTCATTTGCCACACAAAGGTGTGGGCCTTGCGAGAGAAGAATTTATTATCAATAATTATATAAAAGTTCATCCACTGGCGCTTTTACGGCACCGGTCACTTAATGATACAGCACTTTCTGCTTCGATTGCAGAGATCATTGCGGGCTTTGAAAATGAGGAAGATTATTTTATCAGAAAACTGTCTTATGGAGTGGCAAAGATCGCTGCTGCTTTTTACCCGGAAAAGGTTATTGTGCGGTTTTCCGATTTTAAAAGCAATGAATACTTTAACCTGTTAGGCGGAAAATATTTTGAACCGGAAGAAGAAAACCCAATGATCGGTTGGCGTGGAGCGTCCAGGTATTATTCTGCTGCATATAAAGAAGCTTTTGCGCTTGAATGCAAAGCGATCCGGAAGGTAAGAGAAGAAATGGGATTGACAAATGTGGTGGTAATGATCCCGTTTTGCAGAACAGTGGGCGAACTACTCAGGGTGCAGGATGTTATGAAAGAATATGGACTGATCCGTGGCGAAGCAGGCCTGGAAATATACCTGATGGCTGAATTACCTTCCAATGTTCTGATGGCTGATGAGTTTGCCCGGCATATCGATGGTTTTTCCATCGGCTCCAATGATCTCACACAATTGGCACTTGGCCTGGACAGGGATTCTTCATTGGTATCCCATCTGTATGATGAAAGGGACCATGCAGTAAAGAAATTGATCAGTATGCTGATCAGGACTGCGAAAGCGAATAAGATAAAGGTTGGTATTTGCGGACAGGGACCTTCAGACTATCCCGATTTTGCGCAGTTCCTCGTGGAGCAGGAGATAGACAGTATTTCCGTGACGCCTGATTCACTGGTGAAGACCATTAAAGCGATACACGAGATTGAACAGCAACTGATCAACCGCTAAAGTATTCAGTCTCCCGGTTTACAGGCCCTGTTCATATCACGATATATATGGATAAATCTGTAACATTTTTAGCCTGGAGGAAAAATAATTTTATGCGATGTTCATTGAATGATTCATATCGTTCATGAATCATTCCTTATCCTTTTACCGAATATCTAATCGTTTAATCACACTGACTGATGAAAAGAAAATTGAGAATGGGAATGATCGGCGGCGGGCAGGGGGCATTTATAGGGGCTATACACCGCAGTGCTGCACTGATGGATGGACAAATAGAACTCATTGCCGGCGCTTTAAGCCACGATCCGCAAATTGCTGTTGAATCAGGCCACGATCTATACCTGGAGGAAGAAAGGATCTATCGTGATTATGAGACCATGCTCAATAGAGAAGCTGCTTTACCTGTTGACAGGCGGATTGATTTTGTAAGTATCGTTACACCGAACTATGTGCATTTCGATCCGGCTATGATGGCGCTTGACAAAGGCTTTCATGTGGTAATCGAAAAACCGATGACGTTTTCACTGGATGAAGCCTACCAGTTGAAACAAAAACTGGATGCAACAGGTTTAAGCCTTATGCTCACGCATACCTACTCCGGCTATCCGATGGTGAAGCAGGCAAAACAAATGGTAAAAAGCGGGTCATTAGGTAAAATAAGAAAAGTGTATGTAGAGTATCCTCAGGGATGGTTAAGCCGTTTATCCGAACTCGAAGGCAATGCACAGGCTGCCTGGCGTACAGACCCATCCCGTTCAGGAAAAAGCGGCTGCATGGGTGATATCGGTACACATGCAGCACACCTGGCAGAATATATCACTGGTGCAAAGATCACCCATCTTTGTGCAGATCTTAATATCATGGTACAGGGCCGCCTGCTTGATGATGATGGGAATGTGTTGCTGCGGTTTGATAATGGTGCAACAGGTGTATTGATGGCTTCGCAGGTTGCTGCGGGTGAAGAAAATCCGTTGAAAATAAGAATATATGGAGAAGATGGCGGCCTTGAATGGGCGCAGCAGGAACCCAATACATTAATCTATAAACTGCTTGATCAACCCATCCAGCTATTGCGCGCCGGTGGCGGCTATCTCAGCAGTTATGCCAAACATAATTTCCGTACACCCGGCGGACATCCGGAAGGATATATCGAAGCATTTGCCAACCTGTACCGGAATTTTGCATTGACCTTGCAATCCAAACTGGAAGGGCAAACCCCTTCTGCTGAATCGCTCGATTTCCCTGGAGTGGAAGACGGCATCCGCGGTATGAACTTCATAGATAAAGTAGTTGCATCTGCTCAAAGCGATATGAAATGGACAACGTTCTAAACTATCTTTTAATCTTCTTTATCCATTATTAAAACAGGTATTATGAGAACGATAAAAGGCCCGGGCATCTTTCTTGCACAATTTGCCGGAGACAATAAACCATTCAACCAGCTTTCATCTATTTGCAAATGGGCGAAGTCGCTGGGTTTTACAGGAGTGCAGATCCCAACCTGGGACCCTCGTATGATTGATCTTAAAAAAGCAGCAGAAAGCAAGACCTATGCAGACGAAATAAATGGTATTGTAAAAGAAGCAGGTGTGGAGATAACGGAGCTTTCCACGCATTTGCAGGGCCAACTGGTAGCAGTACATCCTGCCTATGATGTATTGTTTGATGGGTTTGCGCCGGCATCCCTGCATGGTGATCCCAAAGCAAGGACAGAATGGGCGGTGCAGCAACTGAAATATGCAGCCAAAGCTTCACGTAATCTCGGGTTGAATGCTCATGGCACTTTCAGCGGCTCCCTGTTGTGGCATACAGTTTATCCGTGGCCTCAGCGGCCTGCGGGACTGGTACAGACCGGCTTCACAGAACTCGCATCACGCTGGCTTCCGATCTTAAATGAGTTTGATGATAACGGGATCGATCTTTGTTATGAGATACATCCCGGAGAAGATCTTCATGATGGTATTTCCTACGAAATGTTCCTTGAAAAAGTAAATGGCCATAAAAGGGCCTGCATTTTATATGACCCGTCCCACTTCGTACTGCAGGCAATGGACTACCTTTCATTTATTGATCATTACCATGAACGGATCCGGATGTTCCATGCAAAGGATGCAGAGTTCAATCCAGGTGGCAAACAGGGAGTGTATGGTGGATATCAGAATTGGATAGACAGGGCCGGGCGTTTCCGTTCGCTTGGTGATGGGCAGGTTGATTTTAAATCAGTGTTCAGCAAGCTCACAGCGTATGATTATGCAGGCTGGGCAGTGCTGGAATGGGAATGCTGCATTAAACATCCGGAAGATGGTGCGCGGGAAGGAGCTGGCTTTATCAAGGATCATATCATCCGCGTTACAGAAAAGGCATTTGATGATTTTGCAGGAGCGGGGAGCAATGAATCGTTGAATAAATCCCTGCTTGGCCTGAAGTAATCCTGCCTGATATTTGTCTTCCAGTTCATTCAGCAATTTGGCCAGTTGGTGTCGTTTCAAAAGGATGATTACAAAAACGGCGTATAGTTTTGGTTCCATAGTGGAAACCTTTAAATCCGCTACACCAGTATTATGGCCGTTAATATCAAGCATATTCTTATAGCCGCTGCATTCCTCCTGATATTAGGTAGCAGTTGTAAAAAAACGATATCTCCTGACCCTGAGATCCGTCAAAGGAACTTTTCAGTTGAATTGGATAAATCATACCTCGGGTCGGCTCTTGTAGACTCTGCCATAGCAGTCTGGAATATCAACGGTCAGCAAAAACGCGTTGTATTATCCAACCACAATGATACCCTTTCTGCAGACATCAACCAGTTTGAGGCCGGCAGCGGCATATTGACCATCCAGGTCTTTTCTAAACTTAAATTCGGGAATTCTTATTTATCTCAATGGGTTTTCAATCAGCAAGCGACTATAACACAAAAAGCCGGGCTGGCGATAGCCGGACCAAAGGGTTTCTCCGACCTTCGCTGGAAGCCGCGGGTTGAGTTAAAGGATGGTATTGGAAATTTCGCTGTTGTCGCACTTCGTCCGGACGATCCTTATTTTTTTGTAAAGAATATTCCTGCCAATTTGAAATCGATAGTTGTAGGGCGTGACTACTGGAAGACCGGTGGTGGTGTGTTCCACGTAGGCGGCGGAGAGTGGAAGTGTAATACTAATTGTACGAACAACGATGGCGATGTAGAGAACGTCCAGTTCTTTTCATTCCTGCCTGTTCAAATGGGAGCTGCTCCATGGAATCATGTTGAGATTGCAGTTCTATATGTACTGGACCAGTGGGGTGGGGGGCCGGGATTAATGATGACGCACTCTCTTTAAAAATGGCACAATTCTTTTGTAACTGAATTTTTTTGAACCCCAGATTCGTCAATTCATTGATCCAATAGATCAGTTCGCATCACAGGAAGTTGTTTTTGCAGAATTGTATAGTAGTATTGTACAGAACCCATTAATTACAAAATTCAACCAATACAATTATGGACGAACAGGTACTCCAGTTAAAAAAACAGGTAAGACAGTTGCAGTTTGCTGTACTGGGCTTTCTTGCTGTATTCGCCATCCTGGCTTTATCCGCTTTCGGAAAGAAAAAGGACCAGATCATACGTGCCAAAGGAATAATTATTGAAGACAGTGCAGGAAGGGACCGTATCCTTATAGGCGCTCCGATCCCATACTCCGGTAGCCGGGTTAGAACTGACACATCACTTGTCCGTAAGTATTGGGCAAATAGTTTTCCTAATCCCGACCAGTACATGAAATGGTATGCCAGCTACCGCAATAGTGTTGTTGGGATGGTAGTAATGAATGAAAAGGGATTCGACCGGCTACAGTTTGGCGATAAGGTAGCAGATCCTAATATCGGCCAACGGATGTTTGAATCGGCCGGCGTTTTCTGGAACGATAAAGAAGGTTGGGAACGGGGCGGTGCAGGAGTTAATACCACAAAAGACGGTAAATCAAGAAGTGTAATGGGTGTGGATGCAATCGATGGTGAAGCCGTACATATTGTTGCCTTGGAAGATGGCTCGCGGGCCATCGTCATCAGTGGAGATAATGGTCACCTGATGATCGGCATGTCAAAAGAAAATGGGCAATGGCTTGAAAACAAAGAGCCATTCACGGGCATTAAATTCTTTGATAAAAAATGGAAGCTGGTGTGGGAACAGGAAATGAAGAAAAATCCTTAAGGCTTACTCCTAATAAAAAATCGGCCATAACTTTTGGTGTGGCCGATTGCCTTTACAAGCCAGGCTTCTAGTTTGTCGCTTTTACGCCTTCTCTCTTTTCCTTGTTCTCGCTACTTTCTTAGCTGCGATTGACCGCCCTCTTACCCCTTTCGTTCTTGCAGGGTTCGGACACCTCTTTGTTGCGGCTTCAGGTCAACAGCTTCCTTAATAAGTATATTCCATCAATTACTAAAAAGGAAGACTCAATTATTATACCTGATCAAAATAGAACTGTGCTTTTCCGGGTACATGACGTTCGTTGGATTGTTTGAAAGGGAACATATGTAGCTAATAAGAGATGCTTTCGGAGTATATCTTCCTGAAGGCATCCTTTTTGTACCATACCTGGTAAACAGCTATGAAACTGACAGTATTGATTGGAAGGATTTTGTTTTCCTTTATTTTCTTACGCTCAGGTTTTAATCATTTCTCCAATGAAAGCGTTGCTTATGCCAGCTCCCAGAATGTACCATACCCTTCATTGTTAGTTCCTGTTTCAGGTATATTAGCTATTGTTGGAGCGATAAGTATTATACTGGGATATAAAGCCAGGATTGGCGCATGGTTGATTGTGCTCTTTCTTATTCCAGTGACTTTTATGATGCATAATTTCTGGACAATGACAGATCTTATGGCGAAACAGATGCAGATGGCAATGTTTTTGAAAAATATATCGATGCTCGGCGGCGCATTGCTGATCGCTTATTTTGGTGCAGGTCCATTCAGCATGGATGGCAGGAGAAAAACAAAACTCCTATTATGATCTTGGCTTAAACAGAAGGTGGAAGAAAAAGTGACAACCCGGTAATTTTTTCCTCTTATGCGTGGCCCAACTTAGCTCCGGCTAATCCTTATGAGGGATATGCCTGGTTCCTGATAGGTGGCAGTACTATGGCTTGTTTCAGGTTGATCGGCGACAAATTGACCATTTATGATTACCACATCTTTCAATATATAGTTGCCGGTTAACCACGCTATCTTTAACAGTTGATGAACCCCAAAAACTTCTGCTATGAAAAAAATACTGTTACTCTTTACTTTTCTATGCACGGTCACCCTCATCAGCGCACAAACTAATCGAAAACCCGTTGTAAAAGACGCCCATGACCGGTATGCCAATACCGGCGATGAAATCCTCGTTACTTCCCGGCTTCCGGAAGGAACAGTATTCAAAGGCGGGAAAATAACTGTCAAAGAAGGATACCGCGCCAGCTATACCGATAATAAACAAGTGATCATTGTGCAGCAAGCGAATGGGAACATAACGGGTGCCTTCACCTGCGCCTGCAAAGAAGGACAGGGCGGTTGCACTGTCAGCGCTTCCGGATCTGTGATCATCTGCATTCCTGTTGGCTGCGGATATTGCGAAGCAATGCTTACTACTGTTGAGCCAACAAAAGGTGTTGCCATTACCAAGGCCAACAGCAACTGGAAGAAAATAATTATTCCAACAGCCCAATAAGAGAGCCTTTTATTTGAGCATATTCACCAACCGAAAACTTTGTTTGTCGAACCATGTCCACTAATCCTCCAAACCCTGCACCTGTCTGCGTCGTAAAAGATATCCAGTTTTTTGTGAAGCAGGAATTGTTAAAGCATAAGCCCTCCGTCAACAAATACCGCACAAGATTTGATCAGGCAGAAACAAAATACCTGTACTGGGATATTGAAATAGTTAACCTGCTTTGCAAGAAAGAAGAGAATCCTTTGTTCTTTAAAATCCGTTGCACAGCCCTCACTACAAAAAAGGTGATGTATGCCGGTGATCATGCGATTGATTTTCAACTTTCCGATATTTCCAATGTTATCACTGGCTCCTGGGGCACTCCTGACGGAGGTTACTGGATAGCCGATCAATACCTGTGGGAAGTATTGGTGAACGACTCCGTAGTATTTACCAAAACCATTATCATAGATAAATTGGGCCAGGTAACAGAAAGTTTCAATCCCTACTTTCAGTTTGAGGAGCTAAAGATCTATCCTTCTTATACAGACCGGCGTGAAAAAAACCAGGGCTATCGTTACCTGCGTCAATTACAGGCCACCGAAACGGAACATCTTGGCCTGGAAATAGCCATCAAAAGAAAATTTACAGAAGCCAGGACCCTTGAATTTAAACTGAACATTATTGATGCCCTCAATGGGTTTTCAGTAGTATCATTCAAATACGATACAGTTTTTACAGGCATTTCTTCATCACAAACTGAATTTGTTCGGCTGACCTATGGCGAAACCCAGCCCGGTTTCTGGAAAAACGGGACTTACCTGCTTTATCTCAGTTTTATGGACGTCAATATCGCTTCGGGGCAGTTTACAGTAGGAGATGCGGAAGTAGAAGGTCTCTTGCAACCTATTGGTCAATTTACTGTCAATCATCCTTCTTCAGATATAGGGCAGGTAACTAAAACTGTTTTAGAAGATGCTATGAGTGAACTGAACAGCCTGGTGGGCATGACCGGAGTGAAACAAACCATTCATGAGAATATAGAATACCTGAAGTTTAACAAGCTCCGGATGGAAAAAGGATTTGCTGATGACGGGCAACTTTCTCTTCACAGCATCTTCACAGGTACTCCTGGTACGGGAAAAACTACCGTCGTGCGCCTGTTGGGCAGGATCTATAAAGCTATGGGCCTGTTGAGCAAGGGACATGTGGTGGAAGCAACCCGCGCCGACCTGGTGGGGGAATTCATCGGTCAAACTGCACCCAAGACCAAGGCAATGATCACTAAAGCAAGAGGTGGTATCCTGTTTCTTGATGAAGTGTATGCACTGGCAAGAAGCGGTAGCGATAATAAAGATTATGGTGCTGAAGTAATTGAAATGCTCCTGAAAGAAATGAGCGATGGCCCTGGCGATATTGCTATCATTGGGGCAGGATATCCCAATGAAGTAAATGCTTTTTTGGAGTCCAATCCCGGGTTGAAATCCAGGTTCAGCCAGCATTTTCATTTTGAAGATTACCTGCCTGACGAACTGATGTTGATCGCCGGTGCAGCCCTGAAAAAAGAGGAAGCTGCTTTAAGTAATGCGGCAGAGGCCGAACTCAGGAAAAGACTGACCAATCTTTATCGCGCCCGGGACAAATATTTTGGCAATGGACGCCTGGTGTTTTCGATCATTGATGAAGCAAAACGGGAAATGGGTATCCGCCTGCTAAAACAGGGAAACCTGGACACCCTTTCCAAAGATGAATTGAGCAGGATTGAACTGGAAGACCTGGAAAAAGTATTTGAAGAAGAGCAGAGGACCAAACTGATCCTGACCATTAACCAGGCTGAACTGGATGAAGCGCTACAACAGCTTGACAACATGGTTGGGCTTCAGCAAATAAAACAGGAAGTGCGTGATAAAATAAACCTCGTACGATTCTATTCCGAGACAGGCAAGGATGTATTGAACAGGTTTTCACTGCACACGTTGATGACCGGTAATCCCGGTACAGGAAAAACCACCCTTGCACGACTGCTGGGCAAAATCTACAAAGCCCTTGGTCTGCTGGAGCGGGGGCATGTTGTAGAAGTGGACCGTCAAAACCTGGTAGCAGCTTATGTAGGACAAACAGCTATAAAAACAGCCGATGCTATTCGCCAGGCAATGGGTGGTGTTCTTTTTATTGATGAAGCATATTCTCTTGCCGACAGTGGAGAAAACGATTTTGGAAGTGAAGCCATTGAAACGCTGTTGAAAATGATGGAAGATCATAGAGGCAAGTTTGCTGTGATCGCTGCCGGTTATCCTGATAACATGAATGAATTTGTACGTTCCAACCCGGGACTGCAATCAAGATTTGATGCCACTTACAGCCTGCCTGATTACAGTTATGGAGAGCTTTACACGATAGCAGAAAAACAACTGGCCCTTCATGAACTTTTATTAAACCCCGAAGCTGCTGCCAGCCTCTCGGATTACCTGAACCGCGCTTGTGAGAACCGCGATAAGTTTTTTGGCAATGCACGTTTTGTGAGGCAAGCGGTAGAAGCGATTGTGAACAGGCAGTACCTGCGTATGGCAGCGCTGGTAAAGGAACAGCGTACGCCGGAGCTATTGCAATATGTAACGCTTGCTGATATTGAACAGTTGCAATTGCCGGAAGCAAGCAGGAGAAGAAGTATTGGATTTAAACAGCATTAATTTTTTAAGCACCTTGATATTTTTGATGCAGGAGATTTAAAACTATGCGCAGAGGTACCGGCTATATTGTGATCTTTGTTGTAGGGGCTGCCTACTTAAGTATACGCGAATGTGTTGATGGGAAAAAGGAAAAATCGCCGGAGATTGAAATTGTCCATGAAGATGTATCACAGATCAATGCAGCTACAGCAACAAGGGATGCACTAACGGCAACAGAACTGATTGAACTGGCAGACTGTAGCAGCCTGCAATGTGTTCAATTATATATGAAAGACCGTTCTCCCGATTTTGTACATGCCAGTAAAGGAGAGTTTGCTGCGCAACACCGGTCAGCTGTAACCGATACTGCCGGTAATGAACTGGTACTGCCACTTTCCACT
>OFTY01000805.1_pt1 | contig 18018 bp, 12 predicted proteins | sample 1775061 | NCBI WGS metagenome assembly OFTY01 (sample SAMN08195773, study PRJEB24354) | sludge metagenome | isolation source: sludge from phenol fed wastewater aerobic bioreactor B | place: India: Nagpur | collected 2016-09-16 | reverse complement strand
GTGAACAAACTGAAAGAGAATTTCAGTTAACTTTAAGGAACAGGCGAAAAGGTGCCCGTACTGGTCATTTTTTCGCCTGTTCACTTAAACGCGAATATCGCCAATGTGAACACGAATGACACGAATGCAAACAAGATACCATGGAAGATCTGAAGGAAAAGACTGCCGACCTTGCCGACCATGTAGAAGACATGGCTGAAACCTTTTACCGGCTTACCATTTTAAATGTTACACAAAAAGCTACCAATATTGCCTCAGGCGCTATTACGATGATCGTAGTATCGGTGCTGGGGCTTTTTGTGCTGTTGTTTTTGGGAGTGGCTTTATCATGGTGGTTGGGCGACCTGTTGGGAAGCCGCACAGGAGGTTTTTTACTGGGTGGCGCATTTTTCCTGCTGCTGCTGGGTGTCATTCTCTTAATGCGCAGGAAGATCATTTTCCCTTTTATCAGAAATCTTATTATCAGCAAAGTGTATGACTAAGCCCAGGATCACTACATACGAAGAATTGCTGCAGGAAAAAGCACGCCTCGAGGCGTTGCTTCAGGCACAAAAAGAGCTGGTGAGGCAGGACATTGAAGAGATCAAGCTGGAACTGGCGCCTGTGCAATCAGCTATCTCTATAGTTGGCAAATTTGCTACCAGGGATAAACGCAACCTGCTGCTTACTACAGCCACCGAAGGCATTATCGACCTGGTAGTGAAAAAGCTGATACTTGCCCGCTCCGGCTGGCTCACCAAACTGGTGCTACCCTTTTTAATGAAAAACTTTTCCTCCCATTTTGTAGCTGATAATAAAGACAAATGGCTGGCGCAGTTATTTGCCTGGGTCAGCAAAAGGAGTGCGAACGGAGCTGAAGCAGATGAATCAGCTGAACCCGAAGAGCCGGTAGAGGAAAAGGCTGTGTAATAATCTTTCCATTCCCTCCGGGATATTTCAAAAACCCCTATTTTTGCGTCCCCATTGGGGAATTAGCTCAGTTGGCTAGAGCGCTTGCATGGCATGCAAGAGGTCACCGGTTCGACTCCGGTATTCTCCACCTTGATAAAAGCCCTGTAATATTTTACTTTATTGTAAAATATTACAGGGCTTTTACGTTTTTGTTCTGTTGAAAGGCAAGTCCTTTCGGGAATAGATGATGAGTGTTATCCAAATAGGAAATGGTTCTTAAACTGGATTTCCTTAACTGGCTGCCCGTTTTCAAACAGGGCAACCTCATCCTGCTCAATAGAATACCAACTCTCAATCTGGTTATTACGGAAAAAGACACCGAACTTATCCGTGTTCAGCCATTTATTGAAACGAGCCAGAAGATATACACAGTCATAACTCCATGTATTTTTCTTATCAAAGAGTTTCTTTACTATCACCTCTCCATTAATCTCAATGCTGACATAGACAGATGTTAGAATTTCCGTTTTCTCGACTATAAGCCTGCCTGTTTTCTTTTTGTCTCTTGATTGCTTAGCCGGATATTCGATCTTAAATCTGAATTCACTTTCAACCACCTCTTTGTAAGCGTTTTCAAAAACAGATCTATCCCAGTTATATTCTTCACTTAATGGAATGGTAGCACGTTGAATAAGATCAAGTATGTACATATACTTATCCCTCTTATTGAGTGCAGCATATTCATCATAGTTATAGTAGGGAGCAATGGTTACTATCGATCCGGTTTTCCATGTCCGGTTCCATATCTTATGGTAAGCAGGCTGAATGGTTATTCTGCTGGTTTTTGGCGGCTTGTACCCCCGCATTTTTTGCCTATATAAGTCACTGATATAGTTTTGAAGAGATACATCTTCCCAATATTCAGGTGTTCCTACTTGATAGGGTATAGAAGTATACAAGGCTATATCAGAAAAAGGGGCTCCCATATCATTATTGCGTGTGAATAAATTTATAATATCTTTCCGGTTATGAAAAGGTTTTTGACCATAATCACTCTATTAGGTCTGACTGCATGCAATCAGCCAAAACCCAGGCATGACACGAAAGAGATGGATTTCGGGGCTTTCATTATCAAGACCCCTCAATCATGGACACAAATCAAAGCAAAAGGAATTGATAGTTATGTAGATAAAATTGCTATTGATGACAAAGATACACTGCGCTTTGATCTGGGCTGGTATTCCAATACTCTGACAGAATATGAACCGCAAATTGTGGAACGCTCGCTTCTTCAACATATGCAGAAACCTATTGACACAACAGCGTTGATAATTGTTGAGGATCGTAGAGGTATTGATCCTGATAAATACAAAAGGGATAATGTTTCGTGGGACACAATTGATGGATATAGAGCTAAGATCGTTTGCCAACGGCAATCAGGTATTGGAACAACAGGAGTTTATATCGACAGTCTTTGGGTATCAGGTTCTGATGTTGACCGGTTTAATTTATATGGCATTAACTTAAAACCTGAAAATGAGAAAAAGGTGTTACAGGTTCTACAAACACTAAAGTTTCAAAAGAAGTAATAACAAATAATATTTCTATGAGGCTTAAGCATCTCATACCTGTTAAGAAATTGCTTGTTTGTGTAATTGTCTCCAATCTTTTTATTGCATTGCAAGCGCAGCAAAAGCAAATACGTAAAATTCCGTTAATGGGCTGATCCAGTTGGAACAGTTTCCATATCAATATTACTGAGAAGGATATAAGGGAAGAGGCTGACCTGCTGGCCTCAACCGGGTTGAAAAGCTTAGGTTATACTTATGCCATAATCGATGATGGCTACTTTGGAGGCCGGGATGCAAAAGGCAATATAATACCTCACCTTAAACGTTTCCCTTCCGGTATGAAAATCCTGGCGGATTATATCCATTCCAAAGGGCTTAAGGCCGGTATTTATTCTGATGTAGGTATCAATACCTGCTGATATACGGAGCGATTTCAAATCCATTATGCGCATTGTAGACCTGAATGCCAATTTGTGGAAATATGCAACACCGGGACATTTTAACGATATGGATATGCTGCAGGTTGGTAACGGAATGAGCTATGAAGAAGATAAAACCCATTTTACCATGTGGGCAGTCATGTCTTCCCCGTTATTGCTGGGTAACGATCTTCGCAAGATGTCGAAAGAGACTATGCAGATTATTAGTAACAAAGAGATCATTGCGCTCAATCAGGACCCGCTTGTGTACCAGGCCCGGAGGTTCAGTAAGAAAGACAGCCTGGAAGTCTGGGCTAAACCGCTTGGCTCTACAACCAGTGGTAAAGTAGCGGTTACTTTACTAAACAGAAATGACGAGGAAAAGGAGATCTCATTTGACTTGGATTCTATTGGAATTAATTCTGCAAAAAGTTATACCCTGCGTGATCTTTGGATAAAAAAGGACTATCCCCGGTCAACGGATCAGAAGCGTAGTTTCAAAGTCCCTGCGCATGGAGTGGTGGTATTGAAAGCAGAAGGAGTTAGTCATCCTTTTAATAAGTATCAATACGAATAAATAATCAGGGAAAGTATTAACGTAATAGGTACGTCTCCACTGGGTGACAAAGGACTCTGGCGGAATACTAAGCTTATTTTCCAATTGCTTTCGGCAGGTCTTTCTTAAAACCAGCTTTGTATTGATAGGGGCTTTGCCCTGTATGGTCTTTAAACACTTTGCAGAAATGTGAACTGGAATTATACCCGCAGAGATAAGCTATGTCGGAGATAGGCTTGTCCATTTCTATCAATATCTTCCGCGCATTTGTCATGCGCAGTTCCAGCAGGTATTGGGAGAAACTCATTTTTGTTCGCTTCTTGAAATAGCGGCATAATGACTGCTCTGTCATACAGGCAATATCTGCTACCTGCTTCAATGAGATCTGTTCATGCAGGTTATTTTTGATAAAATTGATCACATTGATCAGCCTGTCTGAACTATGCGCTTCAATTCCACTGGTTTCCTTACTTACGATAAAGCTTTTTTCCTGTGAAATGGAAATGAGGTGCATAATATTCAACAGGCCTTCCACTTTTTCAAAACCTGCTGCGGAGGTGAGTGCCAGCAGTTTTTCGGCAATGATCCTTTTTGTTTCGCCATATATTTTAATTCCCTGCGAAGCCTGTGCGATCATTTCCCTGATCCCTTCAAATTCTTTCATGGAATCAAACATCTGTTGAAAGGTGCGCGGATTGAAATAGGTTACGATCACTTTTGACTGCAGGTTGGAATCTTCTTCATAAAAAGCGGAATCACTTAACCAGACATGGGGAACATTGGAGCCGATGAATACCATATCCCCCGACTCAAATGGCTCCACTTTATCGCCAATGATCCTTTTGCCATAACCTTCAAGTATTAAAACGAGTTCTAATTCCGGGTGAGCGTGAAAACAAGGTTGGCCATGAAAAGGAGAGGCCAGGAAAGGCTGGCTTCTGAAATCAATGAATAATGAATCATTGATCAATGGCGTGATTTGAGTGTGCAGTAACCTCATAATATATAGCAAGCGTAAAAAAAGATACGCCTTTTACGAAAGTTAAGGTAGGTATAATTTGACAAGCAAACAAAATTATTGTCATGCATGGCCCTGCTCATTACAGCGTTAAAACAAACGTTTATACCTGCCTGCCGTAAAAAGGTAATTTATTTAAAAAGGAGGATAACAATACGATATTAAGAGAAAATGCCAGAGGTAAATTTGAATGGACAATATTGCTTAGGAAGGTTTATTATACAACCAAACAATTGCCGATTATGAAATCAGTTCTAACGATGGCGGGTAGCAAGCCATGGATCTCAAAGAAAACCTGCACCAGGCGTATGATGCTATGGCTATTATGCCTGGGAATTACGCTTACCGGTTTTTCACAACAAACAGTCACTATTACAGGGGTGGTAACAGACTCCACCACCGGGCAGACCCTTCAGGGGGTTTCTGTTTCTGAACTCGGCAGCAACCGGGCAACACAAACAGATGCCAGTGGGAAATATTCAATTGCTGTGGCTGAAACCAGCTCTTTGGAATTCAGGCATATTGGGTATGCTGTCCAGGTATTTCCGGTAAAGGGTCATGCTGTGATCGATGTGCTGTTGACACCTGATGCAAAAGACCTTGACCAGGTGGTAGTAGTGGCTTATGGAAAACAACGGAAAGCAACCGTTACAGGAGCGATCGTATCCATTCAGACAAAAGAGATCAAGCAAAGCCCCGCAGCAAATCTTGCTGTTTCACTCGCGGGCCGCTTACCTGGCCTTACTGCTATTCAGCGCAGTGGTGAGCCGGGAAGGGATATCACTCAAATATTCGTAAGAGGACAGGGAACTGTGAATGCTCAATCCCCGATCGTACTGGTTGATGGTGTTGAACGCGACCTCACTTATATTGATCCCAACGAAGTCGAATCAGTGACCATTCTGAAGGACGCATCTTCAACAGCCATCTTTGGCGTAAGGGGCGCAAACGGTGTGATCCTTGTTACTACCAGGAGAGGCACTTCAGAAACACCGGAAATAAATTTCACTGCGGAAGCGGGTACACAAAGTTTTACCCGGTTCATTACTCCCGTTAATTCATATGAATACGCAACATTGAGAAATCTTGCACAGCGGAATGATGGACTTGGAGATGCATTCACCCCCGAAGCGCTGGAGCATTACCGCACAGGAGATGATCCTGTCCGTTATCCAAATACCAACTGGAGGGATATGCTGATCAAGCCGGCTTCATTGCAGCAACGTTATAACCTGAATATCTCCGGTGCAAATAAAGGATTGCGCTACTTTGTGAATGCCGGTTATCTCAGACAGGGAGGGCAATTCCGTTTTGAAAAAGACCTGCCATACGATCCTGAATTTAAACTTGACCGGTATAATTTCCGCTCCAACATCGATCTTCAGATCAACAAATCGTTGAAGGCCTTTCTTAATGTTGCAGGTTATCTTGAAAAACAGAATATGCCGATGGGTGTGTTGAATCTTGTTGGCCGCGATGAAGTGGTCAACAATTCACCGGCCCTATGGATTATGGCGTATATGAACTATCTGAATGCTACCATTCCTCCTTATACTCCCGATGGCCAGATCATTACAACAATTACAACAGATCATCCCGCGCTTGGACAACTGAACAGGACAGGATATATACAACAAACAAGAAGTAATGTAACGGCTACTTACGGAATGGAACAATCGCTTGACTTTATCACGAAGGGGCTGGTAGCAAGGGCCGTAATGTCATTCGATTCAAAAACTACCAATAACTTTTATGCCGGGCGTGATTATGAAAGATGGGAGCAGGTGATATTGAGAGGCGTGCCGGGAGCAGATGGCCAGGATAGTGTGACGTATCTCAAACATGCACAAAAAAATACCCCGCTGACTATTTCCGGTGCAAGATATTTCACATCCTTTTCCAATTTCCAGGGATCCTTAAACTATAACCGCACATTTGGCGACCATGTGGTTACAGGATTATTATTATACCAGCAGCAGAAAACACTCATCAATGCTGAACTGCCCTTTAACCTGATCGGTGTTGCATCAAGGCTGACATACGGGTTCAGGAATAAATATTTCGCTGAATTCAATGCAGGTTACAACGGTTCTGAGCAGTTTGCAAAAGGGCACCGGTTTGGATTCTTCCCCGCTGTATCTGCCGCCTGGGTACTGTCCAATGAAAAATTCCTGGAAAACAGTAATGTTTTCAGCACAGTTAAACTGCGCGGTTCTTATGGTTCTGTCGGAAATGACAGGATCGGTAGCCGCAGATTCCTGTATATCGATGACTTGCAGGTAGGTGGTGGCGGTGCATCCGGTAGCCTTGGACAGGGTGCAACGATTGTGACGAACTTATTAAAGAATGAGGCGCTTCAGTGGGAAGTATCCCGAAAAGCAAATATTGGTTTTGAATTAGGCATGCGCAATGGTCTGAGCCTTACAGTGGATCTGTTTACCGAAAAACGCGACAACATTTTGCGCAACAGGGGAACGATCCCTGCTTTGAACGGCTTGCCTGTAAGCGCATTGCCTCCTGTGAATATCGGTATTGTAAAAAATAAAGGATATGAGATTGAACTGAATTACAGGAAAAGATTTAACAGTAACTGGTCAGCCCTTGGCAAACTCAATCTCAGCTATGCAACGAATGAACAGCTGTTTGCCGATGAGCCGCTTTTACCTGAATCTTATGCATATCGCTATCGCGAAACAGGCTATCGTATCGGGCAAAACTTTGGCTATATCGTAGACCGTTATTTTACAAGTGCGGATGATATTGCCAACTCGCCGTCGCAGCATGTTGGCGGCCATGATCCCAGACCCGGCGATTTCAAATACAAAGACCTGAATGGAGATGGCGTTGTTGATGCAGAAGATATCGCACCAATCGGTTATGCGCCTGTGCCCGAGTATACATTTGGTGCAGCATTCAATGTTACTTACAAAAACTTTGATCTGAGCGTTCTTTTCCAGGGGGTAACAAATGTAACGGCCTATTATGGAGGTGCAGGTACATTTGCTGCTACCTATTATGTAAAAAGGCACCTCGAAAGCTGGACGCAGGAGCGTGCGGACGCAGGCCTTCCAGTCAATTATCCCCGTCTTACCACCGAAGGTTCTCCCAATGAGATCGGTAATTCTTTTTTTATCATTGACGGAAGTTATATGAGGCTGAAGAACGTAGAGATCGGATACCGCCTGCCCGCATCATGGGCTAAAAAAGTAGGCGCAAAAGGAGCAAGGATCTATGCCAATGGTTTCAATCTTCTTACCTGGGACAGGCTTCCTACAAAAGATATAGATCCGGAGATCACCAATGAAACTTCTTACCCGATCATCAAGACCATCAATTTCGGATTGAACGTAACATTCTAACATCAAACAAAACAAATGAAAAAGATATTCATATTGCGATTGATCATGGTAGTGATCGGCATTGCAGCAGTTTCGGGATGCAAAAAAAGCCCGCTCGATATAACACCCGATGGGAGGATGTCACTCGAAGATGTTTTTAAAAACCCTGACCGGACGGAAGCATATCTGAACACCGTATATGGCTCAATACCCAGCTATTTTATTTCTTATATCGAATTTGCTTTTCTTGCCGGCACAACGGATGAGGCATCCGATTCGCAGGTAGGAAATCAGCCGGCCAATATTGCGGCACAATGGATCATTGGTGCCCTTACGCCAAGCAACAATCCATTGGCCAATCCTAATTACGGAAAGAATGCAGATCATTATCCTGCTTTTTGGGCCGGTATCCGTAATGCCAATGTATTTCTCGCCAATATCGATAATGCCACCGTCAGCAGTGAAGCTTACCGCAGCAGGATGAAGGCAGAAGCAAAATTGCTTCGTGCATTTTACTACTGGGAACTGATCAAACAATTCGGACCAATGCCAATCGTGGAAGCACCGTTTGATAACACGTTTGATTATACTACACTCAAAAGGCCGACATTCCAGGAAGATGTCGACTTCATTATCAAAGACTGTAATGATGCTATTGCAGAACCGACTTTGCCGATCAGGCTTACAACGGAATCAGAAAGAGGACGCTTCAGTAAAGCGGTAGCCTACGCTATCAAATCTGAAGCCACTTTATATAATGCAAGCCCTTTATGGAACTCTTCTGACGATGCTGCCAAATGGCAGGCTGCTGCCGCCATCTCTAAAGAAGCGATAGCAACACTGACTACAGGGAGTGAATACGGACTGGCCAATAACTACGGAAACTATTTTATCAGCTATTCTGACCTGACCGCATCTCCGCTTGATAAAGAAACCATTTTTGAAGTAACCAAATCATCGGAAGCATATCTTAGTTATGTAAATAGTATACCCAGTAAGCCAACTTATAAAGCCGGGACCTGCCCATCGCAGGAATTGGTTGACAGTTATGACATGCAGGCAACTGGTGAACCCGCTATTACCGGTTACAGCGATGCCGATCACCTGATGCCGATCATCAATGCAGCTTCGGGTTATGATGAAACAAAACCTTATGTTGGAAGAGATCCCCGTTTTTATGCTACAGTTTGGTACAATGGCGCACTGTATGATAATATCGGAGGTCAGATACATACTATCGAAACATTCCTGGGAGGAGCAGACCAGCTGATCAAATCTCCACCCAATCAGCAAAACACACATACAGGATATTACCTGCGCAAATTCATTGATCCAAAGATCCAGACAGGGCAGGTGCCTAATCTCGGATGGAAAAAATTCAGGTTGGCTGAGATCTACCTGAATTATGCAGAAGCTGCCAATGAAGCGTCCGGCCCAATACAGGATGTATATGATGCTGTTAATATAATCCGCCGCAGGGCTTCAATGCCTGATCTGCCGACGGGTCTTTCCAAAGACGAAATGCGCGAACGCATCCGTCGCGAACGCCGCGTTGAGCTGGCGATTGAAGAACACCGGTTCTGGGACGTACGCAGATGGAAGATCCTTGACCAAACAGATAAGCTGGTAACAGGAATGGAGATCACAAAAAATGGCGGATCATTTACCTATAAAAGATTTGTAACGGAACGACGCAATGCCTGGCAGGATAAATACCGCTTATTTCCCATACCTATCGGGGAAGCAGCGATTATCCCGGATTTCAACACGAATCAAAACCCTGGCTGGTGATCCGCGCCAACAATTGCAGTCATGATCATAAAAAAAATATGCCTGGCCATTTTACTGTTTGCTCCGGCTTATCTGTATTGCCAGATAACGCCACGCAGCACTACTATGCTTGAATGGGATCTGGAAAAGACCGGTAAGGCTGTAGCTGTTGAAAATGCAACCTGCAATATTGAAAACGTTTTCACAATCGTATGTTGGGTTAAAGTTTCTGCAAACCGCAGCGCTGATCATTTTATCCTTACGAAAGGCGTTAAAGAAAATGATCCCGGTTATCTCCAGCTAAGAATACTTAAGTCGGGCGAACTGCAATTCTCTGCTTTTTCCCTTTCAGGCAATATGAAAAGCGGTATCAGGATCAATGATAATAACTGGCATCAGTTGGCTGTAAGCTATGTTCCCGGCCGCATGAAGTTTTACAAGGATGGAATACTGATTACAGCAAATGAGGTGAATGGAATCATACAGGACAAACCCTCTTTGCTTACGATTGGCGCAGATGCGGGAAAATCTGCTTCTTCGCAAGGAGAGACCGGCCGTTTAAAGATCTTCAACACTGTCCAAAGCAGTGTTAAGATCTGGGATCTGTATACAAATAAGCTGGCTAACTGGGACCTTAACGAGGGCATGGGCATAACCACTCTTCAGAACTATGGCAACCCCGTGTATGGAATGTTGCAGGGGCCGATCAATACCTATGATAATTTTGGTGTTGGGAATACCGGGTGGTTAAAAAAGGTTGATTGGGTGGAAGATCCCCGGTTCGGGTTTGTTGCTGGTTTTAATACGCCCGGGGCCAATATAAAAATTGATACAACAAATATTGATTTAAAGAACAGGTTTACTATTGCCTGTTGGATAAAATCAAAAGGTAAAAACACCAAAAGGTCAGTAGTCCTTTCTAAAGGAGATGCAAAAGGCAGCAGTTCTTTTTCAGTTGAGCTGAATGCCGGCAAACTCCAATTTTACGCCCCTGCTCTCGGTGGAAATATACCCGGTAATGTTTTGCTTAACGATAGCAGATGGCATCATATCGTGATCGCCTGCGCAGACTCACAGATAAAATTTTATAAAGATGGAAAACTTTTATCCTCCAGCATAGTAAAAGGCTCAATTGCTGCATCACCGGAACCAATGACTTTTGGATCAGCCGGTGATGGCAGCAATTCATTTTCCGGCAACCTGTCAAGGATAAGGATTTACGGCTCTTTTCTTTCTTCTGTGCAGGTGACCGACCTCTATAATGAAACTGAATCAGCAGGATGGGACCTGGACGAAGGAAAGGGAAATACTGTTTATGACAACAACGGAAATCAACATAATGCCTCAGCTACTGCTATCCGTTGGATAACAGGGCACGGATCATCTTTCAGTAAGGTTGTGAATATTACTGACGCAGCTTCAGCTATTAAAGTAAATAATGCGAAGGTTTCGCTGGGTAATAGGTTTACCATTGCTGCCTGGGTACAGGTGCCTCCATCACGTAGTGGGCGAAGAGTGTTGCTGTCAAAAGGCAAGGCAAATGAAACCGGCAGCTTTTCATTGTTCCTGCAGAAAGGGACAGGCAATCTGCTGTTCAATGCTGCAGGCTTCCCTGGCGATATAAATGGCGGCTTCCAGATAGATGACAATACCTGGCATCACGTAATGATCACATTTGGCGATGGACAAATGAAATTTTATAAAGACCGGCAACTGGTAAAAACGGTTGCGGTGAAGGGAACTGTTGCTGATAAAACCGCCCGGCTTAACATTGGCAGTGCAGCGGATGGGCTTGATGTTTTGAATGGCAATCTCTCCCATGTCAGCATTTACAATGCAGTGAAGATTCCTGAAGAAGTGACAGCTGTTGTACCCCCTGCAGGGCCGGTGCTGGTATTGAAAAGAGGTATTGTCTTTGATCGCATACAAAATCAGGGTTTGCCGGTTAAGGAAGAATGGCAGATATCTGCAAATGATATTGCGGTTGCCAAATCGATCGGGTTCGATCACATAAAAATATTATTCACCGCTGATGAATTTATCCGTGATTCGGGACTGAATACGGCCAATATGCATTTTGTGGAAGAAACAGTAAATAAGGCACTTGCCTCAGGACTGCCATGCGTTGTAGATCTGCATCCTGAAGGGAAATTTAAAACACATTATCTCGGCACAGACACCGGCTTCGTTAAAATGCTGGGTTTTTACAGCGCCTTTGCAAAATATCTTGCTCAAAGATGGACGCCATCACAGATCGCTTTTATGCTGATGACAGAACCTTTTGCCAATAAAGATGGTGAATGGAACAGGATGTATCACGAAATGGTCGCTGCTGTAAGAGAGGAAATGCCGGCTCATACGTTGATCGTTTCCGGCGACAGGGCTGGCAATATTTATGCCATGACTGGCCTCACACCCATTGCAGACCGGAACATCTATTACAGTTTCACTACTTATGAGCCTTACCGGTTTGGGTTTAATACCTTATTTGGCGGTTGGAGAGGCGGCGGCAATTACTGGAAAGATATCAGTTATATTCCGTGGCCAGCTTCACCTCAGGCAGTTGAATCAAGGATGGATAAAATGCTCAGCACGGTAAAAGATGAAGATAAACAGATGGCCCGGGAAGACCTGCTGGAATATGGTAAAGGATATTTTAACCGGCAATGGCTTACCCGCAGGGCAAAGAATGTGAATGAATGGAATGATATGTATGGTGGCGATCTGCAGGTAATCGTAGCTGAATTTGGTGCCATCGATCATATGCAGGTGAATAAGCCGGGCGCATCAAAAGGAGTATATCCTGGAGAGAGGGTACAATTTGTTCATGATCTGCGCCAATCATTCGAGTCAGTGGGTATGGGATGGGAATACTGGTCGTTCAACGAATATTTTACCCTGCTTGATCCTGCTGTCCGCAAGGCATATGCTCCCGCCAGCCTGAATATTGTAGACAGGAAATTGGTAGATGCTTTGGGATTGGATACACTGCGGTTGAACAGCAGCATTTACACGAATGATAATCTCCTTGCCTGGTGTATCGTTCCTTTCGACAGTAAGAAACGGACTCCTGAGGAAAGGGCAAAGATGCTTCGATCATTGGGCATCACCAAGCTTGCATATGACTGGCGTACTGAACATATTCCTCATTTTGATGAAGAGCTGGAAGTGTTGAAAAAATATAATATAGAGCTTACAGGTTTTTGGATACCTGTAAGCCGTGATCCTGCACATGACCCAACCCTTCAGTTGATCTTTGACCTGCTCAAACGGCATAAGGTGAAAACGCAATTATGGTGTCTCGTGGGCGAAGATCCTAAACTGGATTCCATGACCCAGCAGCAAAAGATCGCTTACACAGCAGAACCCGTTGCTTATATAGCTAACGAAGCGAAGAAGATCGGTTGTACGGTTGGTCTGTATAATCATGGCGGCTGGTTTGGCGAACCTGAAAACCAATTGGCGATCATCGACTATCTGAAAATGCCTAATGTTGGAATGGTATACAATTTTCATCATGCCGAAACACAAATAGAAAGGTTTCCAACATTTTTCCCAAAGATATTGCCACACCTGCTTGCATTGAATATTGCCGGGTTAAAAAGAAATCCTGGCCGGGTAGTGCCCGTTGGGCAGGGTGATAGTGAAGCTGAGATGATGCGTATTGTACAGGAAAGCGCTTATAAAGGCCCTGTCGGTATTATCAATGAAGTTACAGATCCTGATGCAGAAGTTGGTTTGCGGATTAACAGGGATGGGTTGAAGAGGATATTGAAGATGCTTGGTGATACAACGGCGTTGAAGACCTATATCAATTGAATGCCTTAAACGAAATGCTATGATGAGATTTTTCATTTGGGCCGGTGGCCTGATCTTCTTCTTGTTTATTTCAATCATTCTGACTGCACAGCCTGCGGGCAAAAAGACATTTGATATCCGCGACTATGGCGCCGTAGGCGATGGCCTTACCGATGATGCACCGGCAATACAGAAAGCGATCGATGACTGTGCGGCCAATGGCGGGGGCAGGGTAGTCCTTGACAAAGGCACATTTATGAGTTCAGGCATTCATTTCAAAAGTAATGTTGAATTACACCTGACGGTAAGCGCCCAGTTGATAGGTTCTCTTGAGGTGGATAAATACAGCCGGGATGAAAAATTTGCTTTCAAACATATCATACGGTCATTGATCTATGCTGCCGACTGTGAGAACATTGCCATTACCGGGGCAGGCAAGATAGATGGCCGTGGAGACCTGATCAAAGTAGCAAATGACAATGACAGGCCCGATCTGATCGTATTGCATGGCTGTAAAGATGTCCGGATACAGGATGTATTTATCACGAACTCTAAAATGTTTGCTGTGTTCATCCTGCAATGCCAGCGTGTCCGGATAGATGGTGTAAAACTGGAGAACCTCAAGAACGCCAATAATGATGGCTTTGATATTGATGGTTCGCGGGATGTTTTTATTTCAAACACCAATATTCATTCTATTGATGATTGTATTGCGTTCAAAGCAAGCAGTCGTACCGAACCCTGCTCAAATATTGTTATTACCAATTGCATTCTCAGCTCCCGCTGTGCTGCTATCCGCGTAGGGCCTGATGCGCTGGCTGATATCGAGAATATCACTGTTACGAATTGTATTATCCGTAACACTGGTTTGAACGGTATCAAAATACAGGAATCGATGGGTGCAAAAGCAAGGAACATGACCTTTTCCAATATAGTGATGGAAAACGTAAAAGGTCCTATCTCTGTCAGGTTGTCGGGATGGGCGGCAGGCCCTTACACGGACTCATGGGTTTCTTTTAATGACAGCAACTGGCAAAAGGGGAACCTGGAAAATATACTTTTTGATAATATCCGTGCCACTGTTCCATTAGAACTTGAAATGAAACCGGAATTTGCAGTTTCACCTCCGGGCTGGCTGAATATTACAAAGCTGAATGTCGGCATTTCCATTACCGGCACTTCAAAAACCCGTCCGAAGGGCATTTCATTCAGCAATATTGATATCACTTTTCATGGCGGTGGTACGGCCGAACAGGCAGCCAGGCGGAATGTTCCTGATCTTGAACGGGATTACCCCGAAATGTATATGTTTGGAGAACTGCCTGCTTACGGCCTTTATATGCACCATGTGAGCGGGGTGGTGCTTGACAATGTGACCTTCCGGCTTGCGCATGAGGATCTCCGGCCTGCCATTGTTTGCGATGATGTAGATGATCTTGAACTGGCAGGGTTCAAAGCTGCAGGAAGTAAAAATGCTGAATCGTTGATCCGGCTGGAAAACAGTTCCAATATTTTCATCCGGGGATCAAGGCCCCTCAATGCGATCGGCACTTTTCTGAGGGTTGAAGGCGCCCGGAGCAAGGATATCAGGTTGTCCGGGAATAAACTGAACCTTGCCAGGAGGCAGGTGGAAACCACAGCAGGTGCAGGCATTTCTGCTGTTATATCAGATAAATAGGAAAATGTTTTAACCGGCATACGGACCGGGAAGGGATTGATAATGAAATACTCTTAGCCAGATGTTTAAGAACAAATACAGTTGAAACCGACGGTTAATAAACTAAAATAACAGGACAATATCATGATATTTCAGGGATGGCTTTTCTCCTAATTTTAAGAACCAGAACGATTTGTAAAACGAACTGTTGAGTGCACCTAAATTATATAGTATGTTGACCAGAAGCTGCCGTTTTTTTCTTTTTTTATTGTTGATCCCGTTTGTTCAATCCTGCACATCTTCTGAATCCAATACAGACTACAGCCAGTGGAAAGTAGCTAATGGCACAAAAGCGGCTACACATTATTCTTCTCTTAAAGAGATCGATACATCCAATGTTACCAAACTGGAAGTTGCCTGGATCTATCATTCTGAAAATGGCGACACCACGAAGAATGGTCCAATGGAATGCAATCCGATCATTGTTGACAATGTAATGTATGGCGTTTCGCCCAAGCTTAAATTATTTGCCGTTGATGCAGCTACAGGCAAGGAAAAATGGCATTTTGATCCTGCTGATTCCACGGTCAATAAAACATGGCCCAGAAGAAGCGTGAACATGAACAGGGGAGTGGCTTACTGGGAAGATGGAGACGACAAACGCATTATTTATACGGTCGGTTCAGTAGCATTTGCTGTGAATGCTGTTACAGGAGCGTTGATACCCACTTTTGGAACAGACGGCGGCATCAACCTGAATATCGGCCTGGGCAGGGATGAAAAGACTGTTTTTGTTTCACCCACTTCGCCGGTAATGATCTATAAAGACCTGTTCTTTTTAAGCGGGCTTGTTGGCGACGAAAGCCCGGGTCATATCCGAGCTTTTGACGTAAGGACCGGCCAGCAAAAATGGATATTTCATACTGTTCCCTATCCCGGCGAAGCTGGTTATGAAACCTGGGAAGACACAGCCGCTTATAAATACATGGGTTCTACCAATAGCTGGGCGGGATTCAGCCTGGATGAAAAAAGAGGGATCCTGTTTGCCCCAACCGGAAATCCTACGAATGATTTTTATGGCGGTCAGCGCTTAGGGCAGGGTTTATACGGCAATTGCCTGCTGGCGCTTGACGCTGAAACAGGCAAACTGCTCTGGCATTTTCAAACGGTGCATCATGATGTATGGGATATGGACATACCAACACCTCCGGCGCTTGTTACTGTAGAACGCGATGGCAAGAAAATAGATGCGGTGGCGCAAACCACCAAGACCGGTTTTGTTTTTATGTTTGAGCGTGAAACCGGTAAACCCATTTTCCCCATTGAAGAAAGACCAGTGCCCACCAATACAGATATACGTGGTGAAAAACTTTGGCCCACACAACCGGCTCCTTCATTACCTCATCCTTTTGTTCGCCAGGAAATGACAGAAGCAGACCTGAATAGATTGGTACCTGATTCTTCCTACCAGGATATAAAAGCACGGTTCAAAACCTACCGTTCAGAAAAGATGTTTACACCACCCACTGTCCAGGGAACGGTCATTCTCCCGGGATATGATGGCGGTGGTGAATGGGGCGGTCCTTCAGTAGATCCTACCACTAACATTCTTTATGTAAATGCCAATGAGATGGCGTGGGTATTGAATCTTGTGGAAAATAAGCCGGTGCAGGAAAAGCCAAGAACAAACCTTGAAGCAGGCATGAGCTTATACAGGCAGTATTGCATGGGTTGTCATGGCCCTGAGCGTTTAGGCGCCGGTGATTATCCTTCATTGATAGGTGTTGAAAAGAAATATTCTTTCGGTCAGTTCCATGACCTCGTTACTTCCGGAAGGAGAATGATGCCTGGTTTTAATAACCTGACAAAAGAGCAAAAGCAGGCAATCGGTTCTTTTGTTCTTGGCAATAAAGCAGAACAGGTGAAGGCTTACAAAGGCCCTGCCGAAAAAACAGACGGTCCCCCTAAAGCACTGTATGGATTCACTGGCTACAATAAGTTTTTGACCAAAGAAGGTTATCCGGCTTTAAGCCCACCATGGGGAACACTGAACGCCATCAATCTCAATACAGGCGAATTGGTATGGAAAATACCTCTTGGAGAATTTGAAGAATTGAAAGCGAAGGGTATTCCTCCTACAGGCCGCGAGAATTATGGAGGCTCAGTAGTAACTGCCGGCGGCTTATTATTCATAGGAGCATCGGCTGATGGGAAATTCAGAGCTATTAATAAGCACACTGGAAAAATATTATGGGAAGTGGATCTGCCTGCTCCCGGTGTTGCCACTCCTTCAGTTTATTCAGTTAATGGGAAACAGTATATAGTGATCGCCTGTGGCGGATCAAAATGGGGTGGAAAATCAAGCGATGCTTATGTCGCTTTTGCATTGCCTTCTTCGAAATAATGATGAGGATAAGTTATGCACGTAAGTCATGAAATATATAATGCTACTGTATTAGAGCCTCTGGCTGCAACGCTGGGTGAAAGCCCTGTATGGCATTCTCAACGGCAGGCTTGCTTTTGGGTGGATATAGAAAGCTGTAGGATCTATGAGTATGACTGGAAAAATAAAACGCTGAAGAAGCATGACCTGAAGCAACGGGTGTCATTGGTTGTACCTTCTGCTGATGGACAACTGATCATAGCATTACAAGGAGGTATTGCACGCTTCAATCCAGATACCAGTGAGCTTACATGGATCACAGATATGGGGCTGAACTGGACTGACCATCGTTGCAATGATGGTGCCTGCGACAGTAAAGGCAGGTTATGGATCGGTACCATGGAACTGGATGGCAGGGAAAATGATGGTGATGTTTATTGCCTTGAAAAGAATGAACCATTGAAGAAAAAGATCGAACGGGTCTCTATATCGAATGGGATAGCATGGTCCGCAGATAACAGGTTTTTGTATTACACGGACAGTCTCACCCGGCAGGCAGTTTCTTATCATTTTGATGAAGCGTCAGGAAATATTGCATTTGACAGAATTGCGTTGCA
>OFTY01000803.1_pt1 | contig 18084 bp, 14 predicted proteins | sample 1775061 | NCBI WGS metagenome assembly OFTY01 (sample SAMN08195773, study PRJEB24354) | sludge metagenome | isolation source: sludge from phenol fed wastewater aerobic bioreactor B | place: India: Nagpur | collected 2016-09-16 | reverse complement strand
CCTGTGAGTTGATGAAAAAGGGGTCGAATCAGGCCTGCGCCGGTTCGGTCCCCTGCTGTCGGGTCGAGATTTCGTGCTTGAGCCGGGCGGTGAAATCCGCCACCGGCATCGTGCCCAGGTCCAGATTGCCGCGCCCGCGCACGGACACGGCGCCGGACTCGCGCTCCTTGTCACCGACGACCAGAATATACGGAATTTTCTGCAGGCTATGTTCGCGGATTTTACGGGTGATCTTTTCGCCCCGCACGTCGGCGAACACGCGCAGGCCCTGCGCCTTCAGGTCGCGGGCGAGCTGTTCGGCGTAGGCGGCGGAGGCGTCGGAGATGCAGCAGACCACGGCATGGTGCGGCGCCAGCCAGGCGGGCAGCGCGCCGGCGTGGTTTTCGATCAGCATGCCGATGAAGCGTTCCAGGGACCCCAGGATGGCCCGGTGCAGCATCACGGGCGTGCGGCGCTGGTCCTGGGCGTCGACGTATTCGGCCCCCAGGCGCGCGGGCATGGAGAAGTCCACCTGGATGGTGCCGCACTGCCAGTGGCGGCCGATGGCGTCCTTCAGGGTGTATTCGATCTTGGGGCCGTAGAAGGCGCCCTCGCCCTCGGAGACCTCGTAGTCGCAATGGGAGAGGTCCAGGCTGTCCTTCAGGGCCTGCTCGGCCTTGTCCCAGACCTCGTCGGCGCCGATGCGCTTTTCGGGGCGGGTGGCGACCTTGTAGAGGATCTCGGTGAAGCCGAAATCGGCGTAGACCTTCTGCAGCAGGCGCGTGAAGGCGGCGCATTCTTCCTGGAGCTGGTCCTCGGTACAGAAGATGTGCCCGTCGTCCTGGGTGAAGCCGCGCACGCGCATCATGCCGTGCAGCGAGCCGGAGGGCTCGTTGCGGTGGCACTGGCCGAATTCGCCGTAGCGCAGCGGCAGTTCGCGGTAGGAATGCAGGCCGGCGTTGAAGATCTGCACGTGGCCCGGACAGTTCATGGGCTTGAGGCCGTACACGCGGTTCTCGGATTCCGTCGTGAACATGTTTTCCTGGTAGTTGTCCCAGTGGCCGGTCTTCTTCCACAGGGACAGGTCCAGGATCTGCGGCGCCTTGACTTCCTGATAGCCGTTGTCCTGGTACACCTGGCGCATGTACTGCTCGACCTGCTGCCAGATCGTCCAGCCCTTGGGGTGCCAGAAGATCAGGCCGGGCGCCTCGTCCTGGAAGTGGAACAGGTCCAGCTCGCGGCCGATGCGGCGGTGGTCGCGCAGTTCGGCCATCTTCTTTTCGATGGCTTCCAGGTCTTCGGGCGTGAAGGGACGCTTGTACGAGAAATCGTAGTAGAAGCCGTTCTCGATCACCGGACCGATGGTGACCTGGGCATCGGGAAACAGGCTCTTGACCGCATAGGCCAGCAGGTGCGCCGTGGAATGGCGGATCAGGTCCAGACCTTCGGGATCCTTGTCGGTGACGATGCTCAGGGAGGCATCCCGGTCGATCACGTGGCTGGCGTCCACCAGCCGCGCCGGCTCGCCGTCGACAGCCAGCCGGCCCGCCAGCGCCGCCTTGCCCAGCCCGGTCCCGATGGAGCGCGCGACCTCGTGCACGGAAACGGGATGGTCGAATTCGCGCCGCGAACCGTCGGGAAGGGTGATGCAAACCATGTAAGCGTGTCCTGAAAATGCGAAACGCGGCCTGCGCCGCGTAGGTAAAAAGCCTGAATTTGCCATGCAGGAGGAATCCGTCCAGTGTAGCAATCAGGCGGACAACAATCAATTTGATACGAGGAAATGCGCGGGATTCCGGGCGCTCCGGCGATCCCCGGCGGCGGGGATCGTTGCAAAAAGGCCAGTCCGCGGGGACTGGCCTTTGTCCTGGCGCATCCCCCAAGGGGGATGCGGCGCGTCAGAACCGCATGGCCACGCGCAGGCTGAGCTCCTGGTTGCGGAATTCCGAGGCCAGCTGGGCCCGGTATTCCGCGCGCAGTTCGTACTTGTCCTGCGCGTAGAGCTGGACGCCGGCGCCCACGTTGAACAGCCGCTCGGGCAGGGACGAACTCGAAGTGAACGTGATGCCCTTGCCGGTGCCGTCGGAGAAGGACACGTCGCTGTCCAGGCTCCGGTTGTTGATGAACGTGGCTCCGACCGACACGTAGGGGCGCAGCCACCCGTACCGGCCCAGGTCGACGCGGGTGCCCGCTTCGAGGGTCGGCGAAACGGCCACGCTCCATTCCTTCATGGCGCCGGCCTGGAGGGTCGCGCCGTCCCCGGCCAGGGTGTAGCCCGGCATGTAGGTGTGCAGCACGTCCAGGTCGGCATAGGGCCGCAGATACCAGTCGTCTGAGGCCAGCTCGTAGGCCACCCGCAGCCGCAGGCCGGCGGTCCAGACATCGTTCTTGTTCTCGGCGCTCCACAGGTCGTCGCCGACCCAGAACAGGGAACTGGAGTCGTAGTCGCCGTAGCCGGCGTGCAGGGCGCCCGCCAGCAGCCACGGGCCGGTCTGGTGCTTGAGCGAGACGGAGACGTCGCCGCTGCGCCCGTGGACCGAGGTGAGGCTGTCCCGGGTGTGCATGGAACTGACGTTATAGGCCGCCGTGGCGCCGAAGAACCAGTCGGGGCGGATCTCCCATTGCCCGCCGATGCGGTAGCTCAGGCCGTCCTGCGAATAGCCGTCGCTCGCCGACCCGCGGTCCTGGGTGGTGCGCGAGCCGGTGATGCGCGACCAGACGCATTGGGTCTCGCGCAGGGTGACGCCCGCGCCGTCGAACACCGGGCAGCTCAGCGCGGCATTGAGCGACTTGCGCCCGGCCAGCGTCTGGTCCGAGGCCAGCTGGCCCAGGTCCTCGGTGGGCGTCATGCTGCCGATCGCGGTTTCGTACTGCTGGGCCGATTCGATGTTGGCCATGCTGGCGAATATGCCCGCCATGCCGGCTTCGTTGCCGTCCCAGGCGCGCTGCAGGCTGTCGAGCAGCGAGCGGTCCGTGTCGGTCAGATTGCCTTGCGCCTTGCCGACGAAATCCGCCGAGGGGGAGATCGAGATGTCGCTGCCGCTTTGCGACGCCGACCAGGCGATGGGGCTGCCGGGGCCGCCGGGTTTCACCATCACCACGGAAGTCTGCAACGCCTATCACGCCAACGGCCGTACCTATCCAGCCGCGCTCGAGGCCGACGTCATGGTGGCGCTCGACCATATCGGCCGGCTCACCGACCGCCGTTTCGGCGACCCCTCGAAGCTGCTTCTGGTCTCTGTCCGCTCCGGTGCCCGCGCCTCGATGCCCGGCATGATGGACACGGTGCTCAATCTCGGCCTCAACGACGAGACTGTCGAGGCCTTGGCCGCCGATTCCGGCGATGCCCGCTTCGCCTACGACAGCTATCGCCGCTTCATCCAGATGTACTCGGATGTCGTCATGGGCCTCGATCACGAGGTCTTCGAGGAGATTCTCGAAGACCAGAAGGCCAGCCTCGGTCACGAACTCGACACGGAACTGACGGCGATCGAATGGCAGGGCGTGATCGCGCTCTACAAGGCCAAGGTCGAGGAGGAACTCGGCCGCCCGTTCCCGCAGGATCCGAGCGAGCAGCTCTGGGGCGCGATCGGCGCCGTGTTTTCGAGCTGGATGAACAACCGCGCCATCACCTACAGGCGCCTGCATGAAATCCCCGAAAGCTGGGGCACAGCGGTCAACGTCCAGGCCATGGTCTTCGGCAATATGGGCGAGACTTCGGCCACCGGCGTTGCCTTCACCCGCAATCCGTCGACCGGCGAAAAGCAGCTCTATGGCGAATTCCTGGTGAACGCCCAGGGCGAGGACGTGGTGGCCGGTATCCGCACGCCGCAGAACATTACCGAAGCCGCGCGCATCGCGGCGGGGTCCGACAAGCCGTCCTTGCAGAAGCTGATGCCGGATGCGTTCCAGTCCTTCATGGACATCTCCGACCGGCTGGAAAAGCACTACCGCGACATGCAGGATCTGGAATTCACCATCGAGCGCGGCAAGCTATGGATGCTGCAGACGCGGTCCGGCAAGCGCACGGCCAAGGCCGCGCTCAAGATCGCCGTCGACATGGCCAGGGACGGGCTGATCTCCAAGGAAGAGGCGGTCGCGCGCATCGACCCGGCCTCGCTTGACCAGTTGCTGCATCCGACCATCGATCCGAAGGCCGCGCGCGACGTCATCGGCGTCGGCCTGCCGGCTTCCCCGGGTGCCGCCACCGGCGAAATCGTCTTCTCCTCGGGCGAGGCAGAGGATCTGAAATCGCAGGGGCGCAAGGCGATCCTGGTGCGCATCGAGACCAGCCCGGAAGACATCCACGGCATGCATGCCGCCGAAGGCATCCTCACCACGCGCGGCGGCATGACCAGCCACGCCGCCGTCGTGGCGCGCGGCATGGGCAAGCCTTGCGTTTCGGGCGCCGGTTCGCTGCGGGTCGACTACAGGGCCGGCACGCTGGTTTCGATGGGGCAGACGTTCCGCAAGGGCGACATCATCACGATCGACGGAGGCAACGGCCAGGTGCTGAAGGGCGCCGTCGCGATGCTGCAGCCGGAGCTGTCCGGCGATTTCGCCGCCATCATGGAATGGGCCGACGCGGCGCGCCGCATGAAGGTGCGCACCAATGCCGAAACGCCGCTGGATGCGCGCATGGCGCGCTCCTTCGGCGCCGAGGGCATCGGCCTTTGCCGCACCGAGCACATGTTCTTCGACGGCGCCCGCATCGTCGCCATGCGCGAGATGATTCTCGCCGACACCGAGAAGGATCGCCGCGCCGCGCTTGCCAAGCTGCTGCCCATGCAGCGCTCGGACTTCCTCGAATTGTTCGAGATCATGGCCGGGCTGCCGGTGACGATCCGGCTGCTCGATCCGCCGCTGCACGAATTCCTGCCCAAGACGGAAGAGGAACTTGCCGAGGTGGCCGCGGCGATGAAGGTTCCCGCCGACAAGCTCAGGCAGCGCACCGAGGCCCTGCACGAGTTCAACCCGATGCTCGGCCATCGCGGCTGCCGGCTCGCCGTATCCTATCCCGAGATCGCCGAGATGCAGGCCCGTGCCATCTTCGAGGCGGCGGTCGAGGCCGGCAAGAAGGCCGGTGCCCTGGTCGTCCCGGAAATCATGGTTCCGCTGGTCGGCATCGTGAAGGAGCTCGATTACGTCAAGGCGCGCATCGATGCGGTCGCCAGGAGCGTCATGGACGAGACCGGCGTCAAGATCGACTACCTGACCGGTACGATGATCGAACTGCCGCGCGCCGCGATTCGCGCCCATGTCATTGCCGAGACGGCGGAGTTCTTCTCCTTCGGCACCAACGACCTGACCCAAACGACCTTCGGCATCTCGCGCGACGACGCGGCATCGTTCCTCGATACCTATCGTCAGAAGGGCATCATCGAACAGGACCCGTTCGTCTCGCTCGACATCGAGGGCGTTGGCGAACTCGTGCGCATGGCAGCCGGGAAGGGCAGGGCGGCGCGCCCCGACATCAAGCTCGGCATTTGCGGTGAGCATGGCGGCGACCCGGCGTCCATCCGATTCTGCGAGGAGGTCGGGCTCGACTACGTTTCGTGCTCGCCGTACCGCGTCCCGATTGCACGGTTGGCGGCCGCGCAGGCGGCGGTTAAGGGGAAAAACTGAGCGGCGCCATATAATTTCCCAACTTACGATTTTGTAAGGTAGCTCACGCGAACGTGTGCTTTGCCTCTCGCAATGTCGACAAGGTTTGCAGGCAGTTTGCGCGCGACGTTAATCGCCCCCGCCGCCACGGGAACTATATGTCGAAAGCACTGCCTGCATCGTACCGCTCGATTCTTGTCATACAAACGAAGTTCATCGGAGCCATTGTCCTCGTCTCCACGCTCGTGCGGAACCTGCGCCTCCAGTATCCGGACGCCCGGATCGTGTTCCTTTGCGAGGCCGGGTTCGAGAGCTTCCTGATCGCGCACGGCATCGCCGATGAGGTGGTGACGTTCAAACGCGCCCGCATGCGCGGCACGCCGATCGAGCGAATCACCGAGCTCTACCGGATGGTGCGTCGGCTCCGCCGCCTCGAGATCGACCTTACGATCGATGTCGCCGACACCAAAACCTCGCGCATTGTCGTCGGTCTGGTTAAGACCCCGACCAGAGTCGGCTACAATCCGCCCGAGAGAGGGCTGCGCTGGTACATGCGGCAACCTGCGAACGTCTTCGCAAAACCATTTGGCTTTGGTGGGCGTCACTATCTCAGCCGTTATCTGTCGCCGCTCGAAGCCCTTGGTATCGAGCCTCGTGTGACCGAGCCGAGCATCGAGCCCCTGCCGCTGGAGACGGCCCGGGCGTTGGCGCTGCTCGGCAAGAACCGAATACGGCGAAAGGCATTCATCGCTGTCCACGCTGGAGCGAGCTTCCGCGGCCGGCAGTGGCAGCCGGAGCGCTTCGCGCTGGCCATCGACGCGATCGCCAGGAAGACCGGGCTGGATGTCGTTCTCGTCGGTGGTCCCGATGAAAGGGAAACCGCTCAGCGCATCGTCGCCGAGACCGAGACGAACGTCGTCGACCTTGTCGGAGCGCTGTCGCTCGAGACCTTGCTGGCACTCCTCAAGCAGGCACGGATGTTCCTCGGCAATGAGAGCGGGCCCATGCACATGGCTGCCTCGACCGGCACGCCGGTCGTCGGTCTGTTCGGCCTGACCCGTCCCGCCCAATGGAGTGCGGTGGGCGCGCCGGCCATTTCCGTCCAGGCGCCCATGCCCTGCGCCTGTATCGCGCCGGAGCTCTGCCGCTCGCCCGATCCCAGCAAATCATGCTGCGTCTGGAGGCTGCAGGTCGAGCCCGTGGTTTCCGCGGCCATGGAGATCCTGTCACGCACGGGCGCAAGAGCTGAAAAGGCGGTCTGAGCACCGCTTGTCAAATGCCCGCGCGCCAGGCAGATGTTGCGCCGCAATCCTGCCGGCCGCCTGATTTCCGCCTTGTTGCGGGCCTTTGGAATTGGTCGATGGCTCTATCTGTGCGGAAGCGAAGAATGTCTGCGGTCCGGAAATCCCTCTATGCGCTCGCCCTCTCGGCCTGGGCTGTGTCGGCTCACGCCGCGCCGTTGGTCGAACCGACGCTGCGTATCAAGCCGGAGGATGCGGGTGCCGGCCGCGTCGCCCTGACGCTCGATGCCTGCGGCGGACACACCGACAACCGCATCCTTTCGGCACTGGTGGAGAACAAGATACCGGCCACCATCTTCGTCACGGGCATATGGCTGAAACGCAACGCCGACGCCGTCGAGCTATTGCGGGCGCACCCCGACCTTTTCGAGCTGGAAAACCACGGCGGACGCCACATACCGGCGGTAGACACGCCGCGTAAGATCTATGGCATCAGCAGTGCCGGAAGCCCCGAAGCCGTCGTAGCCGAAGTTGAATCGGGGGCTGCAGCACTCGCCGGCACCGGCGGCCCTGCGCCGAAATGGTTCCGGGGCGCTACCGCCGAATACAGCCCGTCGGCGATCGCCATGATCCGCAAACTTGGCTTCAAGATCGCCGGCTTTTCGGTCAATGGCGACGGCGGCTCATTGCTGGGCGCCAAGGAAACGGCACGACGCATCGCCGCGGCCAAGGATGGCGATGTGATCATCGCCCACATCAATCAGCCGACCCACGCGGCCGGCGAAGGCGTGGTGCAGGGCTTGCTGGCGCTGAAGGAGCGTGGCGTCACGTTCGTGCGGCTGGACGACGCCGATGGCGTCGGCAGCCACGGCACCACGGATTGAGGCCTGACGTCACGTCTCGCCAGCCGCCGCTTCAGACTGTTGGCGAGGTTGCGCGAGCACCAGTCCCCTATTTGGCCTCGATGACGACCTTGTTCGGGTAGAACGCCCCATGGTTGCGGATCGTGGCCATTTCATCGAAGGGGTGCTCGTACGCCCACATGGCGTCCTTGCCTGCGTCTCCGGCCGATACGACGCTCCAGTAGCTCGCGTCGCCCTTGTAGGGGCAATGCGTCGATAGCTCCGTCTTGCGCAGCTTGCTGAAATCAATGTCCTCAAAGGGGATATAGAAAGCCGCGGGGTAGGGCGGTTCGGTCAGCAGCTTGGCTCGTGTCGACGTGGCGATGACAACATCTCCCGCCCGCACCGTCACGGCTCCCGCATAAGGCTCGACGGCGATGACCTTGCCCGGGTTGCGCTGAAATCCGGGTGACGGATTGGCTGGCTTGTCCATGACGCATTCTCCCCGTTTCCAATCAAGTGGGGCCGCAACGCGTCGCGTGCAGGCTTGGTATCGACTGCTGTCCCCGACGATCAGGCCGCGGTCTTGAATGCATCCATCAGCCCGGCATAAGCGGCAGCGATGCCGGCAACAGGATTGGTGCTTCTCGACGCGGTCTCGACCTTAAGCGGCCCGCCTCCGGTCGGCAAGGTGAGAAGAAGGAACTGGCGATCGCTTCCATCTCCGACGGCCGCGGCGGCCACGTGCTGGCCCTCGCCACCGTTCTCGACGCACATCTTGAACAGCAGCTGACCACCCACGGCTTCGAGGGCTCCGCCGACGACTTCGATAAATTCTTCTTCGGAAACGGTCTTGGCGGCAGGGGTCAAATCGTCCAGACTTTCGGCAAGCGTGCTTTCGAGAGCTTTCTCGTCCAGCTGCGCATCCATGCGAATCTCTCCATTCGCCATCGCACCCCTCTTGCCCGTTAACGAACCTTAACGGCGACGATGGCCGTATTGTGGCGGTTTGCGTGCCGGTTCACCGGGATTTCAGCGCGCCGTGGCGGGATGGCTGGACAATCCGCGGGTTCGATTCACAATGGCGCAAAAGAAAGGACGCGAAAGCGCAAAGGGAGAGAGAACCGGCATGCTTGGACTGATGCAGGAATGGCCGCTGCTTTGCCACAAGCTGATCGACAACGCCGAACGCCAGCACGGTGGGCGCGAGATCGTCTCGCGCTCGATCGAGGGGCCGATCGTGCGCACCACATACGCGGACATCCATCGTCGGGCCCGGCAGGTGGCGCAAAAACTTGAGCAAGACGGCTTCGGCCTTGGCGACCGTATCGCGACGCTCGCCTGGAACACCGCGCGGCATATCGAGGCCTGGTACGGCATCATGGGGATCGGCGCGATCTACCACACGCTCAATCCGCGCCTCTTTCCCGAGCAGATCGCCTGGATCATGTCCAATGCCGGGGACAAGGCGATCTTCGTCGACCTGACTTTCGTACCGCTGCTCGAAAAGATCGCGGCCTCGGTCGGATCGCTGAGGAAGGTGATCGTGCTGACCGACCGGGCACATATGCCGCGCACGACGCTGCCGGGCGCGGTTGCCTACGAGGAATGGCTCGCCGAGGCCGATGGCGCATTCGCCTGGAGGGCGTTCGACGAAAACACCGCCGCGGGCATGTGCTACACGTCGGGCACGACGGGCGACCCGAAGGGTGTGCTCTACAGCCATCGCTCCAACGTGCTTCACGCCATGATCGCCGCCATGCCCGATGCCATGGGGATTTCGGCGCGGGACGTGGTTCTTCCGGTGGTGCCGATGTTCCACGCCAATGCGTGGGGCCTTGCGCAGAGCACGCCGATGGTCGGCGCCAAGCTGGTGATGCCTGGCTGCAAGATGGACGGCGCGTCGATCTATGAGCTGCTCGATTCGGAGAAGGTGACGTTCAGCGCTGCCGTGCCGACGGTCTGGATGATGCTGCTGCAATATCTGGAGGAGACGGGGAACATGCTCCCCAACCTGCGCAAGGTGGTGATCGGCGGCGCCGCCTGTCCACGCGCCGTCATTTCCAAGTACCAGGACAAGTACGGCGTGGAGGTCGTTCATGCCTGGGGCATGACGGAGATGTCGCCACTGGGAACGCTCTGCACGATGAAGCCGCAATACGAAACCCTGGAGGGAGAGGCCCGGCTGGATGCGCAGTGCAAGCAGGGCTACGCTCCCTTCGGCGTCGAAATGAAGGTGACGGATGACGACGACAAGGCCTTGCCCTGGGATGGCCATACGTTCGGCCGGCTGAAGGTGCGCGGGCCGGCCGTGGCCAGGGCCTATTACGGCGGCGCCGGCGCCGAGCAGTTCGACGCCGAAGGGTGGTTCGACACCGGCGATGTCGCTCATATCGACGCTGGCGGTTACATGCAGATCACCGATCGCGCCAAGGACGTCATCAAGTCCGGCGGCGAATGGATCTCCACCATCGATCTGGAGAACCTCGCGGTTGGCCATCCGGACGTCGCCGAAGCCGCCGCCATCGGCGTCCAGCACTCGAAATGGGGCGAGCGGCCATTGCTGGTGGTTGTCCGCAAACCTGGCAAGGAGCCGAGCAGGGACGAGATCCTCGACTTCATGCGCGGCAAGGTGGCGAAGTGGTGGATGCCGGACGACGTCGCGTTCGTGGCCGAAATTCCCCATACCGCCACCGGCAAGATCCAGAAGACCACGCTGCGCCAGCAGTTCCGGGATTACCGGCTGCCGACGGACTGATGCATCGGTTGGTTGCGGTCTTCCTAGGAATGGGAAAGCAGTTGGCTCGTGTCGAGGCAGACGCGCGGCCGCCGGGCATGGCACGCCGCCCTATCTCCTTGTTTTTTGTTTTGCTCATATGTGCCGCGCCAGGTGATTCCACCTTGCCGCAAAATGCTCTAAAGCTCCGGCTCGGTCGAACTGGTATGGCGGGTAATGGCTAGCGTTCGGGAACGGCAGACGTCGAAGGCAGCCGGTTGGTCGCGGCGCACGGGCGCGTTCTCCCTAGTTCTGCTGCTGACCGTCCTTGTCGGCCACCGCTACGATCTCGTCGAGACGCAGGTGTTCCTGTGGGTCCTTGGCATCGTCGCCTTGCTGGCCGCCTTGGCCCTGCTGTTCGCGGGCTTTGCCTTCTCCAGCCTGTGGAATTTTGGCAGCCGCGGCGGCCGCGACCTCTCGGTCGGCGCGTTGCTGGCCCTGCTGGTGCTCGTCCCCTACGCCGTCGGTGCCTACTGGGCGGCGATCTATCCGCCGCTGCGTGACATCTCCACGGATATTGACGATCCCCCGGCACTTGACGTGTCCGGGCGCACGAAGGAGATGAATGTGCTCGCGCCGGCGACCCCGGGAGAGCAGCGCCTGCAGAGCGACAGCTACCCGCTGGTCACGGCCCGCAGCTATGACCTGCCTTTCGAGACCGTGCTGCAAGCGGCGGAAACCGTGCTCGACCGACGCGATTGGGACCTTACGGCGCCCTATCCCGACGCAAGCGGGCAGACCCAGGTGACCATGAACGCGGTTGCCAGGGACCCGATCCTGAGCATGCCCGCCGACATAGCCATTCGCGTGACGAATGACGGCGACACGGTTCTCGTCGACATGCGTTCGGCCTCGCGCTACGGCCGCTACGACCTCGGCGACAACGCGGCCCGTATCACCGAATTCCTCGCCGAGTTGGACCAGGAGGTGGCGGGCCAGGTGGGAACGACTGCCGCTGAGTGAGTGAACCGTGCAGAGGCAATCAGGATCAAGCGGGATTCCGGCAGGCCGGGCAGGCGACGAAGGCTTGCTTCGGCCCATTGGAGGGAGGCATAGTAATCATGTTCCGCCCGCGTGCTGGAGAAATCGGTGCTACCCCGTCCCGTTGTGGATCTCCCCCATCTCAAAATTTTCGGCGAGATTGTTTCCAAACTCTCCCTTTCCACGCCATGCGACGATATTCGCCAGCAAGTCGTCGGAGACATCGCCAAGCTGCTCGATGCGGAATTCTGCACATCCTACATCTGGAATGCGAAGACCGGGCGCAGCGAAATGCCTGTCAGCAACAGAATGCGTCAGGAAGACATCGCGACATACGAGCGACGCTTCCAGTTCCGGGATCCGATCTCGTGGCGCCTACGTTCCTTCCGCAGGCCGGTGCTCGTCGAGCAGGCTATGCCATACGCTGATCTGGAACGAACCGAATTCTACAACGAATTCCTGAAGTCCCAGGGCATGCGCCGCGGCATAAACCTGTTCCTCTTTGACGGAACGCGCGACGTTGGCGATCTGCGGATATGGCGGGCCGGCATCGCGCGCGATTTTGGCGAAACGGAGCTTCAATTGCTTGGCGCCCTGGAGCCATTCCTTAGACGCGCCTTTGCTACCGCTGCGCGGCCGGACCGCCTTGGCCTGACCGAACGGGAGCGGGATGTCGTGCGGCTCGTCGCGAAGGGCTGCCGCGATCACGACATAGCCCGCATCCTCGGCATCAGCTTTGGCACGGTTCGGACCCATATCAACAATGCCATGAGCAAGCAGGGGTGCGCCAACCGGGCCGAACTCGCGGCCATCGCGGCCCGCTCGCCCGACACGACGAACTGACGCCTCACTCACGCCTCGTTCAGGCAATCCTCGACAAGGCGCGCGACGGCCAGCAATTCGCGGTCGCGCCCGATGGCTCCATCAAGGGAGATGCCGACCGGCAGCCCGTTGCGCGTCTGCCCCATGGGCAGGCTTATGCCCGGTTGTCCCGCGCAACTGCCCGGATCTGCATTCCTGAGCAATGCCGTAAAGACCGGCACCAACCGGCCGTTGTGGCATACCTCATACCGGTCGCGAATGAGGGGGGCAGGCAACGGCGTCGTGGGAAAGATCACAGCGTCGAAGCCCTGGCGCGAGAGCAGGTCCTCGTAGGCGGCCCGTAGCGCTGGCCGTGTTCCGGTCATATGGCGACGATACGTCTCGGCGCTGACGGCGGTTCGCGTATCGAGCATCTCCGCGAATATGGCGCGTACGTCCGGACTGGCGATTTCGGCCACGAGCCTGTCGAAACTCACCCTCGGATCCGTTTCCGACAGATAGGCGGCCAGGCAGGCCGGAGTTTCGTAGAGCGATATCGCACGGCTCATCTCCGCGCATTCAGCGAGACCGGCGACCTCCGCCCGGCCGATCACGGCGCCGGCATGGCGCAGACGCTGGATGGCTTTCTCTGCCGCCGCTTCGACCTCGGGATCGAGATCGTCCCAAAAGTAGTTGGTAGGCATTGCCAGCCGGATGCCGTTCAGATGCTTCGACGAAGGGACGGCTTCAACTCCACTCGCGATTTCGTCGAGCAAAAGCAGATCGTGCACCCGCCGCGCCAGTGGACCGGGGGAGTCGCGGGTCGTGGAGATCGGAACCATGCCACCGGTCGGCCACCGCCCCGTGGAGGGGCGCAACCCCACCACACCGCACAGCGCTGCTGGCACGCGCACCGAACCGCCGGTGTCGCTGCCGATGCCAGCCGGAACGATGCAGGCGGCGACGGCGGCCGCAACGCCGCCGCTCGACCCTCCCGGCATTCGCTCGATCGCGTGCGGGTTGCGCACCGCGCCAGTGGCTTCGTTGACATTCGTGGCGCCATAGGAGAGCTCGTGCAGGCCGGCTTTGCCAAAGAGGATCGCACCTTCGGCGAAAAGTCGTGCCGCGATCTCGGCGTCCCTGGCCGGCCTGTTGCCGCGCAGGGCTGGCGTGCCGCCGGTGGTGGGCAGGAGCCTAGTGTCGATGTTGTCTTTCAGCGCGATAGGCACGCCGTGCAGGCGTCCGTGGCTGTGTCCTTTCGCTCGGTCCAGATCGGCCAGTCTGGCCTGCTCGAGCACGATGGCCGGATCGAGCGCGATGAAGGCGTTGAGATCACGGTGCTCCGTCGCCTTTTCCAACAGGACTTCAGCGTAGTTCTCGGCTGAAAGGTCGCCTTCTGTGATGGCGGCGGCGGCCTCGCGGAGGGAAAGCAGTTCCAGTTTGTCGGCCATCATCGTCAAACGGTTCGGGTTTCGGGAGAGCGGAAGCCACCTTGAGGGAGACGAAAGCCCGTCCAGCGACCGGCTGGCGGCAGACGATGACGCAGATTATGGGTCCGTCGGGCCTCCGGGGTATCGGCATTTATGTCGATTGCTGGCGGGGCGGCCTGTGCCAAGCTCCATGCCTGCAATCGGGACGAGCCGGCACGAACGGAGGCTTCCGATCCACGAGGAAGAAGTAAGGTTTATGTCGCAGCGCTCGTCCCATCCTGTTTCTCTCATAGGCCTGCCTTTCCATTGCGGCGTGAAGGGCGGCGTGCCCGGCAACAAGATGGCGAACGGCCCTTTGCAGCTGCTCGCTGCAGAGCAGCTTCCCGCGCTGCTCGCGGAACGTTTCAGTGATGTCGAGACTGTCATGCTCGAGGATGCGGACGCCGTGGGCAGTACCGAAAACGGCGGCGATCTGCGTACCATTCCGGCAGGCGATCAGATGGGTCGCATCCTGGTGCAGCATACTCACTTGTCACAGCCGCTTCAAGCCCCGCGGCGGGCCGGGCACTTGCCAGTCGTGTCGTCTGGCCCATGCGCGGTCTCCTTCGTCAACATCGTCTGCCCATTGTCTGAAACAGAGTCCTTCGGCATCGTGTGGTTCGACGCGCACGGTGATGCTGCCACGCCCGACACCTCCTTCAGCGGCTTCATAGAGGGCATGATCCTCACGACGATCTCTGGGAAATGCTGGCCGCGTTATCGCCGTCGCATCCCCGGGTTTCGCGAGGTGCCGGAGCAGAACATCGTCTGCATCAGCCTGCACGAGGCGTTTTCGGAGGGCGGTCGACCCGATGCGTCCGATGCCGTCGGTCTGGCGCTGACGCCGCCAGTCCTGAAGAGCCTCGGTTACGAAAAGGCCCTGCGCGACGCGTTCGAGCTTCTCTCCGCCCGCGTTGGAAAGATCTATCTGCATATCGATGCCGATGTCCTCGACCCTTCGGTGCTCATGGCGAACCGGCATGCCGCGGCGGGCGGGCTGACCGACGAGCAGGTCGTCGAAGGCGTGCGCATAGCCGCCGAATATTTCGAAATCCTCGCGGTCGGGCTCGCCAGCTATGACCCGGAAGTCGATGCGCGCGGACCGCAGGTGCTGGTGCCGCTTCTCGCGGCGGCCGCTGAAGCGGCCGCTGGAAGCGCGGGCCGCTGTCGCCAGGCGCGGCGCTAAGTGATTAAAACAAAAAGGGGAAGTATCGTGACAGACAAGGACTATCTCTTCTCGCATCCGTCAATGGACCGCAGGCGCTTCCTGCTGTCGGCTGCGGCAGTTGCCGTCTCGACAGCGTTCACGAGCGGCCATGCCGTCGCGCAGGAGCCGAAGCAGGGCGGCATACTGCGCGTAGCCGTTCCCGGTGGGTCGGCCGATTCGATCGATCCGCATTACAACCAGGGCCAGGTGTCGGAAATCATTCGCTTCACCAATATGTTCGACGGCCTCACCGGCTTCGACAATGGCAGCGATATTCGCATGATGCTGGCCGAATCCTTCACGCCGAACGCCACCGCGGACGCCTGGACGGTGAAGCTGCGCAAAGGGGTCAAGACGCACGACGGACGCGAGTTCGGCGCGGACGACGTGATCTTCAGCGTCAGGCGTATCCTCGATCCGGCCAAGCCGTCGAAGGGCTCCAAGCTGATAGATTTCGTCGACGCCGCCAAACTGGAGCGGGCGGACGACCACACAGTGGTCTTTCATCTGAAGGGCAGCTACGGCCCGTTTAGCGATCTTTGGTCGAACCGTTTCCTGCGCATGGTTCCGAAAGATTTCGATCCGGCCAAGCCGATGGGTACCGGGCCGTTCAAGTTGACCTCATACACGTCCGGCCAGCAGGCTGCTTTCGAGCGGTTCGACGATTATTGGGGCGACAAGGCGCACGTCGACCAGCTCATCGTCAGCACCATGGCGGACGCGGCCGCTGGCATGAATGCCTTGCGCAGTGGGCAGGTCGACATCACCTACGCCGTACCCTATGCAGAGGCTAAGCTCATGGAAACCGATCCGCGGCTGAAGCTCCTGCGCAATCCGTCCACCCAATATCTGCCGATCTACATGCGCACCGATCTGGAACCATTCACGGATCCGCGCGTGCGCATGGCGTTGAAACTGATCGCCAATCGCGAACAGTTGGTGAAGGTCGCCATGAACGGTTACGGCGCCATCGCCAACGACATGGTGGGCCGTTATCTGCCTTGCGGCGAGACGCCGGTAGCACAGCGCGTGCGCGATATCGACAAAGCCAAGGCATTGCTCGCGGAGGCCGGAAAGTCTGACCTCAAACTGGAGATCACCACGGCGTCGGACGTCCCGGGCCTTGCCCAGACCGCACAGGTATTCGCCGCTCAGGCCAAGGAAGCCGGCGTCGATATCAAGGTGACCATCCTCGAGGCTACGGCCTATCTTGCCAACTACACCAACTGGCCGCTTGGCGTGGATTTCTTCAACGATATGTACTTGCCGCTGGTCAGCCGGACGCTGCTGCCGGGCGGACCCTTCAACGTATCCCGTTGGAACGACGAGGAATTCGTTTCGCTCGCCAAGCAGGCCTTCGCCACCACCGAGGAAGCCAAGCGCTGCGATCTCATAGAGAAGATGCGGGTTATCGAATACGAGCGCGGCGGCAGCATCGTGTGGGGGTGGTCGGACATCCTCAACGCCTATGCCGGGAACGTACAGAACCTGCTGCCGCACAAGGTGGATTCGGCCTTGTCACATCTGAACAAGGTCTGGCTCGCCTGAGCATGGCATTCGCGGCTTAGCCGCGCCTTGGGCGATGAGAGGGGCGAAGAGGCTTCAACGCACCGCTCGGGGCGGGACGATCGATGGGCACGGGCAGAAACGATTGTTCATTGCAGCGCCTGACGGCAGATTATGCGCGTCAGGCGCCCGGCATGTGGATCTTCACATCGTGCTTTGCCGAACGGCACGAACGAATCCTCCGAGGCCGGCTGAAGGAACAGGGGAATGGAAGGCTCGCGGACTGCTCGCGGATGGCTGTTGGGACGGTTGATATCCGGCCTCGTCACCGTCGTACTGGTTACCCTGCTGGTGTTCCTGGCCACACGGGCACTGCCGGGCGACATGGCACGCATCGTCCTGGGACGGGACGCCACGGCTGACGCCGTGGCGGCGCTGCATCGCGAACTCGGTCTCGACCGACCGCTCGCGACGCAATACCTGTCTTGGCTTGGCAGCGTGCTGGTCGGCGATTTCGGACGCTCTTCCGTGGCTCATCTCCCGGTGTTCGATCTGTTCGCGCCCCGCATGCTGAACACATTCACCCTGGTGTTACTCGCCATGGTCGTGACAATCCCGCTTTCTATCCTCCTTGGGGTGATGACCGCCTTCTGGCGTGACGGGTGGCTGGATCGGGTGGTGATGGCCATCTCAACGGGACTGAATGCGCTGCCGGATTTCATCGTCGGGATGCTGTTGGTGGTCGTCTTCAGCACCAACGTCTTCCATTTGCTTCCAGCGGTATCGGTGATGACGCCGGGAGAGATGCCATGGCGCCAGCCGCTAGCCCTGGTTCTGCCCTGCGCCGTGCTGGCGCTGCTCAACAGCGCTTACCTTTATCGTCTAATCCGCGCCTCGGTGATCGAAGTGCTCGGCAGCGAATACGTGCAGATGGCGATGCTCAAAGGGCTGTCCAGCCCGCGCATCCTCTTTCGTCACGCGCTTCCAAATGCGGTGGTGCCGGCGATACAGGCGATGGCGAACGTGTTTGCTTTTTCCGTGGGAAGCGTCGTCGTGCTCGAATACCTGTTCGGCTTCCCGGGCATCGGCACGGGCCTGACTGACGCGGTCGCCAACCGCGACGTGCCCTCCGTGCAGTTCGTCGTGCTGCTGATCGCATTGGTGTTCGTTCTCTCCAATGTCGTGGCCGATGTGGTGACCGCCTGGCTGACACCCCATGGCCGGAGCCTGTCCAAATGAGTGACCAAGCTGTTCTGCCCGGTTTCGAGAACGCGCGCGCCGGCTTGATGCGGCGTGCCCTGCGCCAGAACCGTGTCCGAGCTGGACTTGTATTGATCGGGCTGACCCTCATTCTCGCGTTCGGTGGTCCGCTCGTAGCGTCGAATGCGCCTTCGGCCCTTGTTGCCGGTCCCTACGATCCGCCTGCAGATGGGTTGCTGCTGGGCGCCGATGCGCTGGGACGGGACGTGTTTTCCCGCTTTTTGTGGGGCGGCCGGAATCTCGTCTGGATGTCGGCCGCGGCTGCTTTCATCGCGGTCGGCCTGGGCACTGTGATCGGCCTTGCCAGTGCCTATCTGAAGGGTTTGCCGGACTTGCTGCTGATGCGGCGGCGCACCAGGGACCCAAGCCAGCACGGGCGGCCGCGCGCGAGCCATGCGAGGCATGAGCGCATTCGAGC
>OFTY01000801.1_pt1 | contig 18141 bp, 15 predicted proteins | sample 1775061 | NCBI WGS metagenome assembly OFTY01 (sample SAMN08195773, study PRJEB24354) | sludge metagenome | isolation source: sludge from phenol fed wastewater aerobic bioreactor B | place: India: Nagpur | collected 2016-09-16 | reverse complement strand
CGATGTACCCACAGATTGCCCGCAACGGGATGAACGCCTTGGCTGGACGGGCGATGCACAGGTGTTCTTCAACACCGCGGCATTCAATATGCAGGTGGCCGGCTTCTTCACGAAATGGCTCAAAGATCTGAAAGCAGATCAACGCCCTGATGGAGATGTGCCCGTGGTGATCCCCGATGTAAGATCCATCAAAACCCCCGGATCAGCAGGCTGGGGAGATGTAGCCACGATCATTCCCTGGAATTTCTATCTCGCTTATGGCGACAAACAGGTGTTGGAAACACAGTATGCCAGCATGAAAGCCTGGGTAGATCATATCACGAAGGTGAGCGAAAATAATCTCTGGAACAACGGATTCCATTATGGGGACTGGCTATTCTATTCTGTTGGGGTGGATAATGACGGAAGATCGGCTATTACAGACAAATATCTCATCGCGCAGGCGTTTTACATATATTCCACGCGCAATCTCGTTCACGCGGCAGAAGTATTGGGAAAACAGGAAGATGCCACACAATATGGTGCATTGCTGGAAAAACTGAAAGCGGCATTCATGCGCGAGTACGCCACACCTTCGGGCAGACTCGTATCCAGCTCGCAAACGGCCTATGTGCTGGCTTTGCAGTTTGACATCCTGCCGGAAGAACTGCGTCAGCAGGCGGTGGACAGGCTGGTGCGTAACATTGAATCCTATGGCAATCATCTCACTACCGGTTTCCTCGGCACACCATATCTCTGTCACGTGCTCAGTCGCTTCGGCCGCACAGATGTGGCATATAAGCTGTTGTTGCAGGAAACCTATCCATCCTGGTTATATCCCGTGAAAAAAGGTGCCACCACTATCTGGGAACGTTGGGACGGGATCAAACCGGACGGCAGTTTTCAGGATGTAGGCATGAACTCTTTCAATCACTATGCTTACGGTGCGATCGGCGACTGGATGTATAAAGTAGTGGCGGGCATTGATCGCAATCATGCATCACCGGGGTATAAACAGATCCGCATCGCGCCACAACCCGGAGGCAATCTTACTTCCGCTGCTGCCACGCTGGAATCACCTTACGGCAGAATCGCATCTGCCTGGAAGATAGAGAACGGCCGTATGCGCATGGATGTAATTATCCCGCCGAACACCGCGGCTGTAGTAGTATTTCCGCAGGCCGCCGGTGCAACGGTAACAGAAGGAGGGAAGGAAGTGCGCACAGAAAAAGCCGGCTCCGATGCTACACTGAACATCGGCTCCGGCTCGTATCATTTTGAATTTGCCCGCGACAAATAAAATTGTCATCGATTGCAAGCAGCGACACCTTTAAAGAATCCCAGGGATTCTGCCATTCCGGGCAAGGGGTCTTTCATATTTTTTTCGTATTCAAAGCTGCAGAAACCTTCATATTTCACCTTGCGCAGTGCGCTCACAAAAGCAGGGAAATCAATGATCCCGCGCCCCATCTCTGTGGGTTTCCCTTCCTTGCCGTTAGCGGTTACGTCTTTCAGGTGAAGGTCGAACAGCCGCTTGCTGTATTTTTTCACTGCATCGGCGGGATTGGAACCGGCGCGCTGCGCATGCCCGATATCCAGGCAGATGCCCATCCGCGCATCCCGGTCTTTGATCCGCTGGATCACGTCTTCCGGGCCGGGATACAGTTTGTCTTCCGGACCATGATCATGTATCGCGATCCTGATGTTGTATTTTTTCACCGCTTCTTCCGTATAGTCAAGCAGATCATAGGCCGGAACCCCCACGATCATCGGCACACCTACGTTCTTCGCATAGGTAAAGGCCTGATCCACGGCTTCCTTTGTTTTCATGTAGATAACGCCTACCGCATACACGTTTATACCGGCGGCCCCGAACTGATCCAGTACGGATTTGATCTTTTCCGGGCTGCTGTTCAACGGCAGATGAATATCCTTCACGGAGATATTCTTCAGGTTCAGCCGCTTCATGATATTGATAGCGCCTTCAATATCAAACTGTGCAAAAGTGTAACCGGCAACCCCCAGTTGCAGGTCTGCCGGCGGCTGTACGGCCGGTGTATGCCGCTTTTCCGCGGCAAACAAGGCCAGCGGAGAAAGCATGGAAGCTGTTGCCCCCACGGCTGCGGTTTGTAAAAATTTTCTTCTGGATGACATGCGTTAAAGGTTTAAAATCCTTTAAATGTAATAAAAAGCATCATTTTATTTTTTTGTTATGATAAATGATATTTTTCTTATATTTATTTACTCTTTATTCATTCTTCACTTTAAACCCAAAATTGTATGGTAAAAAAACGTATCCTGGGCTGTTGCCTGTTAGCCATGATCGCCCTTGGAACCAGCAGCTTTACAAATTCCGCCAGTACACAAACGGCAACCCGCTTTATCGCCGGTACCTTTACCAAAACCCAGAATTTTACGGTGAATGGCAACAACGGTACGCTGACGCTCACCTATTTCACTTCCGGCGGCCTGTATGATGCGCCTGTAGTCACTATTGCAGGGGTAGGCACTTACACGCTGAACCTGATCTCGCATCAGCCGGGCAGCGGTTCTCCTACGCTCGACAAATGGAGTATCACCATTCCCGCTTCCGGAGGGGATTATGTGATTGATGCATCCATCGCCGGTATTCCCAACAGCTTCTGGGATATCTACAGTGTAACGCCGAATTTCATTCCCTGGTAATCATTTCATTCATCACCCAAATTGATATCGTATGATAAGAAAACACATCATCGGCTGCTTTCTGCTGGCCACCCTTATCCTTGGCGCGGGCACTTCCGCTAATTCCGCATGCATAAAAACGGTTCCGCGTATGGCGGAGAACGGTTTGACCAACACTTTTTACTTTACCGTCAATGGTAAAAGTTCAAGCGCTTCGGTAGATTATTTTGCCTACGGGGGGATTTACTATGCACCCACGGTGACCATTCCCGGCGTGGGAACATACACGCTCACGAATGTTTCACATTCGCCCGCCACGCCTTCTTCGCCGAATATCGACAAATGGCATGTTCAGATAACCGTGCCGGACGGCGATTACTATATCGATGTAATAATTGACGGACGGGAAAATCAGTATTGGAGGATATTTGACGTGACTGCCGATTTTATTGTAGCATAAACATTCGACATTTATTACGCAAGGCCATCCTGAAAAAGGTGGCCTTGTTTTTTTACTGCCGGCAGAGATTAACCGCGCTTTTTCAATTTCATCACGGTAAAGCCCCGTTGAACAACAGAGACAACAACACCTGCCGTTGCCTGTGTGGAGGAATAGTTCAGGCTGGTGCGTAAGAGGAGCGTGTCCCCGGACCAACTGATCCTTGCGCCGGAAGGTGCACTGGGCAAAGGATTGCCATTATTATCCGGGTAACTTACCAGTCCTTTTTCCAGGTAAATGGAATCAGTTCCTATGAGTCTGTAAGGAGCAGTACTGCTCATAGGAGATACAGAGAACTGGAAGTTCCAGTCCAGCTGATCGGTCAGCACACCATTCGTATAAATAAGCGAATGCGCCAGCGTATCCACAAGATAAGTGATATTGGATGCGGTACATTTAACAGCGTCTATGGTAATGGTGCCGCCGTTTTTCTTTGTGGTATAGTTGCTGGTGGTAACGGTCCTTTGCGTTTCGCCGCCCATGGTGGCACTGTTAGCGGTGTACGTTTCGGCGTAGATACCTGCAAAATCCCAGATTCCCTGAAGCTTATTGCCGCCCTGCGTTCCGGGAACAGTAGGAAGTTCAAGGCTTTCTTCCCTGGCGCATGAAAAGAGGATGGTAGTGAAGAGAGCAGACAGGGTCAGCAATCTGATGGATGTAATACGCATAATTAAGGTATAAGGTATATAAACCGGAGGCTAAGATAACTTTTTTTCAGAAATCGTCCGAAATGCCGAGGATGTCTCCGGGCTTGCATTTGAGCTCGCGGCAGAGGGCTTCCAGGGTTTCGAACCGGATGCCTTTTACTTTTCCCGTTTTGAGGAGCGACAAATTCGTGATCGATATGCCGATGCGTTGCGACAGCTTGGTCAAAGAGATCTTGTTCTTCGCCATTTCCACATCCAGGTTAATGATGATCGCCATTATATAATGGATTCGTTTTCGGTTTTTAATTGGTTCCCCTTCCGGAAGATCTCGGCCAGCAGAAAGATCACGAGTCCGATCAGCAGCGGCAGAAAGCCTACACTGACCTTCACCCGGTACACATCGCCGGCGGCTTTCAACTGCTCACTGAAAAGTGCATAGTTGAACAGGCCGTTGATGAACTCTATCAGGGTGGCAGCAATGATAAATATACTGATATACCGCAGGCGAAGGTAGTTTTCGGCTGTGAAGGGGGTGTTGGCGCTGAGGGTCTGCAACAGCCTGCGCGCGTGATAAGTGATGCCCGCAAACAGGAAGATGGAAAGCCCCAGGAAGGACATCATATTCGCCATCAACAGCGCAGAGAGCTGTACTTTGATCTTCAGTACTCCTTCCACCTTGTTCAGTGAAATCGTCCGGGAATCCAGTAACGATGCCGGTAACTGTAAATGTTCCCCGGACTGATGAATGTACACCGGAACATCCCATTCTATCGGGTGCCCCGTCAGCGAACTGATCGCAACGATAATACCCAGAATAACAAGCAAGGGCAAAAGCACATACCAGCTAAGCGCCGCCAATACTTTCAGGAATTGGATGACAAATTTGTTCATAACAAGATTGGATTAATTATTGCAAATGTACGTTTATCGTTTAATTTTTTATGTTTTACATAAAAAAATTTAACTACAAGATAAATTTGAAAAAAATGAGGGGTTGACTAAATAATTGATTTACAGAAGGAATAATGACATTAGAAGGAAGAAGGAAATTATAAGGGTATTTTAATCTTATTTTAATCTCGTGGCGTTATGAAACCGTTACCAAATCTTGATCCTTTCGTTATATCTGTCCGGATACCCTTTCTAAAACAACTTTCAATTCTAGTATTGCGGAAAATTCTACCAGCCGCATGACCAAAATTGTACTCGCTTTACTTCCGCTCTTTGCATTGCATTTATTTTCATCAGCCCAGGCTCCGGCTTTTACGATAAGGGGGAATATCTCTGATGCATATACGAATGAACGGCTGACAGGTGTTACAGTGAGTCTTGCCGAAACCCGCCATGGGTCTGTTTCTGCACTGGATGGCTCTTACCTTCTCCGCAATGTGGCCGCCGGCACCTATCGGATGCGTTGTAAGTTCCTCGGTTATGAGGTGATCGATACCACTATCTCCGTGAAAGGGAATATGGTGATCCATTTTACTCTGCGCAGCAGCAGTGTGGCATTGCAGGAAACTGTGATTGCCGGTAAGCAGGATGCATCTACGGATGCGGCTGCACGAAGATCGGAACAGCACGCACTGAATATTACGAATATCGTTTCTGCCAAGGCTATCCAGCTGTCTCCGGACATTACGATCGCGAACGTGCTTCAGCGCGTGTCCGGTGTTTCGGTGGAGAGGAGCAGCAGCGGGGACGGCCGGTACGCAATCATACGGGGTATGGATCAGCGTTATAATTATACGCTCATTAACGGGATCAAGATCCCCAGTCCCGATAATAAAAACCGTTACGTACCGCTCGACATTTTCCCTGCGGACCTGGTGGAAAGAATAGAAGTGAATAAAACGCTCACACCAGATATGGAAGGGGACGCCATCGGCGGAACAGTGAATATGGTGATGAAGAACGCCCCGGCCAGGCAGTATCTCAATGCCAGCCTTTCCACCGGCTACAACCAGACGTTGTTCGATCGTACCTATGATTATTATCCCGTAAAAGCGATCAACAAACAATCGCCGTACGAGATGTACGGACCGGCTTACAGTGCAAAAGCAGATGACTTTACACGGGATAACCTCAACTATACTTCAAAGCACGCAGCACCCAATCTGCTGGCCTCCCTGGCTGTAGGAAACCGCTTCCTGCACAACAAACTGGGCATTATGCTGGGGGGAACCTATCAGCATCTGACCCGCGCTTACAGCAGCATCTTCAACCCGGCGGAATTCCAGGAAGGTGGTGCGCTGTTCATCAAGCACGCTTATGAAAGGGATTACTCCACCAGGCTTTCCAGAACAGGGCTGAACGCCAAAATAGATTACAACTTTAACAACCGCCACCGTATCAGCCTGTACAATGTTTTCTGCATGCTGGACGAAGCACAGACGCGCATGACGCGGGATACGCTGCTGCCGGCGCCGAGAACGGAGCCCGGTACCGGACAGGTCTGGTATTATGGCCGGTCCAAATACCAGCGGCAGACCATCAACAGTTCTTCGCTGAAGGGAACGCACAACCTCATGAACGACCGCCTGACGCTGAACTGGACGGCCGTGTATTCCCTTGCAACGAACAGGATCCCGGACTGGGCAGAATATGAATACGACGGAGGATATTACCGGGACCCTTCCACTCCCAACAATCCGCCCTATCAGCACCCGAACGTATTGCAAAACTTCAATCGCGCCTGGTGGCGTAATAAGGACAGGGATATTGCAGGCTACCTCGACCTCGCGTACACCAACAAGCTCGGCAATATTCCCTACACCCTTTCCGCCGGAGGGATGTATCGTTCCAAACACCGGGATAATCATTACGATAATTACGAACTGCGTCCCATTCCCGATCCCGGAAGCACCAACCAGATATGGAGAGATATTTACCAGTTCAAATGGACGGTCTTTAACCCGAAAGGCACTCCCGGTGAGTCGAACAATTACCGCTCCAACGAAAAAATAACCGCAGGTTACCTCATGGCGAAATTCAGCGTCCGCAAGCTGGAAACAACGGTGGGCGTAAGAGTGGAAGACACGGAGCAGGATTTTGAAACAGATGTTCCCGTAACAGAGCCTGCCAAAACAGGCAGCAACAGCTACATGGATGTGCTGCCGGGCATTCATTTCAAATACAGGCTGGACGCCAAAACCAATCTGCGCCTGTCTTACTTCGGTTCCATCACCCGGCCGGGCTTCTTTGAAGTGGTGCCTTACAATTATGATGGCGACAACTGGAAAGAGCAGGGAAATCCTATGCTGCAGCACACTACCGCGCATAACCTCGATCTGCGTTATGAATATTTTCCGAAGCCCGGGGAGCAGTTCCTGGCCGGCGCTTTCTATAAACGTATTTCCAATCCCATTGAATACGGCTTTACGTTCACGGGTGTGTTGAACAAAACCGTATATCAGCCGAATAATTTCGGAGATGCCACCAATTTCGGATTTGAAGTAGTGTATGAAAAGTATATCCGGAATTTCGGGATACGCGCGAATTACACTTATACCAATTCGTCCATCACCACTACTAAAATGACCTCTGCCTACGAGAACGGTGTGGTGAAGCGGACCTATCCGGAAGAGAAACGTCCGCTGCAGGGGCAGTCCGCGCACATCGCCAATGCTGCTTTGTTATACAAGAATATCAAAAAGGGAATCGATGTGCAGTTGACCTGGCAGTTCACCGGGAAGCGGATCGTGCTGGTATCTCCATATTATGGATTCGATTACTGGCAAAAGGATATTCACCTGTTTGACCTGTCCGCGGAAAAGAAGATCGTTGGGAAGTTTGCTGTGTTCGCCAAGGTGCAGAATCTCCTGAATACTCCCTACGAAGTATTCATCCTTCAGCCGCCCGTCAATACCGTACCGGCTCCGCACCAGGATGCCTCCAGCGGGAAAACACTGGCGCAGCGGGATTATTACGGACAGAATTACCAGTTTGGTTTGCGTTACGTTCTATAATCAACATTTTTTATCAAACTCACATTGCAATGACAAGAAATCAGCTTAGCAATTGTTTTATGGCCGGTGCCCTCGCCCTCAGCGCCTATGCCTGTAAAAAAAGTGATAGCCCGAAGGTTTCCGAACCCCTGAGAGTAGTAGGCCAGCAGATCGCCGATACCGTGCTGCCCAAGAAAGACGGCGCCGGTAACTCCATCCCGTTAAAAGGTACCATGCTTGCGGGAAAAACGTACCACATCATGTCTGATGTAACCATCAACGAAGGAGATACTTTGTATCTGCAACCGGGTGTGAAGGTGCTGATCCACGGAGATGGCCTCAGCCCGGAAACCAGTCCCGCTTTCTACGTGAACGGCTCTATCGTGAGCGATGGTTCCAAAGACGCGGAGAACTGGTTCACGGTATATGAAACAGCTTCCGTACCGAAGTCCAATCCTTCTTATAAAGACGACGCCGTGAACGACCCTGCTTTCAAAGGCTACTGGGGCGGTTTCCAGTGCGGTCCTCGTGCAGACCTCGTACTGCTCCGCTGGACGCACGTTGAATACACCGGCGGCCCCTGGGGTGCTAACGCCACAGCATACGGCGCAAAACCCGGAGACGCGCGTTTCACGCTGATGATGAACAACACCGGCGGTTTCGGTAAACTGATCGTGGAAGACTCCTGGTTCTATGGTTCCAAAGATGATGGTCTCAGACCGCAGAACGTATACATGAGCGTTATGCGCAATACCTTCCAGAAAATGGGCGGTACCGGCGGTGAATCCCTCAACATCAAAGACGGTACTTATGGAGACATGGCGTACAATCTTACCTACGGCGTAGCTACCAATGGCCTGAAAACCGCGGGTGCAGACGGTAAGACCTGCCTCGTGAATATCTACAACAATACCGTTGTGAACTGCGGCTTCCGTCAAACCAAAGCTACCCGTAACGGTTCTATCAATACAGAAACCAATGCGGGCGGCTATGTTTTCAATAACATCGTTGTGAACTGCAAATCCGGCCTGCGTATTTCTTACCAGTCCGAGAAAGGCCGCCCCAGCGATACGCTGAACACGTTGTATGGCAACAACCTTACCTGCATCGGCAGAGGTATGCCGATGGGTGGTGCGGAGCAATACATGATCTTCATAGAACCGAACCAGTTCACCGTGAAAAAACCGACGGACTTCAACGGTTATGTAAATGGCGCCACCGCGGCGAATGGTACCAATGCAGGCACCAACACAGCCAACGATTCCCTGAAATATGATCCCATGTTCGTGAACTACGATGTAGCACAGAACAGTCTGGGTAAGAACTATCGTGTATATACGATCCCTGCCGGCGCGGATTTTCACCTGCGCACGGGTTCACCGGCCATTGGCAGCGGTGTGTATAAAGGTGGCAGCGGCATCAACGCCATTCCCACGAAGCCTTTGGCTACACTGCTGAACCAGTATGGTTTCCCGATGACGAAACTTCCTGCCGGCGGCACGTTTGGTGCTAATATCACGCCTCCGAACAAAGATATGGGTGCCTTCCCGACCGATAACACGGGTAATCAGCACCGCTATTAACAGACATAACAATAAAAGGGACGACCATTGGTCGTCCCTTTTCATTCCATCTGCCATGAGAAAATATTTATTGTTGCTCTTTTTGCCCGGCAGCCTGCTCTTCAGCGGCGCCTGCAGTAAAGGGGAGAAAGCGAATGATACCACCATTGTTCCTCCGCCCGTGACGGACACCGTTCCCAGAGCGGGATATGATATTTCACTGCTGGCGGATTGTACGGCGTTCGAAAAAAAGCCGCAGGTAACGGAAATGAAGAACCAGCTGTATGTTGAATTGTCCGGGATCGCGCCCAGCCGCGTAAAGCCGGGGATCTTCTATGTGCATGAGGACAGCGGCAACAGAAATGAAGTATATATCACCAATACCAACGGTGATGATCTGGGCAGGATTGTGCTGGCAAATGTAAGCAACCGGGATTGGGAAGACATTGCCACCGGGCCGGGCCCTGATCCGAACAAGCGTTACATCTATGTTGCCGAGATCGGTGATAATAAAGCCGTGTACAGTTCCGTCATCATCTACCGTTTTCCCGAACCGGAATTGCCCGCACAGGGATCGGTACAGACCGTTTTAACCGTCACTGCTTTCGACCGCATCGAGCTGAATTATCCCAAAGGGCCTGTGAATGCGGAAACACTGATGATCGATCCGCTTACAAAAGACCTTTACATCGCTACCAAGGAAAAAGCCAGAAGTACGTTGTTTGTGGCGCGCTATCCGCAATCTACTACCACCAAAACCATGCTGGCACCGCTCGCTTATCTGCCGTTCGACCTGCTTACATCCGGCGATATTTCAGCGGATGGGTCAGAAGTGCTTGTGCGGAGCACCGGCCAGATCTTTTACTGGAAGCGGGAAGCAGGGGAGAGCATCGCAAAGTGTATGTTGCGTGCGCCCCAGAACGCGCCGTATGCCGCGAATGAGCCGCAGGGTGAGGGGATCTGTTTTGCAGCGGATGGCAGCGGATATTTCACCAATTCCGAGATCAAGAATCATCCGGGATACAGATCGGCCTTTAGTTTTTACAAACGGAAATAATGTAGCTTTACGGGGAGATGAAATACCCGGAAGGCAAACAACGGCAGGCATTTGAGAATGGTGTGTCAGACCGTATGGTATGGCAGTGTGACGATATTGTGCTCGGGCACACACATTCCGTGTTCAAAGAACCGGCCACCTTTCCGGCCAGCAGTACGAACGATGTGGTAAGGATGCATTTCGGGCTGAAAGGAGATTATCTTTTCACTTACAAACAGCTTGGCCGTACGTTCGACCTGGTGGGCGGGCATCACAATATCCTGTACTCGCCGGAGTTTGACATGGTGGTGCAAAGCAAAACGCTGGAAATAGAAACCTTCGGCATACAATTCCCCACATCGCTCTTCATCCGTTTTTCCGAAAACGCGAATGATCTTCTGAAACGTTTCTCTGAAAATGTGCTCAACGGGAAAAGTACCCTGCTCTCCGATGCCTGGGGCTCCATCGATCCGCCTATTCAACAGGTGATAGAACAGATCATCCATTGCAAATACGGTGGCGATCTCCGGAATATTTTCCTGCTGTCCAAAAGCGTGGAGCTGCTGGTGCTTTGCGCGGAAGCCTGCAGTACGGCGGAGCAACGGAAGGATGCGTTCATCCGCAGCAAAGCGGACAAGGAAAAGCTGATAGCCGTGCGGGACCTGATCAATGAGAAAGTAACTGATCCGCCCAATCTCTCCCAGATCTCCCGGATGGTGGGACTGAACGAGTATAAGCTGAAACGTGGTTTCAAGGAAACATTTAACACTACGGTCTTTGGTTATCTGGCCGAGCAGCGCCTTCACCTTGCACACCGTTACCTGCAGGATACGCAGAAAACGGCCGCCGAAATATCCATGGAGCTGGGATTTGCCACCCCACAGCATTTCAGCAATGCCTTCCGGAAGAAATTCGGTGTTACACCGGTATCGGTTAGGAATAATCCGTAAAATGCAATCCCTTTCCCCATCATCTTACTAATATTGTCCTGAAATCATTACACCATGAGCACACCCTTATTTATCACAAACAGTATCACCATCAAAGCACCGGCCACAAAGGTTTGGGATGCATTGGTAAATCCCGCCCTGACGAAGCAATATATGTTCGGCTGCGAAGCCCTGTCTGACTGGAAACAAGGCAGTCCGTTGATCTGGAAAGGCGTTTTCAACGGTGCGGAACTGGTAGCCGTAAAAGGAAACATTGTGGCCATACAGCCTGAGAAACATCTCGCTTACACCACTATCGACCCTAACTCGGCCATCGCGGATGTTCCGGAAAATTATCTTACTGTTACTTATGACCTCGCGGTGGAAAACAGTCATACTGTGCTGACCGTTTCACAGGGAGATTACAGCAAAGTGGCCGAAGGCGCCAAACGTTACGAGGATTCCGTGCAAGGCGGCGGATGGAGCAGCATCCTGGAAGAGATCCGGAAACTGGTGGAAGCATAAAGACGTGGTTGCAAAATGCGGAAGGATCAATTATCTTGGCCGCATAAATTCCACCACTGTTATGCGAATTTTCCTTGTATCTCTCCTTTTCTTTCCGGCAACGCTCTTTGCCCAGGGCTTCCTCAAAACATCCGGCACCCGCATCGTGAATGAGAAAGGGGAGAACGTATTGCTGCGCGGGATCGGTCTTGGTGGCTGGATGCTGCAGGAAGGATACATGCTGCGCGTTAACCGGGAGGGGCAGCAGCACAAGATCAAGGAACGGATCGCTGCCCTGATAGGACCGGCGCGGACCGAAGAATTCTACAATGCCTGGCTGCAGTCTCACACCACCCGCGCGGACGTGGAAGCGCTGAAGCGCTGGGGTTTCAATTCCATCCGGTTGCCGATGCACTTCAATCTTTATACACTGCCGGTGGACAAGGAGCCGGTGGCGGGTGTGAATACCTGGCTGGACAAGGGTTTCGCCCTTACAGACAGTCTGCTCGCCTGGTGCCGCGATCATCAAATGTATCTCATCCTTGACCTGCATGCCGCTCCGGGTGGGCAGGGCAACGATCTCAATATCTCCGACCGCGACGGCAGCAAACCTTCTCTCTGGGATGATCCTGCGCAACAACAGAAAACTATCGCATTGTGGAAGAAAATTGCAGAGCGGTATAAAGATGAAAAATGGATAGCGGGATACGATGTACTGAATGAGCCCAACCAGGGTTTTGATGATCCGGTGAAAGACAAGAATGGTATTAAGGAAAAGACCAATGCGCCATTGAAGAAACTGCTGATGGAGATCACCAAAGCCATCCGGGAAGTTGACAAACACCATATCATTATCATCGAAGGGAATGGATGGGGCAATAACTACAACGGTATGCTGCCGCCCTGGGATACCAACATGGTGCTGAGTTTCCACAAATACTGGAATTATAACGATGAAGGTTCTATCCGTCACATCCTCCGTTTCCGCGATCAGTACCAGGTACCGGTATGGATCGGAGAAACCGGCGAAAACTCGAATGTATGGTTCACGCAGGCTATCCGTCTGTTTGAAAAAAATAACATCGGCTGGGCCTGGTGGCCATTGAAGAAGATCGGTACCAATAACCCGCTGGAGATCCCTATGAACCCGCAATACCAGCAGGTGTTGAATTACTGGTCCGGGGGAAAAGACGTCCCTCACCCCGACGAGGCCTTCAAAGGCCTTATACAATTGGCCCGCGACGCACGTTTTGAGAACAATATCTTCCATAAAGACGTCATAGACGCCATGCTCCGTCAGCCCACAGACCCCACCGCCAGGCCGTTCCATACCGGGAAGGAAATGACGATCTCCGCAGCGGATTACGATCTTGGTCCCATCGGTGTAGCATATCATGATACCGACAGCGCCAACTATCGCGTTTCAGACCCCAAAGCGCTGGGAGGCAACAGCGGCCGCGCTTACCGCAACGATGGTGTGGACATCCGTTTTGATGCTGCCGGAAAGCCTTATATCATGGATATTGCGCCCGGAGAATGGTGGCAGTATACCATCAACGTGCCGAAAAAAGGGCATTATATAATCGCCCTCGAAGTGGCAGGAGAGGGGAAGGTGGCGATCGGGGTGAATGATCGTGCTGTTGCGGAAGAGATTGGTATTGCCGGAACAAAGGACTGGCAAACCGTACGGTCAGGGAGGTTGAAGCTGGAGAAAGGGGGCTGCAGGGTGAGGGTGCTGGCCCGCACCGGAGGATTCGAGTTTAAATCACTCTCCATACACAAACAATAGTTATCTTTGCTGCGCTATGCGCCGGAGTGCCATCATATTAATGCTTTGCTACTACATCACCGGAACGATTGTGATGCCGATGGGAGACTTCTCATGCATGCTGGACGTTCCAAAGATGTATTCGGAATGCAGACTGGAAGATGATGACCTCAACCCGGTGGATTTCGTATTTGAACATCTCCTGAACCTCGACGATCTGGAAGAACATCTCAAAGCCGCCGGCACATCGCAGGATAAACCTCATACGCCAAAGTATACACACACCATTACGCCCGTATTTTCCGTATGTGCGACGGCGTTAGTGCTTCAATGGAAGCAGCCTTCCCCCTCCCGGCGGGAATCCTATCCGTTGCTGTCGCATGATTTCATACCTTCCGGGTACTTTTCTGCTGTTTTTCGCCCTCCCGTAGCCTGATGATCATTGCATCATATCAAACCGTTTGTTATTTAATTATCCAGACTAACCGAATCAAAAATGAAATATTCTTTCCTGCTGTTCCTGTTATTGGGAACAGTGTCCCTGCATGCACAATGGAAAATGAAAGTGCAGGTTAAAGACGATGATACGCATAAAGGGATCGACAATGTTACCATTACGGCAAACCATGTGCTGCTGGCTTATACGGACAGTGCGGGTATAGCGGTATTGCAGATGAAGCAGCCGCAGGCGCTCACCTTTCTGCGGATCAACTACAAAGCGAAAACGGTAAATGTTTCCGCTAAGGACACCCTGTTGCTGGTGGAGCTGGAGCCGGAGGCGGAAGCCCTGGAAGAAGTAACCGTAGTTGCTTCCACCCGTAATAACGAGAAGATCGAAAACAGTCCGATCAAGATTGAAGTACTGGGAAAAGAAGAGATGAGCGAGGAAGCCGGTATCAAACCCGGAAACATTGCCAGTATCCTTGGCGATGTCAGCGGTGTACAGATCCAGCAGTCATCAGCTGTATCCGGTAACAGCAACGTACGCATACAGGGGCTGGATGGGCGCTACACGCAGATACTGCGGGACGGGATGCCCTTGTACGATGGCTTCTCCGGCGGTTTTGGCATTCTCACCATCCCGCCGCTGGACCTTCAGCAAATAGAACTGTTGAAAGGCTCTTCCTCTACTTTGTATGGTGGCGGCGCCATTGGCGGGATGATCAACCTCATCTCCAAAAAGCCGTCCTTCAAACAGGAAGCGGATGTATTGCTGAATGTTACCACGCTGAATGAGTTCAATGTGAATGCCTATGTAGCGAAGCGAAACAAGAAAGCAGGATATAATCTCTTCTCCGGCTATACCCGCCAGGGTGCGCGGGACGTGGATGGCGACGGTCTGAGCGATCTGCCGGACGCCAACAGCTTCGTTGTACATCCCAAAGTATTCTATTATCCTTCAGAGCGGACTACCTTGTCCCTCGGCTACACCGGTACATTCGACAATCGTAAGGGCGGGGACATGGAAGTGCTGAAAGGCTTTGCAGATAATACACACCAGTATTTTGAGAAGAACGTCACAGCGCGGCATACCGGTGAGTTCCTGCTCGAACATTATTATCCGCATGATGCCAAACTGTCTGTAAAAGGCAGTGTGAGCGATTTCAGCCGGAACACCCATACCAATATGTATCGCGTGGATGGCAGGCAGACCAGCTACTACGGAGAAGTTTCGCTGTATCAACCCTTTGGTACCAGTAACCTCGTGGCCGGGGTGAATGTGGCAGGCGATGCCTACCGGACATCCTTTCCTGACACAGCCTATTTACGCGGGTTCTCCAATTTTACGGCCGGTGTTTTCGCGCAGTTCAGCTGGCACATTACCGAAGAAACGATCCTGGAGAGCGGATTGCGGGCAGACCATCACAATGACTACGGCACTTTCGTGCTGCCGCGTGTTGCATTTTTCCACCGCTTCAGCGAACACTGGGCTACCCGTTTGGGCTTCGGGATGGGATATAAAACCCCTAACCCCCTGGCCCCCCAGAATATCGACTACAGTGTTCTGGACCTGATGGGATTGAACCGCTTCGTGAAGCCGGAGCAGTCTTATGGATACAATGCAGAAGTCAACTACAAGAAAGAATGGAGCGCCCGCCGCAAGCTCTTCATCAACCAGGCATTTTTCCTCACGCAGGTGGATAAACCGGTTGTATTCCAGGAGAATGCCGCCGGCAAAGTTGATCTGATAAACGCCGGTAAACCCGTTTCCAGCAAAGGATTTGACACTTACGTAAAAGCCAATGTGGACGGATGGGAGCTGTATGTAGGGTACACCTTCACCGATGTGAAGCGGAAATACCTGCCCGATTCTTCTTTCATGCCGCTCACGCCCAAACACCGTTTTGCGTTTGTGGTCGTGAAGGAGTTGGGAGAGACATGGCGGTTCGGGCTGGAAGGCTCGTTAACCGGCCGGCAATTCCGGTACGATGGCACCACCACGCCGTCTTATTTCTTCAGCGCAGTGATGATCCAGCGCAATTTCGGGAAACATTTCTCCCTCGTGCTCAATTGTGAGAACGTGTTGGATTACCGGATGAGCCGGGAAGAAAAGATCTTCACCGGCCCCATCACTAATCCTTCGTTCAAGCCGCTTTGGGCGCCGATCGATGGGAGGGTGGCCAACCTTTCCCTGAGATGGAAATTATAAACCGGCCGGGTAACCGGTGACTGAACGGGAGCATGCCGACAATAGGATGCTCCCGTTTGCTACTTTGTTATAGTGAGGGTTCCGTTGTTAAAGGAAAAATTTATGTCCTGCCAGGTCCCGGAAAGCGTGTTGTTTTTTAATAGTTGTATCAGCACCCAAATATGCCCGTAGTGATTCATCATTCCTAAACAGCACGCTGAAGTGCGGGCTTACATCTAATTCCTTTTTTACTGCATGTCGCAAATGCAGAACAGATAAGGATTATAAAGAATATTGCTTTCATTGCTCTTTATTTTAAGCGATCACTTTCCCACTACGGCTATCGCATGCGCTTCTGCCAGTTTTGTTCCATCGGTAAGCGATGTGGATGCGCCGTTTTTCCAGATTTTGGCTACATATTTTCCCTGCACATTTGACTCGAACCCCGCAACATAAACATCTCCATTTTGTACGGCTACGCCATAAGCGGTGCGGGCCTGGGTACTTTGGGGATCTGTTGTGAGGGTAAGAGCGCTGCCATTTTTCCACGCATTCACCATAGTGCTGGTACCGGACATGCCGGCTGTATACACATCGTTATTATAAGTAGTAACACCAAATGCTTCTGATGAGCGTATGATATCCGAGGCGCCATCAAGCGGTATCCCTGTTCCGTTTTTCCAAAGCCTGGCTTGCCGGGTGCCGCTGGGATTACCTTCCTGCACATTTTCAGTTCCGGCCACATACATATCACCATTGTTAAAAGCAATGGCATTTGCATTGCCGTTTTTCTTCTTATCGCTCAGTGATTGCATAGCGCTGCCATTTTTCCAAACCTGGGCAACAGCGCCATAATACCCGACATTGGAATATAAGCCCTTTATATACCCCACCACATATACATCGTTTCCTTGTACGGCTATCCCATTGGCTACAGATTCTGTTTTCTGGGGATCTGCAAGTTCCAGCGGCATAACTGCTCCATTTTTCCAAAGTCTGGCTACCCTGTTACTTCTCTTTACAGTAACGTAACTGGTTCCGTTAAATTCTAATACATCATATTGTACTACCTCATAGCCGGCCACATAGACGTCGTTTCCCTGTACGGCCACCGCATGTGCCTCCGCTAAAAGTTTTCCGTCTGTAAGAGACGTTGCAACACCGTTTTTCCAGATGGTGGCGGTATAATTGGCCAGTGTTCCATTATTTATTGCAGCCTGGAACCCTGCTACATAAACGTCCGATCCTTTCACTGCAATGCCAAATGCGTTTGCATACCCGTTATCGTCCGTAAGGGAAGTACCTGCACCGTTTTTCCAAACTTTGGCTACCTGCCTTTGCGTGTTGTTGCTGGTATTTGAAACTTCGTACCCGGCAACATATACGTCTGCTCCTGTCGAATTGTTGGGAGGGCCGGGAGGGGGAGGGTTACCCGGACCACTGCTTTTACTACATGCCGAAAATACAGCACAGATAAGCATTATGACGATTGTATATTTTATTGCTTTCATTGTTTGTTATTTTATTGACGTGATACTAGTTAAACTGATCGATGTTCTGTTGCCAGGGAATGGTTTTATCGGTAACAAGGAAATTGATGATGTCGAAGAATGAGTTCAGATCGTTGTACAATTCGGTCCCGATGGTGCGGCTGTTGGATATAGCTGCGATACAAATACCATTACTGTTTGTACTGAGCCAGCCAAAAGCGCCGTCAGCACGTGTGAAATTGGAATAATCATAGGTATAGCCGGATACCTCTCTGCCCAGTCCGTAATATTTTACTTCATCCGGTTGCCGCGTGTATTCCTGTGATCCCCGGAATAACACAGAACCGGAACAAATTGGGGTCGGAATTTGCCCGGCTCAGGTGTTATAATGTGCTATAAGCCGACCGCGGATGGTCGTTTGCAGTGTTACTAAGTATCAGGATTTAAATTAAGACAGAAAGGAAAATGAGAAACGACTATTGAGTGAAGC
>OFTY01000800.1_pt1 | contig 18184 bp, 16 predicted proteins | sample 1775061 | NCBI WGS metagenome assembly OFTY01 (sample SAMN08195773, study PRJEB24354) | sludge metagenome | isolation source: sludge from phenol fed wastewater aerobic bioreactor B | place: India: Nagpur | collected 2016-09-16 | reverse complement strand
CGTGGTTGTACCAGTCGTCGGTCAGGGCGTGGGTCGTCGGGAAGATCCGCGCCAGCGTCCAGCGCAGAACGAACAGCCACAGCACCGGCCAGATCAGCAGACCCCAGCCCTTCAAGGCGCGCTCCAGCCCGGACTGGATCACAGACAGCCAGCCGCGCCCGAACGCCAGCAGCCCCGCCAGCACCAGACTGTAGACGAACAGATAGGCCACGAACCACATGTGGTTCCACGTCGGCGTGATCAGGCAGCCGTCGGCGTCGCACCAGCCGCCGGACGCTGTAGCGTACTTCAGCCAGAAGTCCGCCAGCCAGGGCGAGCGCGCCGGATCGACCACGCCCAGTCCCTGCGCCGCCTCGACCACTTCGTAATAGGACTGCGGCGGCACGATCACGAACATGGCGAACAGCAGCGGCGGCAGCAGGCGCCAGGTGCGCGACCCCGCGAAACGGCGCGCGGCGCCCTTCCCTTCGCGTTGGAAGCTGTCGAACAGGAACCGGGTCGCGGCGCCCGAGACCAGAAACAGCAAGGTCAGCCGCCAGGGATTGGTCAGTTGCATCACCGGCTCCAGCCATTCGACCGGCTGCGGGCTGTTCACATGCCAGTCCCAAGGCACGTAGAACATGCCGACGTGATAGAGGATCAGCAGCATGAAGGCCCCGACCCGGATCCAGTCCAGGTCATGGCGGCGCATCGCTGCGAGGGGTTCGGGTGCGAGGGGTTCTGACGACATGGGCGACCTGAAATGACGGAAACGACGCCATCCGCCGTGCCGCGTGCGCCGCATCCCCGACAAGGCGTTGGGGCCGTTCGGTCGGGTCCGGGGGCCGGATCGCCGTCGGCGGGGACGAGCGGCGCGCCTGTCGGGACGAACGGGGCGGACCGGCGCGACCTGCTGGCCGGGGGTTCGATCCTGCTCGCCGTCACCCTGGCGTTTCTGGTGGTCAACGCCCTGACCGTGCTGGCCGACTGGCCAGGCCTGCGCCCCTGGGCCCCGTGGCTGTGGGAGGGGTCCAGCGCGCTGGCGCTGATGCTGTTGATCTGGCTGCCGTGGCGGGCGGCGGACGCGGCGCCGCCATCGCTGCTGCACGAAGGCTGGCGGGCGCGAGGACGGTTTCTGGCCGTGCATCTGGGCGCCGCCTGCCTCTACAGCCTGCTGCACGTCGTGCTGATGGTGGCGATGCGGCATGGCGTCTACGCCCTGCTGGGCGAGGTCTATGACTATGGCCCGCCTATCGAGCGCTTCGTCTATGAACTGCGTAAGGACGTGCTGAGCTACGCCCTGTTCATCGGCGTCTTCTGGGGCGTGCGCAGCCTGCGCGAGGCGCGCGAGACGCCGCTGCGGCCCGTCAGCTTCGACATCCGCGACGGGACGCGGCTGATCCGGGCGCCGCTGGACGACATTCTGGCCGCGACCTCGGCGGGCAACTACGTCGAGTTCGTCCTGGCCGACGGGCGCAGGCCCCTGATGCGCGTCACCCTGGCGGCGGTCGAGGGCGAGCTGGCGCGCTTCGGCTTCGTGCGGACGCACCGGGGCTGGCTGGTCAACGCCGCGCGGATGACCGGACTGCGGCCCGAAGGGTCAGGCGACTGGACCGTGGAGCTAGGCGCGCTGGAGGCCCCGCTGTCGCGTCGTTACTCCGAGGCGCTGGAACGGCTGCGCGCCGCCTGAAGCCGCATCCACCCGGCGACGCCCAGAGCGCAGACGATGCTCAACACTGCGCCGACGGCGAAGGTCGCCTGCGGCCCGAAGCCGTCCCACAGCAGGCCCGCCGCCACATTGCCCGCCAAGGCGATCAGGCCCGAGATCAGGGCGAACAGGCCGAACGCCGAGCCGCGCAGATGGGCGGGCGCCGCATCGGCGATCAAGGTCATCAGCAGGCCTTGCGAAAAGCCCATGTGCAGGCCCCACAGGGCCACGCCCAGATAGAAGACGACCTGATCGCTCGCCAGCGCCAGCGCCACGTCTGCGGCGGCCAGGAAGACCAGGCTGAGCAGCAGCAGGGAGGTGCGGCCGATGCGGTCCGACAGCGCCCCCACCGGGAAGGCGGCCAGGCCGAACACCAGGTGCAGCAGGACGATGGCCGCCGGCGCGAAGGCGGCCGGGACGCCGACGTCCAGCCCCTTCATCAGCAGGAAGGACTCGCTGAACCGCGCCAGACCGATCACCGCCGTCAGGGCGATCATAGTCCAAGTGGCGGCGTCCAGACGCAGCGCACCCTTCAGGCTGGGCGGCTTCCTGGCGCCCTCGTCCGGACGCGGCGGGTCGGACACGCCGCCGACCAGCAAGGCCACGGCCAGGAAGGCTGGGATGGAGGCCAGCCAGAACACCGCCTTGATATCGTTCGCCAGCACCACCATCAGCCCGATCGCCAGCAGCGGGCCGACGAAACCGCCTACCGTATCCAGCGACTTTCTCAGGCCGAAGGCGCGACCGCGAATGTCCGGCGGCGTCACGGCGGCGACCAGGGCGTCGCGCGGGGCGGTGCGGACGCCCTTGCCGATCCGGTCCACCCCCTTGGCCAGCAGCACCCCCTCGACCGAGGCCGCCAGAGGGAAGATCGGCTTGGACAGGGCCGCCAGCCCATAGCCCGCCACCGCCAGCCACTTGGGCCGCGCAATGCGGTCGGACCAGAAGCCCGACAGGAACTTCACCGCCGTCGCCACGACGACAGAGAAGCCTTCGACCAGACCGATCATCACCGCCGAGGCGCCCAGCCCCACCACCAGATAGATGGGCAGAAGCGTCTGGATCATCTCCGACGAGACATCCATCAGCAGGCTGACGAGGCCCAGAATCCAGACGCTGCGGGGGATGGAGCTGCGAGCCATTCGCGCCCAGTGGCGGATACGGCCCCGCCTGTCCAGCCCCGGCCCGGCTCCGGCGAGAAACTTCATGAAACCGCGATCCGACGCGCCCCCTTCACCCGGCGCCGCATGGAGGGCTAAGACGGTGCGCATGAACACAGCCCCGCTTCCCGACGCCGCCGGCCAGAACTGGGTCGACCGCCATGCGCCCGAGCGGCTGAAGCCGTGGCTGAAGCTGGGCCGCTTCGACCGGCCGATCGGGACGTGGCTGCTGCTGCTGCCCGGCTGGCAAGGGATCATGCTGGCGCTGAACCAGTATGACCGGCCGTTCGGCGGCTATGAGCTGTGGCTGGTCGTCGGCTTCGCCATCGGCGCGGCCCTGATGCGCGGAGCGGGCTGTGCGGTGAACGACATCGTCGATCGCGACTTCGACGCCCAGGTGGCCCGCACCGCCCTGCGCCCCATTCCGGCGGGCCAGATCAGCGTCAAGCAGGCCTGGGCCTTCGTCGGCGGCCTCAGCCTCATCAGCCTGTGCATCCTGCTGACGATGAACCTGACGTCGGTGCTGCTGGGCGCCCTGTCGCTCGGGCTGGTGGCGGCCTATCCCTTCATGAAGCGCATCACCTGGTGGCCGCAGGCGTGGCTGGGCCTGACCTTCAACTGGGGCGCCCTGCTGGGCTTCGCGGCGGCGACAGGAGGCCTGTTCGCGCTCGGCTGGCTCTATGTCCTAAGCGTGAAGGCCAGCGGGGACAGCTACTGGATGGCCGAGGGCCTGAACCGCATGGGGAACCTCGCCCTGTCAGCGGGGCTGCTCTACGCGGGCGGGATCTTCTGGACCCTGGGCTACGACACCATCTACGCGCTTCAGGACATCGAGGACGACGTCATGGCCGGGGTGAAGTCCTCGGCGCGGGCGTTGGGCGGCAAGGTCAGGGAAGGCGTGGTCGTCTTTTACGTCCTGGCCGTGGCCCTGGCGGGCGCGGCGGGCTACGTCGCGGGCCTGGGGCCGGTCTTCTATGTCGGTCTGGCGCTCTACGCCCTGCATTTCGTCTGGCAGGTGCGGCGGTTGCAGCCGGACGACCCGAAACTTTCCTTGCGTCTTTTCAAATCAAATCGCGATGCGGGGTTGATCCTTCTGGCCGCCATCGCGTTCAACGGCCTAGCTTTCTGATCGAACCGTTCCAAAGGAGCCCGGCATGATCCCTTCGCGCCCCCTTCGCGTCCTTCTCGTCGCCGCCGCCGTCGCGGCCTCGCTCGCCGCCTGCCAGCGCAATGAGAAGAAGGAGACGCCCGCCGCGCCGGCCGCCTCCGCCCACGCTGTCGAAGGGCCGCTGAAGTACGACAGCGCCACGCCCTACGCCAAGGTCAGCCTGAGCCTGCCGGAAAACGTGCTGTCCTATCCGGCGCTCTACACCCCGCTGTACCGCGACGAGGTGGCCAAGCTGAAGGAATACGCCGAGGGCGCCCAGGCCGACCGCACCGAGGCGGGTTCGCCCGAGGGCATGCCGCCCTATGAGAAGACCATCGTCTACGGCGCCCCGGTCGAGACCGGCCGCCTGTTCAGCCTGATGCGGACCGACTTCGACTATTCGGGCGGCGCCCACCCGAACACGGTCGCCACCGGCCTGCTGTGGGACAAGACCGAAGGCCGCCGCATCGCCGCCGCCGACCTGTTCGCCGACAAGGCCGACAAGACCGGCCTGGAGCGCGCCCTGTGCCAGGCGGTGAACACCGCCAAGACCAAGCGTCCCGGCGCCGAGCCGGTCTCGACCAGCGGCGAGATGTGGGCCTGCCCCAAGCTGAAGGACGTGGCCGTAACCCTGGCGCCCGGCTCGGTTCCGGGTAAGGCGGGCGGCCTGACCTTCCTGCTCGACGCCTATGCGGTCGGTCCCTATGTCGAGGGCGCCTATTACCTGACCCTGCCGCTGTCGGCCTTCCAGAGCGCCCTGTCGCCGGAATACGCGGGCGAGTTCGCGGGCGCCCCGACCAAGGCGGGCGACGTCACCGACGACCTGCGGCTGAAGGCGCCCGCCGCCTGATCCGCGATCAGTCCTCGCGCTTCAGGAAGGCGTCGACCAGGGCGTCCAGCCGTTCGGGCTGATCGATCATGATGAAGTGCCGGGCGCCGTCGACGCGCTTCAGCGTCACGCCCGGCAGGGCGGCGTATTCGCGACTCCACAGAGCGTCGGCCATGGCGGCGGGCGCACCGCCGTCCACGTCCGAGGCGTAGACCGCCCAGACCGGCGTGGTCATGGCCGCCAGGCTGGGCCGCGCGTCGGTCGTCATCACTTCGCGGATCGCCGAGGCCATCGCCTGACGGTTCGAGGCCATCGACCAGTCGACCATGGCGGCGCGCCCGGCCTCGTCGCGCATCATGCCGCCCGCGGTGCGTTCCTGCTGAATGCGAAAGGCCGCTTCGTCCGCGTTCAGGATGGAGGCGGCGGCCTGATCGGCGAAGGGCTTAGCCGTCTGCGGCGTGACCTGCGGGCCGAACATGGCGCTGAAGAAGGGCAGGCTGTCGACGCTCATCACGCGGCTGACCGCCTCGGGACGCTGCTGCGCCAACAGAAGACCGCTGAGCCCGCCCATCGAATGGCCGATGACGGCAGGCCGGTCCAGCGTCGCCGCATAGCGCGCCAGTTCATCCACGACAGGCTGGATGAAGACGCCGTCGCCGTGCGTCCACGCCTCGCCCGCGAAACCGGCCAGTTGCACCAGATGGACGCGATGCGTCGCCGACAGACGCCGGGCCAGCGGACGCCACACCTCGCGCGAGGAGGCGAAGCCGGGGATCAGGATCACGTCCGGCCCCTGCCCCATCACCTCGACCGACAGCCGATCAGAGACGAAGGCGGGCGCCTCGGCGCGGGTCGGCTCGGCCTGGGCGGGAGAGACGATGCTGGCGGCGCTGAAGCCGACGGCGGCGGCCAGGATGAAGGCGCGCAGGGTCTTGGCGGGTGCAGAGATCTTGGTCATGGCGTTTCCTTAGTGTGTTGGCCCTGCCCGCTATTCAGCGCGCAGCAGAGTTCGTCCCTCGAGGCGGCCCCGAAGATGACGGCGATGAAGCGAAACAGAAGAGTAAGGTTTTCCTGACTTTACGCGTCAGGCGTGCGGGTTCTCGAAGATGTCCTCGACCGGCCGCTCGAACAGGGCGGCGATGCGATAGGCCAGATCGAGCGAGGGGTCGTGTTTCTCGGTCTCCAGGGCGTTGACCGCCTGGCGCGACACCCCCAGCGCCTGACCCAGTTGCTCCTGGGTCCAGTTGCGCTCGACGCGCAGCAATTTCAGCCGGTTCTTCATCAGTTCGACGACCGGATGAAGGGCGAAACCAGGCCGAAGGCCGCCCAGAACAACGGATAGATCAGCCAGGCCGGCAGATGCGGCGCCCCGGCGAAGCTCTCGCCGAAGCCCCAGAAGGTCGCGGCCGCCATCGCCAGGCCGGAGGCGATGATGAACTGCTTGGCCGTGACCATGCGCACGAACTCATCGCTTTCCCGCATCAGCGACAGCGTCGCCCAGATCTGGCCGATGACCGGAGCCGCCACGGCCGCCGCCAGCACCCACCCCGCAGGCCGCCCCATCACGCCGTCGAAGGCGTCGGTGGTCATCATCGCCACGCAGATCGCCACATAAGGGACCATAAAGGCGAAGGTCCGCAGGACGTAGCGACGCCCGGCGGGGGTCTGTTGTTTGGAGAGGGTCAACATGGCAGGCGCTCCTGACTTTGTGTAAGGCCAACCTGACACCACCCTCATGTCATGTCAACCTGACTTTTTATCAGCCTGTCCTGACTTTGTTGCCAGCGCCTTCGGCGCCCCCTAGCTTGTCGTCATGCGTAGCCTTCCCGCCTTCGTCCTCGCCGTTCTGATGGCCGCCGCGCCCCTTGCGGCGTCCGCCGCCTCGCCTGCCCCGCCCCCGGTCGAGCAGGACGTGCGGGGCGCGAGAGACCATAACGACCTGCCGCGCATGGACGGCGCGCGCATCCGCGCCTGGCGCCAGTTGTCGGTGGCCGAAATCACCCTGCCGACCGGCGCGGTGACTGAAGGCGGCGCCCCGGAAAACGCCCTGCGCCTGCAGGGCCAGATCAGCCACCTGGACTACGCCATCCGCCCCGCCGTCGCGCCGATCGACATGGCGCGCCACTATGAGGAAGCGTTGCGCGAGGGCGGCTATGAGACGGTCTTTTCCTGCACCGGCATCGCCCGCTGCGGCTCGGGCATGGGGGCGCTGATCCTGCTCAGCGACGCCGTGGCGCCCGCCGGGTTCGCCGACGGCGTGTTCAACGATCAGCTGCGGGTGGTCGTGGCGCGCAAGGGTTCGACCTGGGTGCTGCTGCACATGACGCGCGGACCGGATCGGTCGCTGGTCTATCAGGCCGTGATCGAGGGCGCCCGTGAACTCGACTAGACGGATCGCCGACCCCGCCCGTTTCATCCGCGACAACACCCGTCTTCAGCCCGTCTCCCACACGCCGGAAGTTTCGCTGTGGCTGGCCGATGAGGTCACGCCCATCTGGCGGCTGACCGAGGAGGAACTGGGCGAGATGGGCCTGCCGCCGCCGTTCTGGGCCTTCGCCTGGGCGGGCGGACAGGCGCTGGCGCGCTGGCTGCTGGACCATCCGCAGGCGGTTGAGGGACGTCGCGTGCTGGATCTGGCGACGGGCTCGGGCCTCGTCGGCATCGCGGCGATGAAGGCGGGCGCGGCCTCGGTTCTGGCCGCCGACATAGATCCCTTCTGCGCCGCCGCCGTCGCTGCGAACGCTGAGGCCAACGGCGTCGAGATCGCCTTCACCGCCGACAACCTGCTGGAGGCCCTGCCCCAGGCCTTCGACCTGATCTGCGCCGGGGACGTCTTCTATGAAGGGCCGATGGCCGCGGCGATGCTGGCCTGGCTGAAGCAGGCGCGCGCGGCCGGGTCTAGCGTGCTGGTCGGCGATCCGGGCCGCACCTACTTCCCGAAAGAGGGCCTCAGCCTGCTGGCCGAATACCGCGTGCCGACGACGCGCGAACTGGAGGACCAGGAGGTCAAGCGCACGCGCGTCTGGTCGCTGGACGCCTGACGCCGCCTCAGGCGTCGCGCGGCAGGACGGTCAGCACCCGCGCCATGTGCTGATGGAAGGCTTCCATATAGTCGCGCAGGAATTGCTCGGTGCCGGGGACGCTGACGTTTCCGTCGTCGTCGATCAGGTCCGGTTTGAACTGGATATAGGCCTCGACCGCATTCATCTGCGGGGCCTGAAGAAAGCCGAGGATGGGGCGCAGGGTTTGTTGCCCCACCGCCGTGCCGATGGCGCCGGGCGAGGCGCCGATCACCGCTGTCGGCTTGTTCTTGAAGACGTTGGTGCCGTAGGGGCGGCTGGCCCAGTCCAGGGCGTTCTTCAAGCCGCCGGGAACGGAGCGATTATACTCCGGCGTAACGATCAGGATGGCGTCAGAGCGCTTGATCGCCGCCTTGAAATCCTGGGCCACGGCCGGATAGTCGGCGTCGTAGTCGTAGGAATAGAGCGGCAAGTCGGCGAAGCTGATCTCGCTCATGTTCAGCTTGTCCGGCGCCAGCTTGACCAGAGCCTTGGCCAGCTTGCGGTTGATCGAGCCCTTGGCCAGGCTGCCGATGATGTAGCCGACGTTGTAGATGGTCATGGAAGCGTGTCCCGCTGAAATTATGGGCGGCGCCCGGCGCCGCTGATAGCCAAATGTCCAACCAAGCTTAGCGGTTCCGTATCAGACACGCACGGCCTGACGTCCCCGGCCCGCCTCGCCGAACACCCGCAGATAGCGTTCGATCTCGGCCCGGTCGCCGGTGGCCTTTTCGACGTTGTCCGACAGCTTGACCGCCGGTCGGCCCGCCGCCTGCGTCACCTTGCAGACCAGCGACAGGGGCAGCAGTTCGGGCGCTTCGACCGGAGCGCAGTCGCGGAAGTCGTTGGTCAGATTGGTGCCCCAGCCGAAGCTGGTGCGCACCCGGCCCTTGAAGTGGGCGTGGGCCGCCTCGATGCCGTCCACGTCCAGCCCGTCGGCCAGGACCAGCAGGCGCTCGTGCGGGTCGCGGCCCTTGGACGCCCACCACTTCATGATGATCTCGCCGCCCTCGATCGGCGGAGCGGAATCGGGACGGAAACCCTTCCAGTCGGCCAGCCAGTCGGGCGCGTCGTCGAGAAAGGCTTGCGTGCCGAAAGCATCCGGCAGGGCGATCAGCAGATTGCCGTCATAGGCCGCCCGCCATTCCTCCAGCACCCGATAGGGCGCCGCACGCAGAGCCGCCTCGTCCTCGCCCGCCATGGCGGCCAGCACCATGGGCAGTTCGTGACCGTTGGTGCCGATGGCCTCAAGGTCGTTGTTCATGGCCAGCAGCACGTTGGAGGTGCCGATGAAGGCGCTTCCCAGCCCCTCCTTCAGCGCCTCGACGCACCAGCCCTGCCAAAGGAAGCCGTGGCGGCGGCGGGTGCCGAAGTCGGACAGGGCCAGCGGCTCAAGCTGTCGCAGGCGCTCGATCTTGCTCCACAGCTTGGTCTTGGCGCGTGAATAGAGAATGTCCAGTTCGAAGCGGCCCATGCGGCGCAGGGCCCGGCGGCTACGCAGCTCGTTCAGGATCGACAGGGCGGGAATTTCCCACAGGGTGACGTCCGCCCAGCTTCCCGAGAACTCGAGCCTGAACTGGCCGTCGGCGCCGCGCGACAGGTCGTAGTCCGGCAGGCGATACTCAGCCAGCCAGGCCAGGAAATCCGGGCTGAAGATCGACTTCACGCCGTAGAAGGTGTTGCCGCCCAGCCAGATCAGCTCGCGATTGGTGAAGCGCAGGGACCGGGCATGGTCCAGTTGGGCGCGCAGTTCGGCCTCGTCCACTTCCTCGGCCAGCCGCACCGAAGTCGTGCGGTTGATGACCGAGAAGGTCACGGGCGCGTCGCGGAACCGGCGCCAGATCAGCTGCAGCATCAGCAGCTTGTAGAAGTCGGTGTCCAGCAGGCTGCGGACGATGGGGTCCAGGCGCCAGCCGTGGTCATAGGCCCGCTTGGCCAGGTCGATGCTCGCCATGCCGGATCAGTCCGCCTTCTGTGCAGCCGGCTCGATGACAGCCTCGGGCGGAGCCTCGTCCTCATTGACCAGACGCCCTTCGCGGTGCGGCTTGATGTAGGGCGTCGGCTGCGGCGTCGGCATATTGCCGCGCATCAGGGCGGCCCCGGCCTTCAGCCCGCCGGTCAGGTCCAGGTCCAGGCGCGCCTCGTCGCGACGGCGCACGTCGGCGATGACGTCGGCGATCTCGTCTTCCGGCAGGCCCAGCTCCTCCAGAACGGCCTGGCCGAACCGGAGGGCGGACTCAAAGGTCTCGCGCACCTGATAATCGACCCCCGCCTGGATCAGGCGCAGCGAATGGCCGCGGTCGAAGGCCCGCACCATCAGCTTCACGCCGGGGAACTCGGACTTGACCAGTTGCACGATCTTGTCGGCGGCCTCCGGCTTGTCGACGCAGACCAGCACCGCCTCGGCCTTGCCCGCGCCCGAGGCCCGAAGCGTGTCGAGGCGCGTCCCGTCGCCGTAGTAGACCTTGAAGCCGAAGTTTCCGGCCGCCTGGATCATCTCCACGTCGTTCTCGATGATCGACACGTCCACGTCGCGCGCCAGCAGCGGCTGCGACACCACCTGGGCGAAACGGCCGAAGCCGATGATCAGCACCTGGCCGCGCAGGCCGTCGGCGGCGTCCACGCCCTCGGCGTCTTCCGGCGACAGGCCCGCCTCCTTAGGCAGGAAGCGCTTCAACGCCAGGGTCGTCAGCGGCGTCAGCGCCATCGACAGGATGACGATGGCCGTCAGGGCCGCGCTCGCCTGGGCGTCGATCACTCCCGCCGTCGCAGCGGCGCTGTAGAGGACGAAGGCGAACTCGCCGCCCTGGGCGAACAGGGCCGCGCGCTCGATCGCTTCATGGTGGCGCGCCTTGAACACGCGGGCGACGACATAGATGACCAGAGCCTTGACCAGCATGAAGGCCGCCAGCCCCGCCACGACGATGCGCCAGTCGTTGACGACCACGCCGATGTCCAGCGCCATGCCGACCGACAGGAAGAACAGGCCCAGCAGAATGGCGCGGAACGGCTCGACGTCCGCTTCCAGCTGATGCCGGAAGGTCGAGTCGGACAGCAGCACCCCGGCCAGGAAGGCGCCCATGGCCATCGACAGGCCGACCCCGTCCATGATCCAGGCCGTGCCCGCCACCACCAGCAGGGCGGCGGCCGTCATCACCTCGCGCCCGCCGTTGCGGGCCAGGAAGCGGAACACCGGATTGATGGCGTAGATCCCCACCGCCAGCACGCCCGCCAGGGCCGCCAGCGCCAGGCTGATCGACTGCCACAGAGGCGTCGTGCTCTCGGCCGAATGGCCCATCGACGCGCCCAGCAGGGCGACAATGGCCAGCAGGGGCACGATGGCCAGATCCTCGAACAGCAGGATGGACACCGCGCGCTGTCCGCTGGGCGTCGGCAGGTCGCCGCGCTCTTCCAGCATCTGCACGATGACGGCGGTCGAGGACATGACGAAGCCCATGGCCCCGACGAAGGCCACCGGCGCCGACACGCCCGCCGCCATAGCCGCCAGCGTCAGGGCCAGGCCCGCCAGACCGACCTGGGCCGACCCCAGGCCGAAGATCTCCCTGCGCATCCCCCACAGCCGCTTGGGCCGCATCTCCAGGCCGATGATGAACAGGAAGATGACCACGCCGAACTCGGCGACGTGCAGGATGGTCTGCGGCTCACGGAACAGGGCCAGGCCGAAAGGACCGATGGCGACGCCCGCCGCCAGATAGCCGAGCACCGAGCCCAACCCCAGCTTGCGGAAGATCGGCACGGCCACCACGCCCGCCGCCAGCAGGGCCGCCACATGGCCCAGTTCCAGTCCCGTCGCAGCCTCGGCCATCGCTCACCCTTGTGCTTGAGCCTTCATAGTGGGGGCGAAAGACCTCAATAGCGAGGGCTTCATCACCACAACCTCTGCGCCACAGGGCGACGGTGATGCGACTTCGCGAAGAACCTTCGCCTTAGTTCCGCCGAACATCGTCATTCTTCATGGTCGCGACAGGGTTGGAGGAGACCGAACAATGCCCCAGCATCCACGGCGCCGCGCCGCCGGATTTCAGCGTCGCCCGGCGAGCCTGACGCTGGTCGCCGTCGCCGCCCTCATGACCGCCGCCCCGGTCGGCGCCGCGCCCGCTCCGCCGCCCGTGGTTCAGGACGGAACGCCCAGCCCGGCCGCCTGTCGCGAACTCGGCTTCGATCTGTCGCCGCCGTCCCATGTGCGGCCGCCCGTCCTGCGATCACGGCCGCCCCATCCCGCACCGCCTCCGCCCGTCACCCTGTCGATCGAAGCGACCAAGAAGGAAGACCGAGTCGAATACGCCGCCCCGCCCGCCACCGTGAACGACGTGGTCGTCAGCGGGTCGCGCATCGGTCCCTATCCCCCCGGCCCTCCCCTGCCGCCGCGTCCCGTCGACACCGAACGCTATCCCGACGCCACGCCCAATGCGGTCAAGCGCACGGCGGATCAGCCGATCTCGACCTTCTCCATCGACGTGGACACCGCCGCCTACGCCAACGTCCGTCGCTTCATCGACAACGGCAGGGCTCCGCCGCGCGACGCCGTGCGGGTCGAGGAGATGATCAACTATTTCGACTACGGCTACGCCCGCCCGACCTCGGCGGCGCGTCCCTTCGCGGTCACCACCGCCGTCGCCGCCTCGCCCTGGGCGCCGGGCCGCCAGATCGTCCATGTGGGCCTTCAGGGCTATGAGTTGCCCGAGAACCAGCGCCGCCCGCTGAACCTGACCTTCCTGGTCGACGTGTCCGGTTCGATGAACAGCCCGGACAAGCTGGATCTGGCCAAGCAGTCGATGAACCTGATCATCGACCGTCTGCGGCCCCAGGATCGCGTCGCCGTGGCCTATTACGCCGAGGGCGCCGGCACGACGCTGGCCCCCACCGCCGGGACGCAGAAGCTGAAGCTGCGCTGCGCGGTCGCCTCCTTGCGGGCTTCGGGCGGCACGGCCGGGGCCACCGGCATGACCAACGCCTATGACCAGGCCCAGGCCAGCTTCGGCCGGGACAAGGTCAACCGCATCCTGATGTTCACCGACGGCGACTTCAACGTCGGCGTCACCGACGACAAGCGGCTGGAAGACTACGTCGCCGACAAGCGCAAGACGGGGATTTACCTGTCCGTCTACGGCTTCGGACGCGGCAACTACCAGGACGCGCGGATGCAGGCGATCGCCCAGGCGGGCAACGGAACGGCGGCCTATGTCGACGACCTGAAAGAAGCGCGTCGTCTGTTCGGGCCGATGTTCGACCGGGGCGCCTTTCCCATCGCCGACGACGTGAAGATCCAGGTCGAGTTCAATCCGGCGCGCATCGCCGAATGGCGGCTGATCGGCTATGAAACCCGCCTGCTGAACGAAGAGGACTTCAGCAACGACGCCGTCGACGCGGGCGAGGTCGGCTCGGGCGCTTCCGTCACGGCCTTGTATGAGATCACGCCCGTCGGCGGGCCGACCCAGATTCCCGAGCGCCGCTATGCCGACAACCGCATCTCAACCGGCGGCGGCGATCCGAACGGCGAATTGGGCTTCATCCAGGTGCGCTACAAACAGCCCGGCCAGCAGCGTTCCGAGCTGATCCAGCAGCCGCTGACCGACCGTTCGCGCACCGACGCTCCGCCCGAGGCCACGCGGTGGGCCCTGGCCGTCGCCGCCTTCGGTCAGAAGCTGCGCGGCGATCCGTGGATGGCGCCCGACTACGGCTGGGATCGGGTGCTGGATCTGGCCCAGGGCGCGCGCGGCGACGATCCCTACGGCGAGCGGGCCGAGTTCGTCCAGTTGGTCCGCGCCGCCCAGAGCCTGCCGGAACGTCGGGAACCCTGAGCGTCCCCGCGCCGCCGGAACCGCGACCGGCGGCGCGGGTTCCTTAAGGCCAGGCCGCAACGGCCGCGCCAAGGGAGATGGCCATGAAGATTCGCGACGTGATGAGCAAGGACGTGCAGGTCGCCCGCCCCGAAGACACCCTTCAGAACGTCGCTGGACGCATGGCGGCGGGCGATTTCGGCTTCATCCCCGTGGCTGACGGCGACCGGCTGATCGGCGCCCTGACCGACCGCGACATCGTGGTGCGCGCCGTCGCCTCGGGCGCCGGGCCGGAGGCGAGGGTGCTGGACGTCCTGTCGCGCGACGCCCTGGTGGTGCGGGCCGACGACGACCTGAAGGTCGCGCTGGATCTCATGTCCTCGCGCCAGATCCGCCGCCTGCCGGTGGTCGACAAGGACGGCCGTCTGGTCGGCGTCGTCTCGCTGGGAGACCTCTCGACGCGGGTCAAGGAACGCTACGCCGGCGAGGCGCTGGAAGAAATCTCCCGCCCCTAGGGTTAACCGCCGCTAACCACGTCGCGGAACCCGACGATAACGGCCGGGGCCGCATCATTCCCTTCTTTCAGCAGGGGAAGTTCGGAATGGCGCGCGCCCAGTTCCAGAAAGGCCAGAAGGTCTGGGTCGAGAGCGTCGGCGTCTGGGCCCAGATCGAGAAGGTCAATCCTGTCTGGGCCAAGGGCTTCGACGAGCCGGTCCGCATCACCTACGATGTGGGGCTGGGCCGGGAATTCGCAGCCGCCGAGCTTCAGGTTCCCTCAGACAATCCCGCCGCCGGCGCCCTGGGCGACTGGCGCATCCTGCGCGCGCGCAACAAGTGGCAGGATCCGGCCGACTGCGCCCATCACCCCTTCCCCGGCAGCTATCCCGTCGTCGTCACCGACAAGGCCGACTGGGGCGGCTGGCGCGTGCCCGGCGCCGAATACGACCGCGACCCGCAGCGCGTCGAGTTCCAGGCTCGCCTGATCGCGGGCGCGCCGGAGCTGATGGACCTGGCGCGCGATTTGATGGCCTCGGTCGCCGAGGCCCCGGACGACGCCCCGCCCGAGACCCAGCGCCTGGCCCGCAAGGCCCAGGCCATCCTGCGCCGCATGACCGAGATCGCCGCCCCGCCGCCTGCGCCCATCCAGCCCGGCGACGGCGCCGAAGCCGAGGCTTAACGACCTTAATCCCACCCCTCGACGGATTCCGCGACGCAGCCTAGATTCCCGGCTGAATCGTCACAGGAGGGTCGCCCTTGCGGGGCACCGAGCGCCGCAGTTACGGGCCGGGCCGTCGGGCCACGGACCATCAGGCCGCGCGCTCTGCGCCCTGGGTCCGCATCCTTGCGCTCGCTGTGGCGCTGGCGCTGGCGGCCTATGTCATGCTGTTCGCCCGCGAGCACAGCCGTCCCAGCCGTGAAGTCGAGGCCGCCCGCCAGGAGACCCTGACGCTTGAGGCTCGGCTCGCCGCCGCCCAGGTCGAGGCCCGCGCGGCCCAGACCGATCGCGCTCTGGACGCCGCCGCCCGCGTTCTGACCCAGACGCCCGGCCAGCCGGTGCAGGCGCTGGACAGCGCCCGGCTGGAAGACCCCGAGGCCGCCTTCCTGATCGCCGACGCAAACGGCCGCGCCCTGGCGGCGCGCGGCGCCCGCCTGGGTCCGGACGCAGCTGCGGGACTGTCGATCGGGGAGGACGGCCTGACCACGCGCCGGACGACGCCGGGCGGTCATATCCTGGTCGCCCGCACGCCCCTGCCGAACCTGAAGCCGACGCTGGCGCAGGCCGGTCTCAGCGTCCTGCCGTCGGGTCAGGCGCCGGCGACGCCGGATCAGGCGGCCAAGGGGCCGGACGGCCGCCCCCGAACCGCCGCCGTGGCCCCGATCGGCGACACCGGCCTGTCGGTCGTGGCGAGCCTGCCCCGGCCCGACGCCTTCGCCGCCTGGCTGGACGACGCCTGGATGCTGGCGGCGCCCTTGCTGCTGGTGGTGCTGATGCTGGTGGTGATCGCAGTGCAGAACTGGCGTCAGATGCGAGCCAGCCGGCGCTGGGCCGACACCGAACGGCGCTTCCGCGTCGCGGTCGAGGCCGCCCGCTGCGGCGTGTGGGAATGGGATCTGGCCAGGGGCGAGGCGACCCTGTCCGACTATATGGCCGCCCTGCTGGAGGTGGAGACGGGAACCACCCTGACCACCCAGGCCATGATCGAGCGGGTCCACCCGCGCTATCGCCAGCTGATGATCGAGGCCCTGGACAAGGCCATGGCCGACGGCGTGTTCGAGGCCGCCTTCCCCGTGCCGCTGAGCAACGGCGGCGTGCGTTGGATCGACGCGCGCGGCCAGTCGCGCCAGCCGCAACGCGACGGCGGCTATGACAGCCTGATGGGAGTGGCGCTGGACGTCACCGAGGCGCGCCGCACCAAGGCCCAGGCCCAGGCCGCCGAGAGCCGCCTGCGCGACGCCATCGAAAGCGTGTCCGACGCCTTCGTCCTGTTCGACCGGCGCGGGCGGCTGATCCTGTGGAACCAGGGTTTCCAGGACGCCTTCGCCTTCCCCAAGGGCGTGGTGCGGCCCGGCGCCCAGAAGGACGAGCTGAACCGCATCGCCGCCGAGGCGATCAAGGCCGAGCACCCTTCCGCCGGGGGCCGCGCCGGGGTGCGCGAGGTCGAGCTGAAGGACGGCCGCTGGCTGCAGATGGCCGAGCGCTTCACCGGCGACGGCGGCACGGTGGTGATCTGCGCCGACATCACCGTGATCCGCCGTCAGGAGGCCGAGCGCCGCCGCGCCGCCGACGAGCTGCGCGCCATGGTGGCGGAACTGGAGGCCAGCCAGGCGAACCTGGCCCTGCTGGCGCGCAAATATGAGGTCGCCATGACCCGCGCCGAAGCCGCCAATCAGGCCAAGTCCGAGTTCCTGGCCAATATGAGCCATGAGCTGCGGACCCCGCTGAACGCCATCAACGGCTTCTCTGAGATCATGGCCGCCGAGATGTTCGGTCCCCTGGGCGACCGTCGCTACAAGGGCTACGCCGCCGACATCCACGGCTCTGGCCAGCATCTGCTCAGCCTGATCAACGACATCCTCGACATGGCCAAGATCGAGGCGGGCAAGCTGACCCTGCACTATGAGCCGATGGCGCTGGACGTGCTGTGCGCCGAAGCGGTGCGGCTGATGCGCGGCAAGGCCCAGGAGGCGCAACTGGCCCTGACGCTGGACTGCCCCGAGGATCTGCATATCGAGGCCGATCAGCGCGGCCTGAAGCAGGTGCTGCTGAACCTGATCTCCAATGCGGTGAAGTTCACGCCCGAGGGCGGCGCCGTATCGGTGAAGGTCGCGCCGCGCGACGCCGCGACCGTGCGCGTCTCGGTCGTAGACACCGGCATCGGCATCGCCGCCAAGGATCTGGAGCGGCTGGCCCAGCCGTTCGAACAGGTCGAGGGTCAGCATTCCAAGTCGACGCAAGGGACGGGTCTGGGCCTGGCCCTGACCAAGTCGCTGATCGAACTGCACGGCGGCGCCATGACGATCGAGAGCGAACCGGGGCGCGGCACCACCGTCTGGTTCGACCTGCCGACCCGCGCGCCCGAGGGCGCCGTGGCCCCCGTCGGCGCTCCGGCCCAGCGGGTTCAGGCCCGCGCGGCGTAGGGCCGATCAGGCCGCCGGTTCAGACGCCGTCGACGACTTAGCCGCCGTCTTCCCCGTCGAGGCCGCGCACTTCGACGACTCCTTCGACCGGGACTTATGGCGCGACAGGATCGGCGCCAGGGCGGCGCGATCAGCCGGATTGAGGCGGTTCAAGGTCTCCACCGCTCCCGATTCCAGTCGCGCCCGACCGCGCATTTCGGACGCGCGCGATCGTTCCAGCAGGGCGGCGACCGCCACGGGGTCGAACTGATCCGAGCGGGTCAGGGCGATCGCTTCGCGGCGGGCGGCGCGCGCCTCCTCGAAGTCAGGGCGGGCCTCCAGAGCGGTGGCGCGCATCTCGCGCTTGATCTGGTCGCGCACGGCGGGCGGGCGAGCCTCGACCACCGCCCAGACGGGCTCGCTGCGGCCCGGCTGGCGCGCCTCGGCGGTGGCTTCCTTGACCCGCTTGGCCGCCATCCAGGCCGCGCCCGCGCCCGCCACGGCGAAGATATTCAGGGCGACCGACGCCGCCAAGGCGATCTTCAGGCCTCTTCCGTTCATCCGCCCAGAACCTCCGTGTCGTCCGCGCTGCTCAGGCTGGCCTGGTACAGCACGGTGTCTGCGCGGATGTCCGCCGTCATCTGGCCGGTCAGGACCACGCCGAAGACCGCGCCGGCGCAGGCCGCCGCCGCCCAGCCGGCGCCCGACAGCCAGGCCATGACGCCGATCCCCGCCCGTCGACGACGGCCCAGGCCCGCGCCGACCGCCGCCGCGATCACCCGTTCGCGCAGGGCGTGGGACGCCGCCACGCGCGGCGCCGCGTCCAGCAGGGCGTCCAGGCCGTCCGCCTCATGCAGCAGGGCCGCCGCCTGAAGGTCCGCCG
>OFTY01000798.1_pt1 | contig 18246 bp, 17 predicted proteins | sample 1775061 | NCBI WGS metagenome assembly OFTY01 (sample SAMN08195773, study PRJEB24354) | sludge metagenome | isolation source: sludge from phenol fed wastewater aerobic bioreactor B | place: India: Nagpur | collected 2016-09-16 | reverse complement strand
ATCAACCCTGGCCAACCGGCTGACCTTTGGTGCTGGCAGGCTCTCTCAGGCTTGAAATGAATATTTCAGGGCCGACTCCTTAACACTCCAACACTTTCCAAGGGATAAAACCCTAGGTATTGTTCAGGCCTTAGGAGTTTGAGCTTGTCTTCTGCGATAAAAATTTTCCAAGGCCGTTTTGGAAGAGTCGCTCTACTTGACATGGACGCGCCGCTGGTCGGACACGCCCATCATCATTGCCACATCCTCATCAAGGCAGGTGGGTCGGACAGTGCCTTCAGCGTCCGTGGCGAACGTGCGCCCATCACGGACGAGTTGGCCGTTCTGGTCAACGCCTGGGAGCCACACGCTTACGAGCATGATGCGCCGCCCGATGCGCACACGCTGATACTGGCGCTCTACATCGAGCCAGGCTGGCTTGCAGAGCTGCAGCGCTCACTCGCTCTGTCGGCCCATCCACGGTTTTTTCCGCAGCGCTGCGTGCGCTTGAATCCCGCAACCCGCAAGATGGTGGAGGAGTTCGTTCTGGAGCTGTGGTGGGATGACGAGGTTTCGCCTTCCCGCCTCGAAGACCTTCTGTTCAACCTCATCATTGCCGTGGTGGAGAGCTATACCGGGTGGCGTGACCTCTCCACCCTGCTGAAGAGTCGGCCGCCCGTCGCCATGGACCCGCGCGTACGCCGGGCGATTGCACTCATGCGTCAGGACGTTGCGCGAGAGCTTGATGTGGACATGCTGGCGGCTTCCACAGGTCTGTCGCGGGCGCACTTTTTCACGCTCTTTCAGCGTGATACACAAGTCACCCCTCTGGTCTACGCCAACGTCTTGCGCTTTGAAGCAGCAATTCAACGACTGACGAAGACGCAGGATGCCGTTGGTGACGTGTCTCACGAACTGGGCTTTTCTGCACCCAGCCATTTTTCACGCTTCTTCCGCTCCCACCTGGGCATCACGCCCACCGACTACCGTCGCAAAGTGAACCTTTTCGAGCCCCCCTCCGACCCGCGCGTCGAAGAAATTTAGGTTCTATCGAAAAGTCACCAGACTATTTGGATAGTTACCCGACTGGCGGGTCAATGGGTGGACTCAAGCGATAACGCTGAGCCACCTTGTTTCCTGACACTGGCCCTGCAGAAAAAGCAGCTGCCAGACAGCTCAGGAGACAAAATTGCACGCAGACCCTTTACTCGCAGAGGCGGCCCGCCAGGCCTGGGTTGGCCAGCGCATTGAGCGCTTGGAAGATGACGCCCTGTTGAACGGCAGGGGCGCTTTCGCAGATGACATCGGCGTTCGCCCCGGCACACTCGAAGCTGCGGTTCTGCGGTCGCCACACCCCCACGCACGGCTCGTTAGGGTCGACGCAACCAAGGCTCTGGCGCTTCCCGGCGTGCGCGCGGTTTTGACCGGTGAGGATGTTAAGGCGTGGGCACAGCCGTTCGTGGTGGGAGTGAAACAACCCATGCAGCACTGGGTTCTTGCCGTGGACCGCGTGCGTCACGTCGGCGAGCCGGTCGCCGTGGTGGTGGCAGAAGACCGCTACATCGCTGAAGACGCGATGGAACTCGTGCAGGTGGAGTACGAGCCACTGCCCGTGGTCGTGGAGATTGAGCAAGCGCTCTCGGAAGCATCCACGGTGCTGCATGAAGCAGTCGGCTCCAACGTCGTCTCGGACAGGGCGTTCCGATATGGCGACCCAGAGTCAGCGTTCAACGCGCCAGGTGTTCGCACCGTCAGCACCACGGTTCATTACCCGAGAAACTCATGCGCTCCGATGGAGTGTGGCGTTGTCATCGCCGAGCACCTGCCGGGCGAAGAGGGCTATGACGTCCTCTCCAATTTCATGGGGCCGTTCTCCTTGCATGCCGTCATGGCGATGGCGCTGAAGGTTGCGGGCAACAAGCTGCGCCACCGTGTACCGCGCGACTCGGGCGGTAGTTTCGGCGTGAAGCAGGCCGTCTTCCCCTACGTCGTCATGATGTGCCTGGCATCCCGCAAGGCCGGCGCACCGGTGAAATGGGTAGAAGACCGGCTCGAACATTTGAGTGCGGCAACCTCCGCCACTGCACGCCTGACCCATATTGAAGCTGCGGTGACGCCAGAGGGGCGCATTCTGGCGCTCCGATACGACCAGGCCGACGAGGTCGGGGCCTACCTGCGAGCGCCTGAGCCCGCCACGTTCTATCGGATGCACGGAGCGCTCACGGGTCCGTATGCCATCGACAACCTGTCCGTGCGAAACCGCGTTGTCGTCACAAACAAAACACCCACCGGACTCGTCCGCGGCTTTGGCGGGCCCCAGGTGTACTACGCGCTGGAGCGATTGATGGACCGCATCGCGGTGGCACTCGCCATCGACCCGGTCGAACTGCGCCTTCGCAACTTCGTGCCATCGAATGCATTTCCCTACACCGCTGCTGCAGGCGCGGTGCTTGACTCGGGAGACTACACACGCCTTGCGATGATGGCCATGGCCGAAGCGGGCGTTCATCAGCTGCGAGAGAGACAAGCAGCCGCACGAGCGGCGGGAAAGCTGTACGGGATTGGGGTGGCGGCCATCGTCGAGCCATCGGTGTCCAACATGGGCTACATCAGCACGGTTCTCACGCCCGAACAGCGAGAAAAGGCTGGTCCGAAGAACGGCGCGATTGCCAGTGCCACGGTCGCCATCGACCTGCTGGGCGGAATCAACGTCACCATCGCTTCCGCCCCTGCAGGCCAAGGCCACATGACGGTCTGCGCTCAGGTGGTGGCCGACGTGTTTGGTCTCGAGCCGTCACAGGTGGTGGTCAACGTCGAGTTTGACACCGCCAAGGATGCCTGGAGCGTGGCTGCAGGCAACTACAGCAGCCGCTTTGCAGGCGCCGTTGCCGGAACCGTGCATCTGGCGGCTCAACGCCTTCGCACCAAGGTCTCTCGCATTGCGGCGGCAGGCTGGGAATGTCCCGCGGCAGATGTGTGCTTCGAAGGCGGACAGGTCTTCAATCGTCAGCAGCCATCGCAGAGGCAGCCGTTCACCCGCATTGCGGCCAGTCCGCACTGGGCGCCAGGGCTGCTGCCTGCTGGCATGGAGCCCGGTCTTCGAGAGACAGCGTTCTGGACCCCTGAAACCCTGCGCGCTCCCGACGCGCAGGACCGTGTCAACACCTCTGCTGCCTATGGATTCGTCTTCGACGTCTGCGGACTCGAAATAGACCCCGATACGGGTGCTGTCGTGGTCGACCGCTACATCACTGCGCACGACGCCGGCCGACTTCTGAATCCGGCGCTTGCCGACGGCCAAATCCGTGGTGCCTTCACGCAGGGCCTGGGTGCTGCGTTGCTCGAGGAGTTCCGCTACGGCGCAGACGGCAGTTTTCAGAGCGGGACGCTGGCCGACTACCTGATGCCAACGGCCTGCGAGACGCCTGACCCGGTCATCGTCCACCTGGAGACACCCAGCCCTTTCACCCCATTGGGTGCCAAAGGCTTGGGCGAAGGCAACAACATGAGTACGCCAGTGTGCATTGCCAACGCATTCAGCGATGCGCTGCGGCCCTTGCGTGACGTGGAGGATGTGAGGCTTCCGCTGACACCTGGTCGTGTTCTTGAGCACCTTCAAACGCCTGACCCAGAGTCAACGAATCCGCTGGCTCGAAAAGCGGCGCCAGCACCCGCTCCAGCTGGTGAGGGGTTGTCCCTGTCCGCACAGGGCACGGTGGAGATTGCCGCCACGCCTGAGCGTGTGTTCGCGGTGCTGCTGGACCCGGTTGCACTTGCCAAGGTCATTCCCGGCTGCCACGAATTGAAGACCGACGGGGAGGGTCAATATCGCGCAGACGTGACCGTCGGCATCGGGCTCATCAAAGCCAGGTACGAAGCCCTCATCAAGCTGTCGGACATCCAACCGCCGCACAGCTTGCGTTTGGCAGGCAGCGGCAGCTCAAGCCTTGGCACGGGTGCGGGGGATGGCCTTGTTCGACTGGAAGCCACGCCCACGGGCACCCGTCTGCACTACGACTACAGAGCGCAAGTCGGTGGAAAGGTCGCGATGGTGGGCAGCCGGATGCTTGAGAGCGCCGCCAGAGTCATCGTTGCTCAACTCTTCGAGTCGCTGGGTCGGCAAGCCTCGGGCAGCGGTGATGCAACTGTCTCATGGTGGCGTCGCCTGCTGATTCGCCTGGGAGTCACGAAATGAAACCACCACTCTTCGACTATGTCCGTGCCGACAGCGCTGAAGCTGCGGCGCAACTTCTGGACCGCTTCGGCGAAGGTGCCAGGATTCTTGCTGGCGGCCAGTCACTCATGGCTGTTCTGAACATGCGGCTTGCGCAGCCCTCGTTGCTGATTGACATCTCGCGCTGCGAATCCCTCTCGAAGATTGAGGTCCGCTCCAAGGAAGTGAGGGTCGGTGCGGCAGTGACCCAAGCGCAGCTTCAGGTCCACCCGGATGCCCCCCCACTGCTGACGCTGGCCTTTCCCTACATCTCCCACTTTCAGATTCGAAATCGGGGAACGGTCTGTGGCTCGATTGCTCATGCCGACCCATCCGCCGAGCTGCCACTGTGCTTGCTCGCACTCAAGGGGATTGTCCATCTGCGCAGCTCTCGTGGACGTCGCGATGTGCCTGCCTCCGAGTTCTTCACCGGGCTCCTGAGCACCGCGCGCGCCAACAACGAACTGATTGAAGCGGTGAGCTTTCCGCGTCCGGCGGGGAGGCAAGGGTTTGGCTTTGCCGAACACTCGCGCCGCCATGGTGACTTCGCCCTTTGCGCCGTGGCCGTGGTGTCAGATGCAAAAGTACTGCGAGTGGCTATCGGAGGGCTTGGTGACAGACCTCACGCCGAAGTCATACCGCAACTTGAGGGAGATGCACTTGACAAGGCGTTGAACGAGCTCGCCTGGTCTCTGGATGTACGCGATGACCCAGCCACCCCTGCTGCAACGCGGCGCCATCTGTTGCGTCGCTTGGCTGTTCAGGCAATCCACCAAGCACGGAGACAAACTTGAGCACACAAATTCTCGACAAGGGAGGGTCGCACTTGGTGCAGCTCACCCTGAATGGGCGAAACCGTACGGGCCGCGCACAACCCCGCACCCTGTTGAGTGATTTTTTGCGTCACGAACTGGGCGCAACAGGCACGCATGTGGGATGTGAACACGGCGTCTGTGGCGCCTGCACGGTCCGGGTCGATGGCGTGGCAAGTCGCTCCTGCCTGACGCTTGCGGTGCAAGTCGACGGTCGGCGTGTTGACACCGTCGAGGACTCAGTGAACCAAGACGACTTCCTCGTCCGCCTCAAGGCGGCTTTCAAGCGACACCACGCCCTGCAGTGCGGGTTTTGCACCGCAGGAATTCTGATGTCCAGCGCAGATTGGTTGAGACGTCAGCACGACGCTGGCCACCAACCCAGTGAGCATGAAGTACGCGACATGCTCAGCGGCCACATTTGCCGCTGCACTGGCTATACCCCCATCGTAAACGCCATCCTAGAGGTGTCCCGTGCTTGACCTTGGAAGAACCTTTTTGCAGAGTGTTGACCGCTCTGCCTGCACGACAGCACTTGTCGACGGCTCAGTTCGGCTCACCTGGGGCGAGTGGGCCCGCGCTATCGGTGGCGTCCAGCGCGGCCTGGCTGCCCTGGGATTGCGCCACGGGGACCATGTTCTCAGTGTGCTGCAAAACCGGTACGAAGCGGCCACCTTGCACTGGGCCTGTCAGTTCTCTGGCCTCGTGATGACACCTTTGAACTGGCGCGCGAAACCCGAAGAAATTGACCACGTGCTGCGTGACGCCGAGGCGCGCCTTCTGGTGTTCGAGGCCGCATCGGAAGCCTCGCTGGAGAGCTCCGTTCTAGGCAATACAGTCACGCGCCTGGCCGTCGGCACGGTCGGTAGTGATGCGGAACGTTTTGATGACTTGTTCAGAGAACGCCAGGACCCAACACCTTTGGCCCGCGCCGAAGACCTGTCCTTGATGCTCTACACATCCGGAACCACTGGCGCGCCCAAAGGCGTCCCACGGCGTCAGCGTGCGGAGAGGGTGGCAGCACTCGCCCACGTCGCTCAAAACCGCTACGCGTACGGGGAACGCACCCTTGGCGTGATGCCGCTGTACCACACCATGGGCGTGCGTTCTCTGCTGACGATGGCCCTTGTCGATGGGCGCTTTGTCTGTATGCCCCGATTTGATGCCGCCACGGCATTGAGAGCCATCGAAGCGGAGCGTGTGAGCCATCTCTACCTGGTGCCTACGCTGTACCACGACCTCCTTGCGCATCCGGAGTTCAAGCGCACGGACACGCACTCCGTGCGCAAGCTGGGCTTCGCTGGCGCTCCCATGCACGACGCGCTGCTGCTGCGACTGCAGCAAGCGTTCCAGCCTGAACTCTTCGTCAACCACTACGGCAGCAGCGAGATTTACACGTTCTCAATCAATCAGAACGCGGTGGGTAAGCCCGGCTCTGCGGGACGTGCAGGCATCAACACACGACTGCGTGTCATCAAGCTCGATGCCAAGAGCACGGAAGACGTGGCAGCTCCTCTGGAAGAAGGCCAGATTGTGGCCGACCTTCTCAGCGATGAGGCGTTTGAGGGCTATCACAAACGCCCCGAAGCGAACGCACGCAGCCTGCGCGACGGGTGGTACTTCACGGGCGACACAGGCTACATCGATGCAGAGGGTGACCTCTTCGTGACCGGTCGCGTCGACGACATGATTATCAGCGGTGGCGAAAACATCTCGCCCGTGGACATCGAATCGGTGCTCTCTTTGCACCCCAGTGTCGATGAGGTGGCTGTAGCTGGCCTGAAAGACGAGCGATGGGGGCAGCGGGTGGTGGCGTTCGTGAAGACCCATGACGCCGTGGGGGCTGATGCCCTGGATGCCCACTGCCGCGCCTCTGAACTCGTGAACTTCAAGCGCCCTCGCGAGTACGTATTCGTTCGCGAAATCCCCAAATCCCCCGTCGGAAAGGTCCTGCGCCGCAAGTTGGTGGCAGGCGAATTTGATGCAGCGCCAAGTCCGCTGCCAGTGGTGCCCCCCGCTTGATAAGCATTCATCAAGCCATTCACTTCTTCAATCCATCTTCACCCAGTCGCAAAGGAAATCATGCAGCTCAATGACCTCAACCATCCCGCGCTCACGCTGAGCGCAACCCTGGACGGCTACCGCGTGGAGATAGACCCCTCGCGTGAACGAGCTGACATCGTCCTATGCCGTCCTCCGTTCAACGTCATCTCCATGACGCAGCGAGAGCAGCTGCGCATCACATTTGAAGCGCTGGATGCCAACGACCGCGTGCGCGTCATCGTCCTTCGCTCGGAAGGCGAGCACTTCTCCAGCGGCGGCAACATCAAGGGCTTCCTCGAGGCCTCTCCCGAGCACGTGAGCAAGCTCGCATGGAACGTTGCAGCACCCGCTCGCTGCAGCAAGCCTGTCGTTACCGCCGCCCGTGGCTACTGCTTTGGTGTGGGCTTTGAACTCTCCCTTGCGTGCGACTTCCGTCTCGCAACGCCGAGCACGCTGTATGCGCTGCCCGAGCAAAAGCTGGGCCAGATTCCTGGCTCCGGCGGCTCTGCGCGTCTGCAGAAGATGGTTGGCATCACGCGCACGAAGGACATCGTGATGCGCAGCCGTCGCATCTCAGGCCCGCAGGCCTACGACTGGGGTGTAGCGACCGAGTGTGTGCCCGATGCAGAGCTGGAAGCCGCCACCGACGCGCTGGTCGACGAGCTGCGCGAGTTCTCACCGCTTGCCCAACGCACGGCCAAGAAGCTGCTCAACGACACCGAAGACTCGCCCCTGTCAATTGCCATCGAACTCGAAGGCCACTGCTATTCGCGCCTGCGCAGCTCTGACGACTTCCGAGAAGGTGTCGAAGCATTCCATGACAAGCGCCGTGCGCGCTTCATGGGCACCTGAGTTTCCTGAGTTCTTTCCCCGGTTTCCCCCCGACCGTTTGACCACCAACCACCCAACGAGGAGACACATATGACAACCCGAAACACTGCCATCGCCCTGGCGATTGCCTGCATCGCAGGCAGCGCTGCTGCGCAGAACCAGCCCATCCGTATCGGCGTCGTGACGCCACTGTCCGGTACCTATGCAGGCATTGGCCAACAGGTGAAATGGGGCCTGGACCTTGCTGCACGCCAGATCAACGCCGCCGGCGGTGTGGCTGGTCGACAGCTCGAACTGGTCTATGAAGACGAGGAAGCCAACCCGGCTGTTGCTGTGCAAAAGGCAGAGAAACTCTTCCAGGTCAACAAGGTCGACTTCCTGACCGGCACCGTCAACAGCGGCGCCACCCTGGCGGTGGGTCAGGTTGCAGAGCGCAACAACCGCCTCATTGCAACCACCGTCTCCTTCGCCGACTCCATCACGGGTGACAAGTGCTCGCCCAACGTGTTCCGTGTGAACGCACGAGCAGGCATGCAGTCAGCTGCACTGGCCGATTGGATGGCTAGCACCCGCCCCAACGCCAACGTCTTCTACCTCGGCCCCGACTACGAGATGGGTCGAAGCACGGTGGCTGCATTCAAGTCTGCAGCCGAAGCCAAGGGCGCAAAGTCCGTGGGCGAGGTGTTTGCTCCGCTGGACAACAAGGACTACTCACCATTTTTTGGTCAGATGCGGTCGTCGCGTCCTGCGGTGATTTACACGTCGGTGGCAGGCAACGACACCGTGCGCTTGTTCTCGCAGATGTCTGAGTTCGGCATCAGCCGCAACGTGCAGGTAGTAGGGGCCTCCGGCACCGTTACCTCGCAAAACCTGCCCGCCATTGGCAAGAACGCAGAAGGCTTCGTGACTGGCGTGGGCTACGCCACGAGCATCGACAGCGCCGAGAACCGAAAGTTCGTGGCCGACTTCGAAGCCGCCAACAAGAGCGCACCGGACCTCTACGGTGCCGACAGCTATGGCGTGTTGTTCTTCTACAAGGCAGCGGTGGAGAAGGCGGGCAGCACCGATACCGACAAGGTCCGCGCCGCCATGCGCGGACTGCAGTGGAGCACCCCCCAAGGTATGAAGACCATGCGTGCGGGTGACCACCAAGCCATGCAGGACATGTACGCGATGCGTGTGAACAACGGCAAGTTCGAATTGGTTGGCCAGGTCAAGGCGGAAGCAGCCATCGGCGCCGACGTCTGCACGCGATTCTGAAACCAGGAGCGAGACCAACACCATGAGCAATGCTATGGAATGGCTGCAGTTCGTACTGGCACCACAGATGATTAACGGCCTGTCCATTGGCGTGGCCGTGGTGTTGATGGCATTGGGCCTGACCATCATCTTCGGTCTGCTGGATGTCATCAACATGGCCCATGGCGAGTTCTACGCCATTGGCGCCTACCTCGCAGTCGCCCTGTTGGCAACGGGCATGTCGTTCTGGTGGGCTCTGGTCCTGACACCGCTGCTGATGGCGGTGTTGGGCTTCGTCACCGAGAGAGGACTTATCCAGCGGGTGTTTCACAGCAAGGACCGGCACACGCTGACTCTGCTCCTCACCTTCGGCGTGGCGGTGGTGCTTGAAGACGCGCTCAAGATTGCCTTCGGCGCCAACCCTCTTCGCCTGGAGGCGCCCATCAGTGGCGCCACCGAGATGGTGGGATTGTTCTTCCCCAACTACCGTCTCTTTGTGATGCTGTTCGGGGGCGCGCTCATCGCTGCGGTGTGGCTCCTGGTCTTTCGAACGTCGCTGGGTGCCATCGTTCGCGCCGCCGCATTTGACCGGAACATGAGCGCCTCGCTGGGTGTTCCGGTACAGCTCGTCTACGCGGGCACCTTTGCCTTCGGGGTCGCCCTGGCTGGTATTGCTGGCGTTCTGCTGGCACCCATCTACTCGGTGTTTCCCACCATGGGCAAGGACTTCGTCCTGATTGCCTTCAGCGTGGTCATCATCGGAGGCATGGGCTCCATCAAGGGTGCTTTGCTGGCAGGTCTGTTGCTCACGCAGGTGCAGTCCATCTCCAGCCTGTACATCTCCCCGGTGTGGAGCGACCCGCTGTTGTTCGGCATCATGGTCCTCGTGCTGATGTGGCGCCCGCAAGGCTTGTTCGGAAAACTTGGGAGCGCCTGAAATGAGCACACCAGCATCTTCTTCGACGATTGGCCCACGAGGCGGCGCTGTGGCCATGTCGAGCAGCGAACGACCACGCCGCTCGGCAGCCACCTGGCTCGCCATCCTGTTCTTCGCCGGTGCGCTGCTGTTTGGCGGCGTCGCACTGGCCCTGGGGGACGTCTTCTACCTACGCCTGGCAACAGAAGCGCTGATTTTTGGTGGGCTCGCCCTCTCCGTGGACCTGCTTCTGGGCCGGGTTGGCCTGCTGCCGTTGGGACAAGCGCTGTTCTTTGGCCTGGGAGCATACGTCTCTGCCTTGGTGCTCAAGAACTGGAGCGACTCCTTCTGGCTGGCGTTGGGCGTCACCTTGGCTTTCAGTGCTATCGCCGGTCTGATTGGTGGGCTGATTGCCATTCGTGCCAAGGGTGTCTACTTCGCACTCATCAGCTTCGGCCTCGCCCAGGTCCTGTCCAAAGTGGTCTACAACACCCGCGAGCTCGGCGCCTCAGACGGCATCATCGGCGTACCCTCGGCCGACATCATGATGGGCATCAGCTCGGCGACGCCATCGGGCTTCTTCCTGGTGGTGCTCACCTTCATCGGTGCGCTCTACCTGGTGCTGCGCTATCTCATGGACACACCCGTGGGTCGCCAGCTCGACGCTATCCGAACCAACGAGCACCGCGTCTCCTTTCTTGGAGACGACCCTTGGCGCTACAAACTGGGGGCCTTCGTCGCGGCCGCGTGTATTGCCGGTTGCAGTGGTGCGCTCTATCCCATGCTGCGCGGCTTCGTCTCGCCTGAACTGATGTTCTTCCAGGTATCTGGCAACGCGGTTATCAACGTCATCGTCGGTGGCACCGGAACACTTATCGGCCCGCTCTATGGGTCTGCCATCCTCACCGGCCTGCGCTCCGTGGTGGGCTCTTTCACCACGCATCACCACATCGTCATCGGCGTGTTGTTCGTGATGGTGGTGATTCTCATGCCGCGCGGCCTCATCGGTTACGCGACACCCGCCCTACAACGCTGGCTAGATGCTCGACGCAACCAGAAGGAGAACCGTTGATGAACCCCATTCTGTCGGTCAAAGGCATCAGCGTTCAGTTCGGCGCCCTCAAGGCAGTTCAGGATGTGAGCTTTGAGGCTCAGCCGGGAAAAATCACGGCCGTGATTGGCCCCAACGGGGCTGGCAAAAGCAGCCTGTTCAACCTCATCAGCGGAGCCATCCGTCCCTCGTCGGGCTCGGTGCGCTTCGATGGAGAGGATGTGACAGGCCGTGCGCCCCACCAACTGCTCAGATACGGCCTTTCCCGCTCGTTCCAGATAACCAATCTGTTCTTTGAGCTACCAGTGCGGGAGAACTTGCGCCTGGCAGCGCAGTTCCTCGAGCAAGGGCGCGGCCTGTTTCGCCCTCTGGCTCGCAGCCAGGCGGCTGCTGCACGTGTGGACGAACTCCTTGAAGAGTTCGACCTTCGTAGCAAGGCAGATGAACTCGCGGGCTATCTGTCGCACGGGGAGCAACGCCGTCTGGAGATGGCCGTGTCTCTGGCATCACGCCCGCGCATGCTGCTGCTAGACGAACCCACTCAGGGCATGAGCCACGGCGACACACGCGAGACCGAGGCGCTGATTCGCGGGCTCTCCTACAACCATGGTCTTTCCATTTTGCTGGTCGAGCACGACGTGGACCTGGTGATGCAGTTGTCAGACTTTGTGGTGGTGATGCACCAAGGTCAGAAGCTCGCCGAGGGCACGCCGGCAGAAGTGCGTGCCAATCCGGCAGTTCAGGCTGCCTACTTCGGGGAGAAGCACTGATGTTGGAACTCAAAGGCGTTCACACCCACTATGGTCTGAGCCACGTTTTGCAAGGAATTGACCTGCAGGTGGGCAAGGGCGAAGTGGTTGGCCTGTTTGGCCGCAACGGGGTAGGTAAAACCACGGTGATTAAAACCAGTGCCGGTTGGGTGTCGCCCTCCAGTGGAGAGGTCATCTTTAACGGCGAACTACTCAACGGCGTCGGCGCGGACCAAATCTGCCGCCAAGGCATTGGCCTGGTACCCGAGGACAGGCGCATCTTTCCTGGGCTGACTGTTGAAGAAAACCTACATCTGGGTCAGATGCAGTGCCCGTCGCGCAGCCGCTTGGACTCGCGAAGGCGAATGGAGGAAATCTACCATCGGTTTCCGCGTCTTGCGGAGCGTCGGCGTCAGATGGGTACCACCTTGTCGGGCGGCGAACAACAGATGCTCGCTATTGCACGGGTGCTTGTTGGTGAGCCAAAGCTCCTGCTCATCGATGAGCCTACGGAGGGTCTGGCACCCATGATTGTGGATGAGCTGTTCTCCTTGATTGGCAACTTGGCCAGCGAGGGGATTCCCATCGTCCTTGTTGAACAGAACGTCAACCGTGCCATCTGCTTAGTCAACCGTTTCTACATGCTAGAGCGCGGCTCGGTGGTACTCGATGGCGGCGCGAATCACGCGGACCGTTCTGCGCTCATGGAGCGACTAGCAGTCTGAGCTCAAAGCCCATTCGGCTGCTGACCACTCCAGAGATGATGTCAAGAAAATGGGGAGGCCAACCCTCTTGACGACGCGGCACGGGAAAAACCGGATTGCTGCGCTCATACCCTGGACGGCCGTCATACAGAATGGCTGTGGCATCCTGCTCGCACGCGGGTTCTAGTCGGTAGCAGACACTAAGCGAGCGTGGGCACTGCTTCAGCCGTCCAGTGACAGGCGTCCGGGCGCCTACTAGGCTGCACCCCATGACAGAGAAGCTAGGTCTTGCACAGGAGTCGCAGATGCAGACAGGAGTGGTTGTACGCTTGGAGTTGCTATCAGGCTTTGGTTACGTCGCTGATGCACTGGAATTCGCCCCGGTTCGCGATCAGATGAGAACGGCGCACGGGGACAACCACGACGAAAATGCACATGGAAAATCTCGACTTGAACGTCCTTCGCACGCTGCACGGCTGGCGCGCCCAGGGGCAGCGTGCCCTGCTCGCCACCGTGGTGCGCACATGGGGCTCGTCACCGCGCCCAGTGGGCTCGATCATGGCGCTGTGCGAGAGCGGCGCCGTGGCTGGCTCGGTCTCGGGCGGCTGCATCGAGGACGACCTGATCTACCGCTATAGCCGCTCCCACCAGGCCAGCGCTGCAGCGCCCGTGGCGGGTATCACACACGACATTCCCGACGGCACGCCGCAGCGCGTGAAGTATGGCGTTAGCGCCGACGAAGCCCACCGCTTTGGTCTACCGTGTGGCGGCACACTGGAGCTGGTGCTTGAATTCAACCCGGACGCGGCCTCGCTGCTCACGCTGGTGCGGTCGCTCGCCAATGGCCAAATGGTCCAGCGGCGCACAAGGATCGCCGACGGCCAGGTTGAGCTGATCGAGGTCAATGCGCCTTCATCCCTGATCGACGACGGTGATGTGCTGGCCAACATCTTCGGTCCCAAATACCGCATGCTGCTCATCGGCGCGGGCCAGCTCACCGAGTACCTGGCCACCATGGCCGTTTTCAGCGGCTTTGAAGTCACCGTGTGCGACCCGCGCGAGGAGTACCTCGCGTCCTGGTCAGTCCCCGGTGTGACGCTGCTTACCGGCATGCCCGACGACGTCGTGCACGATTACAAGGTCGACCGCCGCAGCTGCGTGATCGCGCTCACGCACGACCCCAAGCTCGACGACCTTGCCCTGCTCGAAGCGCTGAATACCGAGGCTTTTTACGTAGGCGCCATAGGCTCGCGGCGCAACAACGAGGCGCGCCATGCCCGCATGATCGAGTACTTCGAGCAGACGGCCGAGCGCCTGGTACGCATGCGCGGGCCGATCGGGATCTACATCGGAAGCAAGACGCCACCCGAAATTGCAGTCAGCATCATGGCGGAGGTGCTAGCGGTAAAGAACTGTGTTCCGCTGCCGCGCGACATGAACGTGAGGCATGCCAAGAACGCACTCGCCGATGGCACATCCATGCAGCCTGGCTCGACCTGCTTATCACTCTCCGATTCGCGGTGAATACTCCGACCAAACACTGCAAGCGCATCAGTGTTCTCATACTGGCAGCTGGCGCTGGTCAGCGTATGGGAAGGCGGGCCAAGTGCCTGCTGGAGGTGCAGGGCAAGACTCTGCTGGAGCGTCTGATGCACTCTATTTGTAGTGTGGGATTCCACAAGTGCGTGCTTGTACTTGGTCACCATGCCGCCGCAATCCAGGCCCACGTTGCGCAATGGCCTGCGAAGTTAATGACAGGCTGGGTCGTCAATCCATCGCCCGAAGAATACACAGCCACTTCGCTGCAAGTCGGCTTGCAGGCACTGGATAGCGACACGGAGGCCGTGATGGTGCTGTTGGCCGATCAGCCCCTCATTGATGCTACCGACATCAGCGCGGTATGTGCCGCGTTCATGCGCTCTCAGCCACGTTTCCGTGTCTTGGTTCCCATGGTAAGCGGGGTACCGGGTCATCCTGTAATGTTTGATGCATCCGTACGTGCCGATCTTATTGCAGCGCCTAGCATCAGCCTGCAGCAGTGGGTTGCAGCTCACCCAAACGAGACGCTGCGTTGGGAGGTGGATAACCCTCACTACACGCGCGACCTCGACACGCCCGAACATATTGACGCACTTGCCCGTGAAACTGGATGGATCATCAATTGGCCGAGATCTGCGGCTTGAGTTTTTCCTCTGCCTCCAAGAGTTTTGCCGTAGCGCCCCTTTTAAGTACATCCAGAAGTTTCCGCACCACTTGGATCTGATACTGGAAAAGCAGTCAAATAAAGTCAGCTACATCCTGCCCAATGACAAGGGATTAGCAAAACGATAAGCAACGGGTCTTCCCGTCCGAAGCCTCCAAGAAGCGTTGGCCGACGATGGATTTACAGAGAGAGCACAAGTTCGTCAGCAACGTGAGCGGCCATTTCCGAGCTTTATACCTGTAGCCCATGTCGAACGACCGGTCCAGGTGGTCTTACGGTCGTTTGAGGTCCAGACGGGTGAACGACCGGTTTCGGTGCCGCCTTTCGACTAAGCTGCTGAAACTGAGTGACAGCAACCAGCCTCGAACAGACTTTGCAGTCCCGAGAGGCAGCAGTGCAGCGGTTGGAGCCGGTCGCGGATCTGATCCGGCTTCATGATGCCGGGCACCAAGCTGTCATCGGTTCACCAAGCAGCGCGGCCGCGACAATGACCGGTATCGAGGGAACTTCGGTCCTCCGGGGTAGTGGGCTGCACGTCTCCTAGCCAGTTCACTGCCGAATGTCCGCTGTTCGCGGGAGCCAACTCACGCTCTCGACCCAGAGCTGCCACTGAGAAGGCGCTTGCAAAGCGGCCGCTTCTTGCTATTTCGGCAGGCCAGTGCCTGGTGGGATTCGCCTCCGTTGGGCGAGAGCAAAAATGTGGTGGGAGCCTTACTTGATGCGACCCGCACCTCTGACCCGATCAATGGTGCGGGTCACGTAGATCGCACACAGCCTGGCGGGATCCTCTTCGAACATCTTGATGCGCTTGGTGTTCTCCAGCACCAACAGCCCGACGCAATGGGCAAAGAAGGCCGTGACCTCTTCCCGCGCTGCCTTGGAAGATGCCCCCAGTGCTTCCAGGCCAGACTCGAAGTGCGATAGAGAGTCGCGCAACCGGCCGTTGAGCCTTGCATTCAGCTCTTGGGTCAGGCCATGCGGGCGCATGCCGCCAAAGAGGTAGAAGCCCAGATCGAGGTCGCGGGGGTTGGAGGCGTAGAACTCATAGAAGCCCAACGCAGCGCGCTCCGCCTTCTGTGCCGGGGATCTCGCGCCTTCGATGCGCTGGCTGACAGCTGCATTGAGACGTTCCAGGGACTCTGCCAACAACGCGCCGTAGATCTCCTCCTTGGCCGCGAAGTACGAGTAGATGGCGCCGGGGGTGTACCCGGCCCGCTTGGCGATCTCACGGATGCTCGCACCGTCCAGGCCGTGCTGCTCAAAGACCTCGCGAGCCGCGGCAAGGATATGCGCGCGCTTGGCGTCACTTACCAAGGCCAAACGGTCCCTGCGTTGTTGCTCACGGTCGACTGCGGCTACTGCCATTCACTTCTCCTTGCGGCCAGATGATCTCACAAAATGAACGATTGACATTAAATTAAACACTGTTTAATCTGTCGGCTATTGTTCAAGACCGCAAGGAGCGCGCCATGCTGATGTCTGCCCATGAGTACGAGGAATCACTTCGCCGGTACCGTCCCAAGGTGTTTGTTGACGGCCGGCGAGTTGAGTCGGTTGTGGATGAGCCTGCATTCCGGCCTGGCATCAATGCCGTGGGCTTGACCTACGACTACGCGCTGCGTCCCGAGTACGGGCCGATCATGACGGCCACTCAGGGCAGCAGCGGTCAGTTGGTCAACCGCCTCCTGCACATCAACACCAGCAGTGGAGACTTGCTCAACAAGCTCGAGGCTGTCCGCCTGGTCTGCCAGGAAACCGGCTGCGCTCAGCGTTACCTGACCCATGATGCGCTCAACGCGATCCATCAGGTGTCCGCCCGAATTGATGATGCAAAGGGCACAACTGAACATCGGGAAAAGTTCTCCGCCTACCTGCACGACGTTCAAGCACGTGACCTGACCCTGGGTATCGCGATGACGGACGCCAAGGGCGATCGAAGCAAACGGCCCCACCAACAGGGCAACGCCGACACCTACGTCCACGTTACCCACCGCGACGCCAAGGGCATCCGCATCTCGGGCACCAAGGCCATCGTGACTGGTGCGCCCTACATGCACGAATTCCTGGTCATGCCGTGCCGGGCCATGGGACAAACAGACGCAGACTTCGCGGTGTGTTGCGCAGTGCCTGTGGACGCGGAAGGCGTCACCATCATTGCGCGCCCTGCAGGTCGTCCGGGCGAGAAGGCGGCGCTGTTCTCCAACAAGTACGGCCAGTCCACCGGTGTGGTGATGTTCGAGAACGTCTTTGTGCCCTGGGACAAGGTGTTCTATGCTGGTGAGTGGGAGCACAGCGGCTACATGACCTACAACTACGCCACGCACCACCGTCACAGTTGCATTGGTGCCCGTGCAGGCTTTGGTGACCTCCTGATCGGTGCTGGTGCGCTGATGTGCGAAGCCAATGGCTTTGACCCTGGCGAGGAACATCACCTGCGCGATCAGATGGTTGAGCTCATCAAGATCACTGAAGGCTTCTACGCGTGCGGCGTTGCGGCTTCGGTCTACGCCACGGAAGACACAGCGGCTAAGAGCTTCGTGCCCGACCACGTGTTTTCCAACATCGGCAAGCTCCTGCTGGCCACCCAGATCTACGATATGCACAAGATCGCCCACTACGTCTCGGGTGGCTTGATCGTGGCACTGCCCGGACCTGACGAGGATCACAACCCCGAGACGGCGGCCAAGCTCAGTGATGTACTGCGGGCCAATCCCGACATCCCGTATGACAAGCGCATCGAGACGGTCCGCTTCATCGAGGACCTGACCGCCTCATACCAGGGCGGCTGGTACTCCGTGATCAGCTTGCACGGCGGTGGATCTCCCGAAGCAATGAAGCGCGAGATCTACCGCAACTACCCCATCGGGTCGAAGGTGGAGCTTGTCGAGCGTCTGCTCGATCGTGGTGTCCTGCATGACGAAAAGCGCGCCATCACTCAGAACCGGCAGCCGGGTAAGTGCTGTGATACCGGATGCATCGTTCCTGGACAACCCGTCATGGTCCCTCTGCCGGTCAGCACGAAGGCCCAGTGAGGTCGTTGAATGAGTTCGGGCATTGACGCTCGGGCCATCATGGATCGGTGGTGCCAAGCCTTTGGTGCCGCCGATGTCGATGGCGTTCTTGGCCTGTACGCTCCGAATGCGGCGTTCCTGGGGACCTCGAGTCCCAGGGTGGTCTGCACTCCGGACCAGGTGCAGGCCTACTTCCTGCGCGCGATGCGTGAGCGCACGCCCAAGTGCGCACAAGTCCTGGAGTTGCACCAGCAGGACCTTGGCGAGGTGGCCGTCATCACGGCGATTGACCGCATCGAGTGGTCCGACACGGCCGGACCCACGGTATCGATGGGGAGGGTTACGGCTGTTCTCCAGTGCATCGCTGGATCTTGGCTGATCGTGCACTTTCACCGCTCTGAGGTGCCCGCTGGCTAGGTGTAGTTTCTCACGACGTTGTTCCCATTCATCCCGAGACGAGTGACAGGGGGTTTGCCGGCGGTGGCGCTGTGGGGG